>Ga0315899_10001378_pt1 | contig 27813 bp, 5 predicted proteins | sample LakEriMetagenome_2_FD_203518 | JGI IMG/M metagenome (GOLD analysis project Ga0315899, IMG submission 203518) | Freshwater fungal communities from buoy surface, Lake Erie, Ohio, United States - Buoy 4 MA112 | ecosystem: Environmental > Aquatic > Freshwater > Lake | place: USA: Lake Erie, Ohio... | reverse complement strand
GCCAGCGTCTGTGACGGTACACGGGGGCGGGCTTGGGTTTGTGTCGTATTCAGCGGTGGGGCGGATGGGGGAGACGGGATGCGAGGGGACGGAGTGGGAGTCGGAGACGTCGGTGCGGTGCCTGACATCCTCTGGGGGGAGGGGGACGCGGCGGGTGGTGATGACGGCGGGGGAGCGCTCAGGGAGCGGCAGCGACATTCACTCGGTGGATGTGGGAGGCATGAGCGTGACAGGACGATCCAACGGTGCGGGGACGGGGTCAGCGTCGGTGACAGTACACGGGGGTGGTCTGGGGCTTGTGTCGTACACAGCGTTGGGACGGATGGGGGAGACAGGATGCGAGGGGACGGAGTGGGAGTCGGAGACGTCGGTGCGGTGTTTGCTTTCGGCTATTACTGTGTCTGCTCGCACGGTGTGTTTTTCGTCGTCTCTGGCTGTTGGAAGTTCCTCACGGTTGTTTTCACTGGATGTTTCATTGGCCTCCGCTCTTACTAGCCGTAATCGATTTGGTACAGGATCAGCATTGTTGACTGTTCATGGGATGGGATTGGGATTGTCATGGTCGTCTGGGTCCTTGCGTATTGCTCATTCTGCCTGTGAAGGTTCGTCATGGAGCTCATCGACTTCGGTCCTTTGTTTAGTTTCATCTGGGCTTTCGCGGACGTCCTCAATCATTCTGACGTTTGACAATGCAAGAAGTACGATCTCAGAAACTTGGTCCTACGACCTTCCACTAATTTCTTCCACAACGACACATAATTTTTTCTATGACAAATCTTCCTTCAACTTTCCTATAGTTTTGTCTGGGTCTGGCTTTGGAAGGTATGATTGGACAGGTGGTGCGCGCATGGGTGGTTCCACGTGTCTCAGAACGAGTTGGCATTCGGACAGGGAAATCACATGCTATCTTCCGGGCTCTGCTGGGGGAAATCGCTTGTCTGTTGTATTCACAGTGGATCGATCTGTACAAACTCTGTCGTTGGCATTTACCTATCTTCCGCCAAGAGTCTCAATCGGGACCCCCTCAAATATACACAGCTTCGGACAGCAAATTATACCAATCTTGGGAATAAACTTTGGGTCTTACGCTATAACTCCCTTTGTAAGCATAGGCTTGACTAATTGTGAAGCAAGCACTTGGGACTCCGACACGGGAGTGACTTGCAAATCAGCGAGAGGATTTACGTCTACGTTATCCTTAGTGGTTAGCATAGCATCAGTTGAACCAATGCCTATGAAAACCGACGCTATGAGCTATGATTCAGCATTGATCTCGGTCGTGTCTGTCACGAACTTACAGTTGGGAGAATATCAACAGGTACAAACGATAGGTTACGGCTTGAGCCCGATTGATTTTACGCCAAAAGCAAGCTTTTACCAAACAGCAACAGAGTCGACTCAGTGGATTTCAGATACAAGCCTTGTGTGCATGATTTCACAGGGGTTTTCCCAAACTCTGAGAATGCAAGTCACGGCAGGTGTCAGCGTGCAGTCGACAAGTGAAATAGTGTCTTATGATTTTGCGATCATTTCTGATCTTTCGAAATACAACCTTGCCAGCATTTTGAAGGAGACCATCGTTGTGTCTGGATTGTCGTTTGCTCACTCGGCACTAACAAGTCAGGGTAGGGTTGCTGGATCGAGCTCAGAGTCCAGTGAATGGTTCAGCGACTCCTCAGTGCTTGCAAAGGCAGCTGGGGGCTCACTTCAAAAAATTTACACAGGAACTCAGTTAAATGCTCTAGTTGTAACAGCTGGACGCTCTGCAGGCTCAATCAGTGGTGCTGTGACGTACGATCTGCAATTCGTTTCAGGCTCACATACGGGAAATTCGGCAAGCAGAGGCCAGTCTCCTTTGCATATTCTCCTTGTGAACATGGGGTCAGAGGATTACACTATTTCAGGCGCAACTGGATATACTGAATGTGAGGCTTCAAAGTGGACTTCCGACAGCACGCTGCGCTGCCAAACGGCAACAGGATTTTTGGCATCATACAGTCTTCATCTTACTGCTAGTGAACGAGAAGTGTCAATGACTGAATCTTTTTCGTACAATGCCCCAAGCGTAAACGTCTCCAACTTGTCGTCTACCAACGCAGTGACCCTAACAATAGCTGAACAATATAATGAGACGTGGGCAAGTTTTTCTGGAACGTTTGGATCTCTTCAACAAAGTATGGTCGGTGGGATTGGATTGACATCATGTGAAGCCACCTTGTGGATATCAGACAGTATGTTGACCTGTAAGACTTCATTCTCTTTAGCAACATCTATGCGAGTGATTCTGACAGCTGGAGCCAACGTCGGAACTGGAACAGATGCGCTTTCATTTGCTGCGGGCAGAGTTGAGAAGCTGTATCAAGGTGCAAGAAATCATTCTAATTTGGTTCCAACCATGCCAGGGTCAGCTCAGGTTTTGGGTGCATTCTTCAGGCACCAATCCTATACGATAACATTGGAGGTAGGCCACACTGCTTGCGAAAGGACAGATTGGGTATCAACCAGTACTGTATCATGCTCTGTTCCTGTGGGTAGCAAAGCGACGCAGGTTCTCAAGTTCACAGCTTCAATAAGGACATTGACGACGACAGAAATGTGGTCGTTTGATATTCTGAGATTTTCAAACTTACAACCTGCAAATCATGTGAGCCGAATCAGATCCATTACTTTGGATGGGTCAAATATTGGATTATGGCATCTCAGTCCGTCTGCGCATGTCGGCTTTACCAACTGCGAGCGAACATCGTGGCTTTCAGATAGCTCTGCGTCTTGTAACACGGCGGTGTTTAGCATGGGAGCCAGTCTCAGATTGAGACTCACTGCAGGTGAAGCAGCGTCTACACTGACGAATGCCTTTAGCTTTGACTTGTTTTCTGCAAATCAGCAGAGCCGTCTGAACACCGGCTCACGTTTGAGCCGAAATTTGACAGTTTTCACACTGGATATGGGTAATTTTGAATTTAGCAGTTACCCACGACCTGGATTTACTTCATCAGAGCAAAGCATCTGGCTCTCGCAAAGCTCTTTACTATGCCTTGGTGCATGGGGAGTTCAGTCTACCCGAACTGTTGTCATATCTTCAGGGCTCCAACTGGCGTCGAGGTCAGAAATCTTTTCGTACGATGTTCCATTGCTGACCACTTTAAGTTCGACTAACATGGCTCAATTTTCGACGCGTCTTATCTATAATGCAAGCATCAGCAACTTGGAAGGCCTCCAATTCGGAAACTATCAATCAAGCGTGGGGTCACGTGCTGGAGTCTCAGCAGCTGAATTATCGCTTTGGCTTTCTAGTTCTGTTGTTGCATGTAAGACGGTGGCAGGTCATAAAAGGTCGCTTCATGTGTTAGTAACAGCTGGAATACAAGAGGGATCAGTCACCGGGGCAGCCTCATTCGATTTGCAGAGCAGTTCGCGCACAGACACATCAAATGTTCCCACAGTAGGAGGACTTGTTGTCTCAATCTCTGGCTCACATTACGGTATCTTTGAATACACTGCCAGAGGAAGAGCAGGACAGACTATGTGTGAAGAAGCCCGATGGACTTCAGACTCAGCTGTGAACTGCAAGATATCCAAGGGCGTGGATATGTCTTTAACGTGTGTTGACAATCATTGTTGTGAGGGCCCTGAAGAAAGTGGATCACTGACCGAGTGGAGGATCAAGTCGGAATGGAAGGATCAAAATTCAATAGTCTGCCGAGGAGTTGCCTTGCCTCCCTGGAATAGTGTTCTGTCCATCACAGTGAGCGATTCGCGAACAGAACTTTCTGACTCTTACTCGTATTCCATGCCCACTATTATTTTGGGCCAATATGGATCCAGAATTACACCAGTAAACAATTTGCAGACTCAGGGTCGCCTCTTTTCGATTGCTGCTGTAAATTTGGGGTATTTTGATAGAACTTTGAGGGCCAGCATAGGTTTCACCACAACTGAGGTTACAAGATGGTCCTCAGACACGACGATCACGTGCTCGAGCGCATCAGGAACATCATTCTCTTTGGCAGTCATGCTCACCTCGAACATGCGAGTCATGACGACCAGCGAGGTCCTTACATACGATTCTGTGGTCATGACGGGTATGTCGCCCAAAAATGCTCCAGTAACTGTAGTTTTGGGTCTCGACACGTCTTATGCTCAGATCCTGACAGGAACGCATTTGCCTGCTTGGAGCAGTAGCATGGTTCGAATACTCGGATCCCCCACTGAGAGAACTTGGTGGATGTCTCAATCTTCTATTTCCTGCTTATGTTCTGCAGGAATGTCGAGAAGTTCACGGCTTTCTGTTACTTTTGGAAATAACGTCGGTTCTGCATCAGATTTTATCTCCTTTGATGCACCTTTGATTTCAGTTGGCCGAGTCTTGAATCAGCCGTCGGTTCAAGGCCGGAGCGCTCCGACGATGTTGAATGGCTTGAATTTTATGCGATCTAGTATTACCAGTACTCGAACATTCGGACACAGCGCCTGCGAGTCTAGCACCTGGTTGTCCGACACTGCATTGTCGGCCAAGGCTGCGGGTGGTTTGAGTAAGACGCGATCTATTGTGATGAGTATCCTTTCCTACACGGGAAGCATCAGCCAAGCTGCATCTTATGATGCTTTCGACATATCTTCAATCAGAACTTCGAATCAACCTTCTCATGCACTTGGCAAGATGGGGCTTATTGTTTCTAGTAGCATATTTGCCAGGCACTACACTTCAGCTGCTCGGTCTGGGTGTACTGCGTGTGGAGAAACAACATGGTCCTCATTTACCACTGTAAATTGCAAGGGCAGTTTTTCAACTGGCCGCAGCCAAATGGTAATTGTAACTGCTGCAATAGTTTCCCAGAGCACTTCAAACGCTTTCTCTTTCGACGTTGTAGACATGTCGAGTTCCGTACCCGGAAATGCACCCTTGACTGGTGAAGTTCAGCTATCTGTATTCGGACAGAGCATGGCTGTTTTTGACTATACCGTTGCAATTAGGACCGACAGAACTGCTTGTCCGATTAGTTCCTGGACGTCTGACAGCTCGGTGTCTTGTTTAGTGCCCTTTGGCGTGCATGTTTCAGAACCAAAAGTGCTTGTGACCAATGCAGGAAGCATGCGCACTTGGACAGATTCCTTTAGTTACGACACCAAATCCACCGCCCGCTTTGTAGAAGTTGATCAAGTGTACACAAACAAAGCTATTCAGCAACTTTATTATGATTCATCCTTTTTCGACGAGAAGTTTGTTGACGAACAGACATCACACACTGATGCTTCCGTTTTCGTACCTCCAGGGTCTAATAACGAACACTCAGAATTCATGATTGACGGTGTTGTAAATGACCCCATACCATGGTCAACACATTCGCCTCCAAAAGGAGAAGAATACATTAGAAATGGTGCCTCAAATATTTTCAAGGTTTTGCCCATCACACCTGACCAAAGTCAAGGTTGGACCTACATTGTGGTGCACATTGCACCAAACGGCGGCATGTTCGAATTGAAACGTGTTAAAATTCTTTGGGGCTCTACAACATTCATCCCCAGTCACTACAGTCTGCGAGTGGCCGCACATGGTGGACAGTATAGCAAGGAGATTCTTGCGAGTGCCGCCACCATGCTTGAAAGCAATGCGACTTCGAGTGCATACCTAGAAATGATTCGGACGCAGCAGAAACAATTTCCTTATGCCCCATTCGTACCAGGGTATGAACCTGTCTGTCGAAATGAAGTCGGAGACACATGCCCGGGCTGTACAGAACTTATAGAACTTCCCAGGGGATGGGATGCAAGTTACGTCATTATGAACCTCTCTCGTTATGCAGGGTTTGGCAGCACATTTGAAGATCCTGGAGTAGCTTATTCTGTGGCAGAAGTACAAGTAGATGCTGCTTGCATCAGTGAGGTGTGCACCTTGGTTGGAAATTTTGTGGGTTTTGTTGACGGGGATGGACGCTTGCGAAACAGGGAGGGAGCTGTGAAGTTTAACAAGCCGGCCAGCCTCGAACTTTCACCCGATGGAACGCTGCTTTACGTAATGGACTCCGGAAACCATGCAATCCGAATGGTGACAGTCGATTCTCTCCAAGTAAGTACAGTGGTCGGCGGAAAGAAAGGTTATGCTGATGGTGTTGGAGCTGGAGCTTCTTTTGCTGGTTTGAGTCATATGATCTTGCACCCGGACGCAAAGCGTCTTTTTGTCACAGATGCGGTAAACAACAACATCCGGCAAATCGACCTAATAAATGGGCATACTAGTACCGTTGCAGGATCAAGCGACAGAGGATACGTGGATGGTACGGCAGCAAATTCAAAGTGGAACACTCCTAGAGGTATTGCTGTGTCGTCCAACGGGGATGAATTGTTCATCGCAGATCAAGGCAATCATCGACTTCGGAAAATATCATTGACATTCGGGAACGTCTCAACTCTGGCAGGAAACGGCATCGGTGGCCTTGCAGACGGTATTGGAACAAGAGCAGAAACCAAGGAGCCGTGGGGAATAACGGTTTCACCAGATGGTAGATACCTTTTCTTTTCAATGCGAGGAGGATTCAGATTGCGTCAACTGAATTTAGTGACGTCAGAAGTGTACACCATTGCTGGAAGATCCGAAGGCTCATACTCGGGAATAGGGATGCACGCTCAATTTGGTTACACGTACATGGATCAAGTAGTATGGGGTGAAGATGGAAATGTTATGTATTTCACTGACAGTGGTCAGAATATCATTCGATACTACGAGGCTACCAACCAATACGTGGGAACCCTTGCTGGATCCAACCCGGGTGGAAAGCCAGGTGGATCGGGCAACGTTGCTGGTCATCGAGATGGGGAAGCGTCCTCAGCACTTTTTGATGCGCCCTTCGGTTTGGCAATTGACAGAATGCGTGGTATCATTTATGCATCGGATTCGAATGGACACAGACTGCGAACAGTAACTTTCCGCTCTCAGACGCCTAAATTTTCGATACCTGGCGGTCAATACAATCTAGGACCAGGTCAGACGGCAGTGACAGTCATCGCCTGGGCAGGAGATAATGTCAAGGTACATTTCACCGCAGATGGTTCGGAACCCACATTGAACAGCCCATACATGATCCCGCAGATCCAGTGGGAACGCGTTTGCACTTCATGTGAGGGAGCAGGAGAACAGGCTTATGAAGGCATGGTTACGCTGTCAGAGTGCAAGCAATTGTGTATCAAGGACCGGCGGTGCATTTCTATAAACCATGATGGGAATCGGTTCTTGCCAGGCCTATGCATACTGAACGTAGTCAGTAGCTCAGCTCATTGGTCAGTCAATTTGGATGTGTTTCCTGCCTTCTTTGCCAATGCGTGCGCCAGGCAACACGGACAGTCTGATACATGGTGCGCTGAAGGTCCAGCCCTAAAAGTGCGATCATCTTTCAGGCAAGTGCACTTGCATATGTATAAACCCAGACTATGCATCGATAGTTCACAGGGGGTACTGGAGTTGAAAGGTGGAAAGCACCTTGTTAGAGCCATGGCCAAGACGCCGGGGCTTCCCCCCAGCTCCAGAACGTACATGGAAGTCCAAGTTGCCGAAATGGATGTTAGTACGTTTGCTGGGCTCGGCGAGGGAGGAACTACTGATAACTACGGCATGTCGGATGGCTATGGCACTTCCGCCACATTTAGCCAACCTGTTGGAATTGCTATCAGTCCTTCAGGTACTGTGTTTGTGTTAGAAAGAAACACAAACGAGATCAGAGCACTTGACTCTGTGACTGCTGCATCTTGGACCGTATCAAAGCATGGTTCGTCTATATACCTGCCCTCCAAAGTTGCTGTTTCGAAAGATGGCAGTCGATTGTTTGTAATCGACTTCACTGTTGATGTCGATGTTGGAGGAGCCCGCATCCAGCATCTCAAGTTGCATGCGAACGGTCGAAATGTGACAACATACAGGACAATAGCTGGTTCTTCAGAAGGCATACAAGGGCATCAAGACGGAGCAGGTGGACAAGCACTGTTCCACGGTATCCAAGGCATTGCACTTTGGGAAGAAGGGGAAACTGCAGTCCTTTATGTGACTTGCTCGCGAACTCACACCATCCGCCGTATAGATGTTGCCAGCGGACAAGTCAGCACTTTCCTCGGAAGTGGAGATCCAAACATGTTCGGGCATGCAGATGGGGATGGTGCCCAGGCTTTGTTTAATCGCCCTTGGTCAATAGTCATGGCTGCAGACAGGACGTCGTTGTATCTGTCAGAATTCAGAGGCGCACATATTAGAAAAGTTATGTTTGCAACACATCAACACGGTGTGATCGTATCTACAATACAAGCAACTGGCGAAAACGGATACGCCTTTTCCTTCCACAGCACATTAGAACTGGCCATGGGCTCAGACTTGAACATAATTTGGATCGGAGACAATGGCAATTTTACATTGCATGCTTTGTCACTTACGAGCAACAAGGTCCTTTCAACGTATGGGAATGGGATTAAGGCCCATGTCGACGGAATGTCTCATAGATGCTCTTTCATGGGCTTTAGCCAAATGGCCCTAGCTCAGGATGGAAGTGCATTATTTACTACACACGAGACATCGGCGAACGTGAGGTCTGTGTTTGCAGGTCGTGTGGCAACGCCGAAATTTTTGGAACCACCAAGTGGAAGGTACTTCGTGCCGTCGACGGCCGTGAGGTAGCTTTTATGTCAGCTCTTACCCTATTGTTAGCTCTTGACTTCTTAGTTCATACCTTATACATGGTATCCATAGTAGATTCCTGATTCGCTACATTTGATCCATTCTTATGCTGACTCTTACGGAATGCTTGGTTTGCAGCTCTTTATCCATCAAAATCCATGGGGTACTTTCTGCGTGTCGGTCCACGGATGGCAATGCATGTTTCTTTCCCTTCGTTTTTGGGGGCAAAATTTACAAAACATGCACAGATGACGGATCAGCACCTGGTGACCTATGGTGTTCAAGGACAGAAAACTATGATAGAGATGGTTCACGATCGAGCTGCACGTGTGGGAACCCTGACCTCTCATCTGTATTTTACACTACAGATGGGTCTGAACCCACCGGGCAAAGTATGCCATACGATGCCGTCACTGGCATTCAACTCACAGGATTCGGTGAGAGGATAGTAAAGGTGAGGAACTTCAAGACAGGAAATGAAGACAGTCCCGTGGTAGAAGGCTCATATTCGCTCTTGCCTCAAACGGTGAGCACCTTGGCCGGGTCATTAGTTGGCGCTCGCGGATTCCAGGATGGCTTCGGAACATTCTCTCGGTTTTCGCAGCCTAACAAGCTTGTGGTATCTCCTGATTATGCGTGTGTGTATATTGCTGATACTGGAAACCATAAAATCCGGCACTTTGACTTGCGAAGTGGTTTTGCAACAACATTTGTGGGCGGAAACAAGGGCTTCGAAGATGGTGTTGGCACAAACGCCAAATTCGATAATCCTCAGGGACTTGCGCTCACCAGCGATGGGAGGTATCTATACGTCGGTGATACTGGGAATAAGCATGTTCGGAAAATTACCGTGCTCAGCAGGCACGTGGAAACCATAATCATGATTCCTTACCATCAAAGAATTGCGCTCTTCCGGAGTTCAAACCTGATTTTTAGCATGCCCACCACGAGTGGTTTCAAGGTTAATCGCATTTCAATGACGCATGAGTGGAAATGGATAATGAATCATGAAAAAGTGCAGTGCACATCAAGGTCATACAGGGATAGCAACGGGCATCAATGTACTGACTACGATAGGTATCCTCAGTGGTGTGGTTTCGAAGGCTCTGCTTACGCTTGCTGTGTGTGTGGCGGGGGTGTCGATGTTGCAGTCAGGCTCAACGAAACATCGCAAGCCTTCGGATCAATTACGGACGTCACCTTGTCTCTGAACGAAACTGTGCTCTACATTAGTGATGGTGAAGAAAACACGATAAATGCCCTCATTTTGTCCACGGGCCAAGTTCGTGTTATCGCAGGTGGGGGCGCCAACACCTCGGATGCTGCGTACGGCACCCGAGCAGGATTTCACAGACCCTTTGGCATGGATGTATCCATTCGAACTGAAGGTATATTGCTTTTTATTTGTGACTTTTTTCTTTTTATTTGTGACGTTTAGTAGTCAGTAAGCTTACTCCACAATGCAGGGAAGCTGATCCTATCGTACCTGTGCTAACACGATCGATTCTTCTGAGCAGGTGGACTGTCGCAAGCAGGCGAAACTCTGTATGTTGTAGACTACGACAGTATCAGGACAATCGACACATCGTCGCACCTTGTTCGAGGGATCCATGTCAATCCACGTGATCCGTCACCGTGTGACGACTCTTCGTTCTTTTGTAACAATGGATGCATGGCACGTGCAGCATTGTTTCACCCACGGGATGTTGTGATGTCTCCCGATGGTTATACAGCATATTTACTGGACACAACGGGTGTGCGTGCTGTCACGCAGGGAGGAATCTGCCATGTGGCTGGAGGTTCGTCCTTACGCTCGCACGTTGTAGACTCTTGGGATCGGACATGCGCCAGGTTTGCTGGTGATCATGGAGGTGGTGTTGAGCTCTTGTCACCGGCCATCCCCAATCTCACTGCACCTACCGTACTTGTTGCTGATACTGGCAACAACAAAATACGTGCTGTTTCAATTGACAGTAACGAGCGCCACTGCATCAGCTCAATGAATTGCCCAATTTGCGGGGATGGCTTTGTTCAAATTGGCGGCGTCGATGCAGGTTTTGAGGCATGCGATGCCCAGAGTCCGTTCAATCAAATCGAGGGTTGTTCTTACTATTGCCGTGTCCTACCTGGATACGTATGCGATTGGGATCTGATCGGCAATCTTGCTTGTTCGGAAAAATCATTGCTGTCTATTGTAAACTTCATGGTGTACAGCGATGCAATATGCCAGTCAAAGTGCGATGCAACTTTGAATTGTGTACATGTATCATATTCCCATTCCAGCAGAACTTGTGAACTGCACTCAAACGCCTGCCAATACGGAAAAGCACCGACAGGATTCCAAACCTGGGTGAGATCAGCCAAAACAAGTCGTTGTTCATCTGTGTGTGGTGATGGCATCCGACGTTTTGCGTACGAGCAATGTGATGATCAAAACCTAGCTATTGATGACGGCTGCTCCGACACCTGTACTGTGGAAGATGGATGGCACTGCCAGGGAGGTTCCATGGCCCCAACTCAGCATGCAGAGGCATGGAAGGATGTTTGTACACCAATTTGCGGGGATAAACTCCGTGTAGGCACAGAACTGGACAAACTTAGTTGCGATCATGGCAATCGTGATGATTTTGACGGATGCTCGGCAGCGTGTCGAATCGAAGTTCCTTCTCGAGTTGATGACATCGATATCACAAGGTTAAATGCAACACAGGCTCACGTGCAGTGGAAGCATATGCCATTAGCGGTTGCTGCAAAACAAACCAATGATCTACACAGAGTGTACTATTATGTTGCGACGGTAAATCGGACGATGTGCCGCGCAGGTCGCTGTAGGGAAAGTGTGACAAATTACACGTTCAATTACTCCACTTGCCCGTACGAAGTCCAACTAAGACCTGAAACAATTCCTGCGAATGCAGCCTGGGCGTGTGAGCAGACTTGTCGAGGAATGCGGGGCTTATGTTTATATTCCAAATACTCGTCATCGGGGCGCATCCAATATGATGTAGACGATTTTGCCCCCATATGCACTCTCTACCTCTATGAGTGTGCACTGGAACCAGTTCAGGATACTTTTGGAAAACAAGTGCAGGCCTCTTGTGATGATGAATATTGCTCATTCTACCAAAACGACCTGATGCCTGGTGAGTTTTTGAACGTGACAGTTGTATCCGTGAACATTGCCGGATTCAGCAGCCCAAGGAAGTCAGGTATGAGATGGACGGTCGTTCCAACAGCAGATCTCCGTTTTGATTACACCGAAATTCCTGTAGCACGCAGCGACTTCCCAAGGGATGGGTTCCAGATAGCCTTGTTTTGGCATCCACCATCTGATACAGGATGGGGGGACAGTGCTAGCCTACCTATTCTCGAATATCTCATAGAAGTGTCTCTTTGTGAAAGCTTCAACGCCGATGACATATTGTGTGGACCAACTTGGGTTCAGAACTTTATTCCTGGGACCTTCGTAGTTGGAACGACCATTGACCCCAAGACGGTGGGTATTAAAACATACTCAGGACTCAAGCAGACAATCTGCTTACGTGGGGGATGGGAAAGATGGTACGACTGCATAGGACAAGACGAAAAGATTCCATTTGCATATCCCTTCCAGCTCAACATTTCTTTCGATTTGCACAATGGATTCCGCTACTTTTATAGGTTCATGTCACGAAACAAGCAAGGCTGGTCGCAATATTCAACGCCTGTACTTCATCAATATGGTAAACTGCCATTCGCAAACCCGTTTGTGGATGTGCCTGCACTCCTTCCTATTCCAGCAGCAGTGGTATTATCCGAAAGTGGGCGGTCATTGCAATTGTGGTCAAACAGGGAATCAATCGATCAAGAAACCTTATTGCACATATCTGGCTTTCCCGATATTAGAAGCGTAGAGGGACTGGAATTGAGGTTTGATCTGCTTGGATTCGCTGACACTGGACGGGTCCGAGCTGTAAAAGGAAGCTCGGTGGCAACAGGCACTACCATTTCCTATCAAGCCCCTGTGATCTCTGCAGAGTTGATGGAAAAGTGCAAAGATCTATGCTTCGCTACGGTCACCGTGATCCTGAAACGCTGGAATGCCAAATTCGCTCAGTTCAGCTTGCGGTACTTTTACTACCCAAAGACTATCGTAGACGCGGTAAAGCCCACTCTTGGCCCAGTATCTGGGGGTCGTATCATGAAAATTAGCCTTGTAGAGCCTTTAGGTCCTTTGACTAGACACGGTTCGGGCCTTGAAAGTTTTTCGTTGGCTCTCGACAGACGACTTCCGATTGCTGTCCAATTTGGCTGTTTCAGCAGTTTGAACGTAGCCAACCGAGTCACTGTCGAAAAAACAGTGGGCACAGAAGATCTGAAAACCGTGAATTTTCTCGAGCTCAGCATCACAACACCAGCGTCCACCAACGGTCCATGCACTGCAGACTTACGTGTTTATATCAATAATGTGCGGTTCCTAGATTTCCAGTTTCAGAATCTGAAACTGGCATTTGAATACGTGGGTACCAAAATATTGTCCTTAGCTCCGCCCAACGGTATGTTGAACCCTGGTTCCGGAGGTGCTACTGTCACGCTAACACTTTCTAACCTTGCAAACTCGAGGATTACGACAACTTTAGCCGGTCTGCCTTGTGAAAACGAGCAAAAAGAAAGGTGGGATTCTGACGCAGGTACCTCGGTTTCGTACTCAGTGAAATTTCCAGAAATGCCTCTAGAACGAGCTGGTGCCGTTCTGTTTAGAATATCGATGGACTCTGGGTTCGGATCAGAGAATTTGGACTTCATGTGGCAGTATGAGCGTCCTCCGGCCACATACATTGACAAAGACTTGATAACTTTCGACGGTGAAAAGAGGCTGTGGCTTCCAGCTGGTAGGCAGAAGTTCGCCTGCAAGCTAATTGTTCGCAACTTGTCACCAAAGTACGCCATTAAGTTTGACGATATCCAGGTCTCGGTTGGCGATTTCACTTCGCCAAACCCTAAGTTCTTCAGAGTTGGAGACGATTTACACATCAGCTTCCTAACGTCTAATTCAACCATACCCTCTCAATCTAAGCTAGTCGTCACCTCGAAAGAACAAGGAATCGTCACGTCAACGACCCAGATTTTTGACGACAACGTTCCTGCCGTCATTGAGTTCAAAGATGCCTCACAACCAATTCTTGTTGCGCTCGCTCCTTCAGAGGGCCCATCAACTGGGGGAACCATTATTCGAATAGGTGTGGCATCCCTTCCACAATACTTAACCGAACCTAAAGAGCTGAGGGTAGCATGTGCCTTCCTATCACACTCGGGTTTGACTATGCCAAGTGCAACGGTGTTGAGTCAGATGTCGCTCGCGAAGTGGCTAGATGGAGGCGTAGATTCAGACGAGTTTGTGACTACTCCACAAGTAGGCAGGTTTTTGGCAGGTATGAGCTCTGAAATCTCCGTTCAGTACGCTGAGGTGATTGATCAGACAGAAAAATATGCGAAAACTTATGGAAAGCAAAATGCATTAGAAAGCTCCTACGTTTTCCACGTCTTAGCACCTTTTTCGCCTGTCCACGTCGGGAATTCAACAAAATATGAAATCTCTCTGGGCATAGGAAATCTCACCATCATTGGCCAGTATGTTTACCATCCGGATCCGAAGGGGCATGCGGCCATCCAAGTTGCAACCGCATCAGGAAAAATGGAGTCTGGTCTCGACGGTGGGGTCAAAATCACTGTGTCTTTGACAAATTTTGCCATGGTTGACACCATCGATGATGTTTTTGTCAAATTTGGTGTTACAGACATGAGCCCGTTCAGAATAGCAGCGAGCAGCGTGCACGAAACTCAATTGGTGCTCGTTGCACCTCCGGGTGATGCTGGTACAGTTGAGGTCATTTTGTATCCGACCAGGCTAAGCTCGAACTCTGCCTCATTCCAATTCAAATATGCCGATGATCGCAAGGCAATCATATTGTCGCTCTGTCCACATCTGCATTATGAAGGTGGTGGTTCCGCAATGCACATCAGGATAAAAGGTCTGGTATTTGATGATCCTTCAGGAGACGTGACCGGGGCAATCAATGTCGGAGTACAGAGTGGCGATGGATTGACGCCATTTTTTCATCCCTTCTCAGCTCTTGTCGATTTCGACATCGTGGAGCTCTCGTTTTTCGTGCCTCCTGGGACCAAGGGCACTGCAACGGTCGTCGTTGCAGTGGGGCCAAAGACATCGGCACCCACCAATTTCGAGTATGTGGCTGAACCGACTGGAATCCCTCATATTGCAAGTGTGTCTCCAGGTACATTACGGAGTAGCGGAGGAGATTCGATGGAATTTATCATCGAAAATATAAAGATGATTGAGAACATTTCGAGCTTGAGAATCACATTTACAATGGATTCGACACTTGTAAGCATTACCTCTGAATCAAATTTAGAATTGCAGATGTTTTCTCAATTGGCACAGACAAGAATCTCACTGCTTTCTCCCGTTTTCCAAAGCGGTGGGACTGTCAGTGTCAGAATATGGGAATTCGGTCGTGAAGACAAAACAGCCAGCGCAGATCTCGTGGTTGAAAATTCTATGCAGGCAAAGCTCGTGTCTGTTTATCCATCGCGATCGATTACGAGTGGATCCCACACGGTTGATGTTGTGATTCGAAACTTTGGTTCGATGTCAAAACAAGATATTTTTGTTAAACTCCATGAGCCAGCGGTAGGCAGTGGATCTGTTGAGGAGTACTCCATTACATCACAGATTGACAATGGTGATCTCGTTACTTTGAAGATTTCGATACTAGTTCTCCGGCAAGTTTTCGTACCGTTCGACTTAACGGTCGGTAATTGCCTGTTTTTTGGCGAGTGCCCACTGAAAACCGTCACGTTCGCCGTGGACTTGAAAGATCCTAGCGGTGTATTTGTCATCTCGGCAGCACCGCTCTCAACTTCCCTTGATGGAAACATCTTGATGAACATTGTTGTCAACAATCTCGAGAAAAATCTGGTGCCAAAAGATCTGTCAGTAATGTTCGGATTGAAAGCAGTAGCTGAGGTCTTGCAGGTTGAGTACGTGTATGCCCCGTTGAAGACCGATGCAAGCACAAGATGGGAAACAAGGGTCACGTGTCTTGTGCCACCATCTGAGACTGCAATTACACTGACTCCCAGCTTAAAGTACCGTTCATCGTCTCTTGATTTTCCAGACGAATTTAGATATACTGCAGCAGTGCAGCCCAGCATACGATCAATAGCACCCATGAGTGCCAAGCTTGCCGCTCCTTCTATGATCAACATCACAGTCCAAGCTTTGCCAGGCATCGAAGCAATCACAGACATTGTTGTTGAGATCAGGTGTAGTCAAGGTACTTCGACTTCCTGTAGTGTTCGATCATACTCCAGGGTAGATCCGTCAAAGTATCTTCTGGCGACACAAGACTATAGAATAACCGCCGAGGTCCCAAGCGGCGGTGTTCTCAAGCAAGACACGTGCCAGGTCGTGTTGTACAATACACGTTTCCGATACAGAGAGGCCTCCCTGATGGGGTTTAGAATGATTGATCAAGATCTACCTCAAGTTTCGGGGATAAGTTCGGAGTTCCAAGATACAGGCGTCAACAGCGTCAAGGCTAAGATGTCAACGACTACAGAATTACGTGTCGTCTTAAAGAACACACCGAGAGCAGTAGCGAAAGTTATGATAGACGAGCAGGAGGTAGAAGTCAAGCTCGTGTATTATGACGAGTCAGACAAGAGTGGTGTCGTGATATTCTCGTCGCCAACGCGAGCGTTCGAAGGAAATGTTTACGGCTTGCTGATGTTTTCAAGCGGATGTGTGTGCGATACTTCTTGCTGCGGATCGTTCACATGCTCCTCATGTTCTTGCCAGACAACCTGCTTTTCAATCGATTACTATGACGATCTTCTGCCCAAGGTCCTCTATCTTTCTTCCTCGAGAGGCCCTTCAGTAGGAGGTACATCTATCATATTGAAAATTTCAAGCTTTCCGATCGTCCAAAAAGGTACAGATGTCATGGCAAAGTTTTCTACTGCGCTTGGAAAAGTTCATGTGCTGTCCTCGGTCCCCGGAGAAACAAATTTGATTGTTCAATCACCATCCCAAGATATGAAAGGCTTGATCTCACAAACATTGGATGTTCAGCTGTACGCCGTGTCGCAACCTGACCGGGTGATCAAATTCAAGTACATGTACTTTGTTGCCGAAGCATCCTTGCAAATGTTTTCGCCTTCAACGGGGTATGTGACCGGCGGAACGCGCGCTCAGGTTACAATCGACTACTTTTTCTTTCCCACAGAGGTTGCGGTGATATTTGGCAGCATTCGTATACCAGCAGACAAGATATCCATGTCCGATGCTAGCCATCTAGGACGTACCATGTTCTCCTTCTTGACGCCACCAGCCAGCCCAGGTCAGTATGAGGTCAAGTTCATCCCGAAAGCATGCTCGACGTGCGAAACCCTGGTCACAGCTAACTTTGAAGTAACAGACACAAGAGCCTTGACTATTCTGCCACCGATGCCAACGAGGGGACCCTATCGCTCTGCGAATCCGTTGCCACAGACCCTACGTATTTCTGGCGCCGATCTTCACACTTCCATATCCAATATTTCGCTGACATTTTCATTGGTTGCTGATCCTGATGACATCACGAAGGCGACTATTCTTTCTTATCAAGTTCGAGCTGATTTAAACGAATCTTTGATACGATTTCAAACAGAATCATTGTCCAGCCCAGGGATAGCGACAGCAAAGCTTGTCATTGCATCTGCATCAGGTGTCAGCATGGCTGAATTTGCATACTTGTTTGTCAGCGATGAGGGGATGAGCGTACGAGAGTTACAACCAAGCGCTCTGCCCACGAGTGCTATGCTGTATGATAGAATCCTTGAATTCTCAGTGACCTGTCAGTTTGTTGTGTCGAACTTTCCAAGACAGCATCCGCTCTCTGATTTGTCGATCCTGCTTGCTTCTGAGAAGCATGTTACGATTATTGATATGCAGCATTTTGATGTTGCATGCCCGGGATCTCCAAACAACAAATCGTGTTCTGAGACTATTGTGACTGCAAGAGTCCCATCCCATGAATCAGCAACCAGCATACAAGGGACGCTGTCGGCTGTTGGTCAAGAACTTGTTGGATTTACTCTTGAATATTTCACGCCTTGCGCATATGAAGTCTTCTGCGGCGACTTGTTTCTGATTGTTGACGTTCAACGGCTTACTGAAGTGGCCCCACTAAGTTCAAAGTGCCAAGTACACTATTGTGTGGATCCCAACTTGCTTCCTGCACCATCGGTTCTTTCGTTTGCTCCTTCTGCGGGCCCATCCTTTGGCGGTACTACAGTGAACGTCACCTTGAGAAATTTCCCAGCATTCCGCAAAAGTGACATTGCCGTGCAAGTCGGCAGAGGATCGTCAACAGTCATGCAAGGCGTGCGGTCATTCGTGCTGCGGCCTGGCTCAACTCTACTTGCAAGTGAATGTATGATTACATTCGAGACCCCATCGGTCAAGGGTAGAAAAACAACGATGAATTTGCTTGAGCCCGTTGTCGTATCTATGAAGTGGGGTGGATTGCAACAAGAAGCATTTTTCGATTTCGAGTTCATTCCGGTAATGATTGGCACCCCTTCTATATCTGTTGTGGAGCCCAAGCAAATTGTCAAGAGTGTGGCTACAGAAATTCGTGTTCGGATGTCGAATTTCCCAAAAATCCAAGCTGGAACAGGGCTTATTCCCGTTCACGTAGAAGTCGACACGCAAGGGAATCATGTTCTCAATCAAATAATTATGCTGTCATCCACGTATGAGTCTACGCTGTTAGGGCTTACCTTGACAATAGGCCAGGTCGGTAATGCGAAAGTGACGCTCTATCACACTGCCAGTGGTCCGGGTTCTGCTGTCTCTTTTGATGTCGTGATCACGCTCGCGCGCCTTCCCGAGGTAACAACCTTTTTCCCAGCAAAGGTCCTAGCAGGAAAATCGCAGCAGTTGCTTGTTTCTATCGCGTCTCTACCTTTGACCATCACACCATCAAGTTTGACCGTTTTTATCTTTTTCGAAGTCCAGAAGCTTATTGTGCGAAACGTGAGTGTGGAGGAAATCCGAACACAAGGCCTAGGCTTTCATTCGGTCACACTGACAATACCAGGAAAGGAAATTCCGCTGAGTGGTGGGCCAGCTAAAGTGCTTTTCGAGACCGGTTCAACCCGTTTTGATTTCCGTATCGACTTCGATGCAAGCGTCACCCCACAAGTTGCTGGCGTGAGCCCATCGAGTTTGAGTGTAACCGCTTCGAGCGCAGAGAGTGCCATTCATGTCTACTTTTCAAACGCTGCATCGTTGAGCTGTGTTGCTGGTTGCACGGTGACATTTGGGAACGACTATGGAACAGTCATTGGATCAAGGATAATCAACGGTCTAACTCATGTGGAACTTCGAGCTCCAATTCGGAAATCGAAAGGCATGCAAGAAGTGAGGCTGCGGTGCAATTTACCGGAGGTTGTGTTTACGTTTTCCTTTACGCTTCCAGAAGCACGATTGGAGCCTGTAGATGGAACTTGCAATGGTGCAAGCTCTGTTACCATTACAGCACTAGGCTGGGGAGCAACTCTGACGAATCTGAAAAATCTCACTGTCAGATTCAACGACCAACCAGCCATTGTGTCCAAAGTCATGCATTCAAACGCAGATTCGACCGAGTCTGAAACATGTGTTGTTGTGAAAGTTCCTGATCTAGGAATCGAACGTGGGCTGGTCTTCGGGGTGATTCAGTACAACGAAAAAGTGTCTGACTTCAAATTCGAGTGCTATGCTGCCGTATCTGGATACGTCTTCCCTGCTAAGGCGACAACACAGGGCAAAACAACGCACAAGGATGGTGATCGTGTCGATCTATGGCTTTCTAATTTTCCGCACGTTTCTAAACCTTCCGACGTTGGAATAAGATTCGGCAACATCAGGTGTGATGGTATTGGCTGTGCAATACTTGCAGTGCAAAACTCTGTGCAGGGTGTGCAGGTCACAGTCTCAGTTCCGGCGAACCCGTACGGAGGCGAAGTAGACCTTGATATCTTTTACACTGGCCTTTGCGGTTCTTTCAGCAAGAATGTAAACGAAATGCAGGATGTCCAGCTGCAGTCAAATGCCAGGTGTTCAGAACGGAGGGTTTCAATGAAGTTCAACTACTTTCTTCCGACACCAACTCTACTCAGCGCACGTTGGTGCAAGGTTTGTCCTGCGTCAGGCAATTGCATACAAAATGATCGCTGTACGGCTGGCTATGAGCCAATTTTGCATGCGGTACCTTCTTCTGGCAGTGGCACTTTAGCTCTGGTTATCCGAGACATTGCTTCTGTAGGTGTCGAAGATGCTCTGCCCGTGCCTTCTGCCAGGATTGAGATCAAGTTCAATGGTGAATATTTTGGAAACCTGCGACGCGTCGTATATTCGTCTCAAGCAGCTTCATCCTTCGAATTCGAGGTTCCTTCAGAACTGCCCGTAGGAGATACGGAAGTATCGGTCAAGGTGACTCCTGACCGAAGTATTCCGTTCACCCAAGAGTTTGCTTTTGCGTTGCAAGTCTTCGATGATAATGTGGTGTTTGGTTGTGAAAATCCATCTGGATGCACTGGAAACGTTGTTGGTGGTAGCAAATTTGTTACTATCCTGAAGAACTTCCCCTTCTCCATGATGGAGGGGCTTGAGGTCAGATTCGGGTCTATAATCTCTAAGAACGTCACTGTGCTCGACACGAATATGACACACACAAGACTTTCTCTTGTGTCGCCGTCCTTTAATTCTCCTCTGATGTCACAAGGAATCGTGACAGTGCTGCTTTCTGTGAACCTCGGGGCCCTCAGGATAGCCCATACGATTTACCAATACAGAAGCCCACCTAGACTCTTTGCAGCTGTTTTTGATTCGTCAATGATGAGCCTTCAAGTCTCCTTTGATCAGCCGACAAATCGCGCTGGGGTACGCAACGTCAATGGCTTTGCTTGCGAAGTGCTTTTCGCACAACGTACACTCGATAGGCTGGGTGCAAAGGCGAGGTGCGTTTGGCAGTCAAGTTCTACTGTAGTTGTTCTTTTGGATACTGATGCATCCATTGTACCTGGCGAACGACTCACAGTAAATTCCATCAATCTCAATTCTGAAGACGACACAACGGGTTCGGTGGAGTCTTGGATTTCTGTTTCAAAACCAGCGGTAATGAAGGCGCCCTCTGTCATGATCGTCGGGCCTAATCGGGTAGATGAATGCTCGTCAGTCTACTTACGCTCTGCGGCATCAAGTGCTAGGAGCGTCTTTTACACATGGAGATGCCGTAATGATCCTACGACTGATGCTTTCTTGCGAACCATCAATGGTTCCGCCGTTTTCATGCCCGAAGGTACGCCTTGGTTTCCAGAATCTGAAAAAAGCTACGAAATAGTCCTTACTGTGACAGACTCATTCGGAGTGGAAAGTGAACCATATGTATTTTCCATTTTCAAGACAAGATCGCCAACTCCAAACCTTGAATTCATTCCTAGCACACTCACTGTTTTTTCGGATCAAGAAGTCCAGATCAGGGCAGAGGCCAAGTTTTCATCTTGCCCTGCTCCACAGTCAGATCTCATCTTCTCATGGAAACAAAAGTCTGGACCTCCGATCCCAGTGCAATTTTTGGGGTCTAGTACTCCACGTCTTTACATTCCGTCAAATGTGCTGGAGCCGGGCTCGGTATTTGAATTGGTTTGTTCCGTATCCATGATGGGTCAGGCCACCCCAGACAACGTTGTCATTTTGCGGACAGATATTCGTCCGTTGCTAGCCAAGATCAGCGGAGCTCCAGATAAATACGCTTCTGCAAGCGTTGACCTGGCGTTGTCCGCCGAGGAGTCCTTGGATCCAAATATGAAAGATGCTTCCGACCGAGCAGGTCTTCTCTACAAATGGTCTTGCGATATGTTCGAGGATAGAGTGCTTGTTCCTTGTCGAAACACAAGCAATGGCATTTTGGCCTTGTTGTCATCCTCCCGTCTTCAAATTCCTGCTTACACTCTGCGTCCTATGGATCAGAAGTACATTTTCACTGTAGAAGTTCGAAAACAAGGCCGTGTCGCATCGTCAGCGCAAGTCTCCGTTCGAATACAGCCGGATGCTGTCCCTTCGATGGACTTGACTGTCATATCAGGCGGATCCATGGTTGGCGGGGTTCTGTACATTAATCCGGTGGGCACAATATCGATTACCTCATCATCGAGTGCGATAAGGACGTCTTTTGAATGGGTATTGGAGCCAGTTTGGCATGCAGAAAGAAGTGAAGTAGCAAAATCAGGACTTAATTCTCACTTTCTTGTGTTGGATGGTCCATTCACCCACCTTGCACCGGGATCAAGATACTCAATCAAGGTGTTAGGCAAGAGCGCGAACTCAACTGGAATGGCGACGCTGGAGGTCCAAATGAACGCTCCTCCTTCGCATGGTGTTTTCTCTGCTTGTCGTAAAGAAGCTGCGGCCTCGACTTGCGTATCCACAGGAAAGGCAATTTTGGACAGCTTCCGGCTGTCGTGCGATGGATGGATAGACTCTGACCTGCCATTGACATTCATCTTTGGATACAGTTTGGCATCATCCAACGCGTCAGCAACAACATCTTCTGACTACTGGTGGGAACCGATGCTCGATTTTGCGAGAGATGCGGTTTTCCCGTCAGGAAGTGTAATAACGAAGGTTCGAATCGTTGACGTAATGGGTGCAGAAAGTGATGTGCTCACAAGGAATCTATTTGTGACACCAACGGCCTCTCAGCCTGTAGGACGCCGGCTGCTTTCAACAAGAAGTCCATTCTACCAAGGGGCGATGAACAAGGTATTAGAAGCCCTACGTGCTTCCCGTGCTGACCAGGTAAACCAATTGGCTGGCGCAATCGCGGTCGAAGCCCAGCAAGTAATCGCAGGAGACGAGGCGATATCTTTGAGGAGTGATTTGATGTCCTCTCTTGTTGACAGCTTGGACAAGACGATTAAAACGCTTGCTTATGCCTGTGAGGCATTCGGGGCAGCAGTGCTGGTCCTCAATGCTACGCACCAGCTCGATCACAAGGCAATACTGGACAGTGGCAATCTGCTTGGAAAGCTGGTGCTGGATGTGACCCACCACCAAGCAGTAGACTCGGCATGTGCTACCAGTGCTGCGACTATGATGGGCTGCGCAATGCAAGCACAGAGCAGTAGGAGTGACATACTTTGGGCCAACTCTTCTGTTGTCCCAGAATTGAGCAACAGATCGGTGCATATTCTGAATGAGGAGGAGGGCACTGCTTTAATGCAAAACATAGAGCACGGTTCTACAGAGCTGATGACGAAAGTGATTTGGAATAGTTTTGCCGGAGGGCCAGTACGAAACATATTTGCAAACGCCTCTCGGCACACAATGACAAGAGCAAGACTCATAGACCTTGCTGAGCGAACTTTCACTCAACCTTCTCCGTTGTACGATTCGATTCTCCAACCTGCGGCCGTCACGTTTCCAGCGACTATTGCCGTTGACTTGCCAATGCTCAGTAATAGAGAAGTCGATGTACACTTGCAGAGTCATAGTCATGCGCCAGCTGCAAAAGGACTGTGGATACGATCCCATTTGTTCGGAATCACGATAGCACGACCTCGAGGAGGTAGTGTCCTCAATATTTCGAACTTATCCAGCCCAGTGAAGCTGTTTCTACCCGTTCATACGTATCGAATGTCAGCAAGAGAGCAGATGTTGTTTGTCCAGCAGGCTCGATGCGTGTACTGGGCCGGTAACGCTTATCAATCGACAGGATGCAATGTCACAGCTGTCGATGGTCACACGCCCTCACAGGCTGCCTGGCCCAAGGTGCTGCCATTGTCGCTTGTGACGGTTGAATCTAGACATCTCACCATTTTTGCCGTCAATCAAGATTACCTTGCTCCCGCGTGCGGCGACGGGATTGTGCAAGTTACAGGAGGTGGAATCGTACAAAGCAATGAAGAATGCGACGATGAGGACATCGGCAGTGGTGATGGATGCAGCTCTACGTGTACTGTGGAAGCAGACTATTCGTGTTACGATGTGCCTTCTGTGTGTGTGGCTCATCCTGCACCGTTCGGAATTCAGGGTATTGTTGGGCTCCGAGACTTTTATTCTATGCGCGAATTCACGATGTATGTAGACGAATTTGCTGAAGCAATGGCAAACTCAATTGGTTTCGAAATACAAACCAAGGATGTTTCGATATTCAATATTTGCTTCCGGGGTGTCTGTAGGACATTCTTCGATGTGCATGCCGATCCTGAAAAAATGCGACGTCTTGTGTCTAGCGCCGGTAATCTTAATCAGGTGACTGTGTATTTCCAAGTTAATGCACCCCAAAAGGACCGAAAGTATATGGACATTCTCAGCAAGATGCGCTCATACGCCTACATACCGGCGTTCCTGGCCCAATACTTTTTGCTCACGGGAAAAAATGTGCGCTATGAATGGTTGCAGCCACCTGCACTTCTAGACCCAAAGTATGCGCCAGGTTGGAAAGACCCGCAACCAGTCCCTGGCTTTCCGGCTCCGAAGGACGACGACGGTCTCTTTAGGCCTGGCAGTGAGCTAGGCAAGCTCGACTGGTTTCAGAAAATGGCTTCTACATTTGGAGTTTCGTTGGGTTTTTTCATCTTCCTTTTTATTGTGATGATCCTGGTGTCTGTAGGGTCGCTATGCGCGCTCCGACTGTACTACCGAAAGAAAGCTGAGCAATTTGCCGCATCCAAGAAGATTGCGCCAAGCCCCATGCGACCTGGGTCACCACAAACCCGACCAGAAACTCCAGAAGCAGAACCAGCTGTGTTTCTGCAGGACGGAATTCAGGATGTGCCGCAGGATGCAATACTGGACACGGGATGGGGAGCTAGATCCTTCATAAATCAAGAGACGATTGCAGAAATCGGTGAGGAAGAGATCGAGCCAGCAATCCTGCCTAAGCCGGCTCCGCCACCACCGCTTCCACCTGGTAAGATGAAGAGGCCACAAATTTCGACGCCTGATCTGAAAAAGCTCAGAACAAATGCAGATTTCGTTTCGCGGGAGCTGGAAACGCTCATCGCACACAACGACGACAGTTCAAGGGGTGCCATGAGTAGCAGAGAAAGTGACACGACAACCACTGCCATTGGCACCGATCAGGAGCTTCTGCAGGCCCTGGGTTTTGTTCCTCCTCCACCTCCTGCAGGTAGGCTGACTACTGCGACTCTTGGCCCTGCTTCACCTATTGGAGATCAAGGAAAACCTGTGGAAATCTCCTTTGCCCCGGTTGTGAACCAGTTCAAGCGAATCAAGCCAGGATCTGTGCAATCCAAGATTGCTCGATTGAAGCAAGAACTTGATCGATTAATGCAGGAAGACTACGAAGAAGCTGAGCGGTTCGACCCTGCTGAGGCCAACAGATCAGCGCTCTCCACCAGCCGTGGCGATGTCGGACAATCAAGGGAGGGACCAGATGATGGTAGTATCCAAAATGATGCAGAGAACGATAGAAATTTGTTTTCAGGCACTCGCAATTATGCCAGTCTGCGCGGAAGATTTCAGGTCAGGGAGGGATGGAGAACAGTCGCTGGGTTGGAGAATTATGAGCACGCTCAGATTGCTGATGAAGACGACAATGTTCCGTATACTTCTGTACGACCTGCTACACTCTCTCACACATCTTCAACGGCAGTGAGCACGCCTACGAATTATGAGCACGCTCGGATTTCTGATGAAGATGACGATGTTCCGTATACTCCTGTACGACCTGCTACACTCTCTCACACATCTTCAGCGGCAGTGAGACCGGCTGCATCTCCCCCATCTCATGACGTGCGATCTCCGCTTGTGTCGAGAGGCGTTCGCCCAGCACTAGATGGGACGATGCATTCGTTACCGAGGGCACCCTCAACGGCCGCTGAAAGCCCAGGTCCCGGGGATGGTTCTCCAGAGCCTTGGACACCAGGCATAGCTTCACTGCCGCGACCACTCTTCGCACGTCAAGTGCCGATGACTGAGAGCCCGGATCCAGGGGATAGCTCTCCAGAGCCATGGACACCAGGCACATCTTTGCTGCCGCGAACGATCTTTTCACGCCAGGTGCCGCAGAGTTCCTTCGGGCATCAGACTGATTTCTCACGACGCGCAAATCGTGAGGTTGCTTTGCAGGGTGGCCTTCGACCTGCCACAGTCAGTGCGTCCCGTGCTGGTCTCGAAGTGCCTCGGCGCCCGCCTCCTGTCGCAGACGCTCCTCGGCAAATAGGATGGGGTGATGATGAAGACAACATGGCAGCAGGCGTGCCTTACATGAGGACAAGGCCAACGACTGCACTGTCACCTCTGTCGCCCCTGACAGCAGGTCATCCTGTGCGAGCCCAGTCACCTCTTGCAGCAGCTGCTCGTGCTGAGGCCCTATTCCAGCTAAGTACTCCGCTCAATTTACGAACATCCGCTGGAAGATGGGCAACTGCATCTGACTCCAAGTCGCACGAGAGAAGGCAGCCAGTCACTTCGCACGGAAGGAAACGTGCAAATAATAGCGATGAGGCCCTGTCATCTGCATCACCGCGTTCGCCTTCGCGTCTCCTCGACGACAAGCTCATTGATGAGGAGGATAAGCTTATGTAATCACCAAATCTGGTCAAATGGAGCGGACATAATCACAACGTGCGTTCACCTACGTGCGTTGTAATGAAAATGAATTTCGCATTGCGTGCAGCAAAGTCAACGCACATGCATGCACTGCACTCTCTCACTGTGGGCAGATGTTAAAAATATCAAGGAGGAATTAAAATAATAAAATATTTTAGTAATAAACATTCTATCGTCAGTTCGGGTGTAACGCCCTATCCTATGAAACCGTGTGGGAATCTGCTGTGTACCGCGTTCCAATTTCCACGCACTGGCTCACAGTAATGCGTATTAATGCGCAGACACAAGTTTACAGCAATCAACCGCCCAGGAGATGCTCTTAGCGATGATGATGGTTGTTTAATCCTCTTATATTGACAACTGACAGTCGCAAATTAGTATTTGTAGCCGCGCATTGGATAATGCCGTCCCTAATACACGCTATCTCTGAGTGCGTGTCTCTTTCTCTGGGCGAGGTAGCGCAGGGCAGATGTGAGAAGATGCTCATACAGTAGCCACGGCTATCACCGAATACACATAAAACGACACGCCGAGCACAGCAGACACTGGGTGCTGGCCCCAACCTTGAGTGAAACGTCACCTTGACGTGACGGTCGGCGGGTTTCAGTCCTCGTCCGCCCCCACCACTTGAATGGCGAAGCTCGCGGTATCGTTCCAGACCATGTGTTCGATCGAGCCATCGTCTCGGAATTGCAGCGGATACGCTCACTGAGGCACTGCCCGTTACCAGTATCAGAGAGACAAAAGCGTCGGTCAGCACTGCCTTCATAGTAGCATTTTTTTTATTTTAAATTGCAGTGATCGTAGTCTTCAGAGTGCTAGCGCCTTTTTTATTTCAATTTTGAGGCACTACAAATGCGTCAGTCTGCAGTGCCTCCGCCGGATGCGAGCATATTCGAATGAAACGGGCACCACGCCAACGCCTGCATTCAAGGTTTGGTGTGTATCATAAACCCTAGGGATCGTGCAAAGATGGAAGAATGGGGTCTGGGTGCTGCAAATTTGGGGAGAAAGGCGAGGGCAAATGCGTGCGAGTCGGTAGAGAGGATGAAGGCACGAGTTCTAACAGACCGGATTAGGAGGGGTAGTATTAGCGCTGCAATCAGCAGCTCTAAGTGAAGATGCTCTTCTACATGCGACAACGAGGCAGTTTTGCGCGTCATCAGAAAATGGGTGGGACAAGGAGGAAAGGCGACGTTTGCCACAGCACCAGACATCCTACGAGAGACAATTTGCCTGCTAACGCAACGTGTGCGGGCAGGGAGAGCTACCTTTCTGATAAAAGTGAAGTCGCATCATGGAGAACCGATTAACGAGCGAGCAGACACCCTAGCGGAGGAGGGACGAACAATTTCGGATGACGACAAAAGGTAGGATGATCGGACTGATCGGATGACGTTTGAGGTGCGGAAAGGGGACACGACCGTACGATCAGTGTGGACGAACAGCATGCGCAACGCCTTCCGGAAACAGGCGGGATGGGCTAAAC
>Ga0315899_10001375_pt1 | contig 27838 bp, 19 predicted proteins | sample LakEriMetagenome_2_FD_203518 | JGI IMG/M metagenome (GOLD analysis project Ga0315899, IMG submission 203518) | Freshwater fungal communities from buoy surface, Lake Erie, Ohio, United States - Buoy 4 MA112 | ecosystem: Environmental > Aquatic > Freshwater > Lake | place: USA: Lake Erie, Ohio... | reverse complement strand
ACACCTGACGCCTCGCTGCGCTCGTGAGCGCGGCCCAGGAGGACCGCACTACGGTTTAGATGCCCCAGGGTTTGACGCACCACGTTTTGGAACAAACCACGGACAAGTCACTCTGACCTCTCGCTATTTCCGCGAGCGACCGATCCTTAAAACGTACCAATATCCTTCAAACAAAGCAGCGTCACCGGAGGAACCTCAGGAGCAAAGAGCAGTTGGCGGAGTTGTTCGTTGCGGATAGCGGCTGCGTAAGTCCGTTCATCAGGTAGCACGATCGTGAACAGATCTTTACCGGGCATATAAGGCAAGAAATACTTAGGTGCGTCGCTGGTTGTGTTCCTCACGAGTTTCTTCGGCAATACGTCAACGCCTCGTTCCTTGGCAACGATCCGCCATTCGCGTTCCTCAAGGTACGGTAGGGTCTCTCCAAAGAACTTTTTTGGAATCGAGGGGCTTCTCGGACGGGAAGTGCTCGGCGAAGCCTTGCTCACAGGGCGAGTGGATTTTGCTTTTGTTTTGGGATCAGGAATCTTATTCATACGCTTGAGAAAGTGCGAGATGTATAGGAATTCATTTCGAACTTCATCGAGCGATGCGGTGTTGAAATGGCCCAAGTGTTGCTGTGAATCAATGAATCTTTTGAGCTTGCACCAACTCGCAAACACCGCATGATTTTGGAATTCGCTGGAATAGTGAACAGGCATACCAGAATGCTGAAGTACGAATCGCTTGGGAAACCCCAGCCCCATCCGACCGTACTCGAGTGTATGCTGGCCAATTTCCATTACGGACGTTTCCGTGAAACAACAAATTGGTAGCGAGATCTCAAATTCGCGGTTTTTGCCCAAGTAGTCGGGGATGCGAGGTGTCTTGACCCATAGACCCTTTCTAAGCGAATCAATTAGACACTGGAGATAAGCCTCCGCTCTTGCTTGAGCCGAAAGGTTCGCCGTAGCGTCGATGTGTCCACCCAACCAATGAAACAATTGCCTGCGATGCAAGCGTTTATCGTCGGGGCCACCGATGGTTTTTTTAATGGTCATAGGTTGAAACTGAAAAGGGCTTGTAGGAAAAGAATCGGCAGGTCCGCAATTCCGAAATACGGACGCACAAATTAAAGCGACTCGAAACTCCCATTGAAAGCTCGCGCCTTCCACCGAGCGTGCTTCGTTCACCGCATTTGACTACTTCGAAGCCAGTGCGCAGCGAATCAATCCATAGCTTACGCGTTCCCCTAAGGCTTTAAAGATTCCTTTCAATGGCTGATCAGCGTTCTCGCCTATTATTTTGAAAGCCTTGAGCACCTCGGTGCGAACAGTAGCGGACAGTACATTTTCCCATCGCACGACTTTTAACCGAATCATGCTTGAGAGATGTGTAAATACTGCATCTTCACTGATCTGTCGGATGCCGGAGATCTCGCTGACACTTTTCTTTTCGTTGACGAACAGGTGCCACGTGTAAAACTCGGTTTCGGTCAAACTCACATGAGGCTTGCGTATCCCACGCTTGGATAAGTCCGGTGGTTTTTGTGCTAGTCGTTGTTCTTTCGAAAGAGCTGGGCGCGGGGTTCGAACTTCTGATTCGTTTTCTTTTGCGGGTCGCTCTTGAGATACCGCAAAGCTGCTCAGACTCGGAACGAACGTGTAGCACTCCTCTGAGTCGAAATATCCACACATTATTTGTGACATGGGTATCCCGGTTTGATAAGACAACATTCTTGCATACAATGTCAGTTGTCCGACCGCCCAGGCTTCTCGATCCGCATGGGGTTTGAAATCCCATATCCACAATACACCATTTTCGATTGCCAACGCATCGATATGGCCGCTGAGCCACTTGCCCGAGCCAGGGGGAGTCAAAGGAACCCCAACCTCTTGGACTTCCATCCAAACGGGGACTTCGATAGCGAACGTGCTTTTGTCGTTTTCGAGCATCCAGCAACAAACCTTTGAATGAGGCGTTTTATACCTTTCTGAGTTTAACTCCAAGCCCTTTAGAGTCCCTTTGCAGCGAGCATGTTGCGAGTGTTTCTCAAGCTTTATCCGATGATGGAATCTTTGCTGTGAAGCTCTCGGATCATCGGCAAATGGTTCATTTGGGCAATTGGTATGCAATCGCTTCAAGTGCGTCCCCAATGCCGCGAATGAATCCTTTAACAGCGCAGACATCTTTTCAGTATGCGTACGGTAGTGGTATGCGTTCCTGCCATGCAAAAGGCTTGTGGTTTCAATCATTTCCGCGTTCTCCGATAATTCACGCTTTCCACGCCCTGTGAATGAACAAAAATTCACAAGTTCGATCTTTCAAGCGAAAACGCCTCGGCAATAGTGCCACATTTTTACATTGGAAATGGTGGTGCAGGGGACCGGCATCCTCTCGTAGTGTGCGTACCTCTCGTGTTTGCGGGTCCCTTACGTGGTGTGGGTCTTACGTGGTGTGGGTCTTACGTGGTGTGGGTCTCCCGTGGTGTGGGTCTCCCGGCCCGCAGTCCGCGCAATGGTGGTGCGGTCCTCCTGGGCCGTAGTCCGCGCAATGGTGTTGCGGTCCTCCTGGGCCGTAGTCCGCGCAAGTTTCCAAGCACCGTAACCTATCGCAACTTGACGCCTCGCTGCGCTCGTGAGCGCGGCCCAGGAGGACCGCCCCAATCGGTTTGACGCCTCGCGTTCAAGCCCCACTCTCCCTGCAACAACAATGCCCCTTCTCTGTCCTCTTTGCGTCTTTGCTTCTTTGCGTGAGACTCAGTCCGCGCAATCGTCCGCGCATCCCACACACACCTGACGCCTCGCTGCGCTCGTGAGCGCGGCCCAGGAGGACCGCACCACGTACAGGACCCACTCTCGCCTCTCGCCTCTCGCCTCTCGCCTCTCGCCTCCGCATCGAGTACCATAACACTTCAACCCTTCGCTAATACTTCTATCCTGCGAACCAACCTCGTCGCCCGCCCACTCGCTTCCCGCACTCCACACCCGACCCATGGACCAGGCTTCTCTCAAAAAACTCTATGCATGGTTCGATCAATTCATCGATCTGCCAGCCGATCAAGAAGCTCTCGCACTCAAGACTCTTCGCGAACAAAACGAACCCCTAGTCCTCCACCTTGAATGCCTTCTAGCAAGCGCGCGAAAGAACACCAATACCTCCGCCGCCTTCGGGGTCAGTGATATCCTAGACGCCGCCGAACAATCGAACCCAACGGATGACCTAACTTCCAATATCGATCAACTCTCCAAAGAACTCCACTGCGATCCAGTTCATCATGTCTACCGCGTAGGAGACTTCCTCCTGAAACGCTGCTTGTCGGTCTCCAAACTCGGGATCACTTACTACGCACACGATGCCGTTCTCGATCGTGATGTTGCTCTTCTGCTGGCGATGCCTAATTGGAGATCCTCTCCGGTCCTGCGAAATCGACTTGTGGAATCCGCACGCGTCGTCGCGAAACTCTTTCACCCCAACGTCGCTTCAATCCTCGGTACGCTCGACATCCAAAGCCAATTCCTGATCCTCCGGCAATGGATCCCAGGCGTGAACCTTCAAGATGCATTGCTCGATGGCGGACCTTTAACCCTCGACCAATCCCTGCAGACCGCTTTCGGCATCTGCGTTGGACTTCAAGCCCTCCACAGCGAGAATGTGCTACACGGGGATCTCAAGCCCGCCAATATCATCTTACGCCAAGACTCGAAACAACCAGTCATCACCGATTTCGGCACCAGCCTCTGGCTTGGCGATCCCCAAAACCCTGATTGGAAAGGTGGAACACTAGGTTACATCGCCCCCGAAATTCTTCGCGGTAAACCCGCGACGAAATCCGCTGACCTCTTCAGCCTCGGTGTGGTACTTCATCAATTGCAACACCCAAACTCCCTTCCTCAAATTATTACCAGCGCCGCGTCACCTTCCCCGCAAAGACAGTTTGACTCTTTAATTGAATCCCTGACAAGCGACTCCCCCGAGAGACGCCCAACTTCGATCGAAGAAGTCCTCGCGCAGCTTCAATCCATCGCGAACGAACACGCTGCGAAGGGCCAGACCGCAAGCGGTGCTGCTGCTTTAGACCCTATTGCATCCCGCACCCCAGCGGTACTATCACGACGAACCTGGTTACTTAACGCTCTCGAACTCCCTTTGCTGGCCAGTACCTCCACCAGCCTCGCATTCCTGACGACCCGTTCGTTGTTCAACGAACAAACAATCCCGTCCCCTTATGTTCCAGGAATCGAAACGAAACATAAGCTCAGTTTCCTTTGGCAAGCGAACGCAGAAGGATCAGGGGCCACTGGCGGCGAACAAGCCGAAACCCAGACGCATCGAATTCCCCCTTTTGAACCCAATGACTTAGAATCTTATGGCGTTGCACCAACAGTCACCGACCGCTGGATCCATCTTGAGTCCAGTTGGGAGAATCTGCCATCCTTCGAAGTCAAAGCGAACTTGGTAATGGTAGTCGTCCGCTACGATGCCCCCCCACGAAGTGCGAAGATCCAAATCGCATATCGCTACGCGAAGGATACTCGCTGGACCAACATACTAAAGACAACCAACACTTTCGGCGGTCCGTACTTCAAGCATTATCACTTGTCCTTGGCAAACAATTCCTACCGTCCGAATCAATCACTTCAGTTTCGCGTTTCGATGTTTCAACAATCCCTAGGTAACCGAGTTACCGGTAATCGCAGCAACAACGATTCACGCACTGGGCCAATTCCACTATGCGTCAATTTGCGTCAGAAGGACACGGACGATGAGCTAGTCCGACTGCTTCTTTGGGATCGTTTGATGTACAAACCCGACCGAAGCGACAAAGTCGAGGTATAACCAACCATGCAACGATCAGTGCTACGATTACTCACGCTTGCGGTCGGCGCCATAGTTGGCACTTGGTTGGCTTGGCCCAAGGTTACGCTGAGCGATCTTTACTTTGCGACTCCGCCCGAGGAACCGGCGGCACTGACGCTGACCGAAAATCTATTTGCGGAATCCACACCGTTTATTGAATCGACCAGTAAGCTTCAGCGAGTCAGTGAGAGGGATGGGGAGACCGAAGCGGTTTCGACGAAGTTCTATTGTCCGAAAGAAGCCCTTGAGTGGGGAGAGTTGATCGTACGATGGGAGTGGCAAGCGGATTGGAAACCCCGTTTAGGGATTCTCGATCCGAACGTTGCGATTATCACAGCGTTTGATCCGGCGACTCAAGCGGAGCTTTACGTCGCATCAGAAGTGACGGGAGATCGCTGGGTTCAATTGTGTCAGTTAGAGAAGAAGCTTGAGCGCACGGAGTTGAACCGAGCGATCGATGTCACTGAGTGGGTAAAGCGGGGGAATTATTTGCGAGTGAAATATCGGTTGAAGGCCGAGAAGTTCATGACCCATCCTACGCCGGACGATCCCATAGGATTTGCCGGAGCGCAATGCTTGCGTCAACTCAGGGCCAAGCCGCATGCGACGCGATTGCAGCTTTGGAAGTAAGTTACTAGTTGTTGGTGGTTGGTCCTTAGTGGTTGGTCTTATCGTAGCGTGGGTCCTATCGTGGTGTGGGTCCTTACGTGGTACTGGTCCTTACGTGGAGCGGTTCTCCTGGGCCGCTGTCCGCGCAATGGTGTTGCGGTCCTCCTGGGCCGCAGTCCGCGCAAGTTTCCAAGAACTTTAACTATCGCAACATGACGCCTCGCTGCGCTCGTAATTGCGGCCCGGGAGGACCGCAACACGTTTAAGGCACCACGTACCCTGCAACAACAATTCCCCCTCTCTGTACTCTTTGCGTCTTTGCTTCTTTGCGTGGTACAATACGACTAGGAGGGGAATGCCCTTTTCGTCAGCAATCAGTTACGAGGCGTAGTCCAAGTGACAACTGCATCAATCGACTCTTGAAGTACTCATGATTCTAAATTTCATCCGCATCGCCTCACTGATCGCAGGGGTCGTGGTCTTGGTTTCGAGCCACAATTTATTCGGTATCGAGCAAGACAAAGTCAACGATCAAAGCACGGGGAGCGAGCAACGCTTGGTCGTTGATTCACCCAATATTCTATTTCTGCTAGCCGATGACCTTGGGTACGGCGATCTTGGTTGCACCGGTCACCCATATGCGAAGACTCCAGCCATAGACCAACTGGCGAGTGAAGGGACGATGTTTCGTACGTTTTACGCCGCAGGTTCTACTTGCGTGCCAAGCCGCGTGGGGTTCATGACGGGACGATTTCCGCAGACGCTTTCGAAGGAAGTAGCTATCGGTGGTAAAATAGATAGCCCGACGGTTACGGAGATTTTGAAACGGCGTGGGTATCGGACTGGCCATTTTGGAAAGTGGGATCTAGGGGAGAAACAAGAACCTGGAACCTATGGAATCGATGAGATTCAGGTATTGCGAGGGGATCCGGAAAATGTGTCGGGGAGAGATTCGGTGATTACCGATGCCACCATTGATTTCATCCGGAGGAATAAGCATGAACCGTTCTATGTGAATGTGTGGTTTCATACACCTCATCACCCTGTGAATCCTCATATGAGCTATGTCGATAGGTTTGCAGATGTAGTTTTTCGACGGAGCGATTTCCAGAACCCGGATTTCATGAGTTACTTGGATATTGTCGAGAACGAATATGGAGATTGCAGTGAGGGGATGCGCAATTACCTTGGGGATGTCTCACAGCTTGATGATCAAGTATCTCGCATATTGAAAGCGATTGATGAAGAGGGACTTCGTCAATCCACGATCATCGTCTTTAGCAGCGATAATGGTCCTGCTCGAATCAAGTCAGAGGGCACTAGAAAATGGGATAAGGGAGAAGATGATGGAGTTGATCCCCGAGTGCAGTTGGGGGTTCGAAGTGAAAAGAGTTTCTTGGGTTCAGCTGGCCCCTTTCGAGGCCGCAAGCATAGCCTTCACGACGGGGGGATACGCACACCATGTATTGTTCGTTGGCCGGGTCGAGTGGCAGAAGGGAAAATCGATGAAGCTTCGGTGATTACCGCCGTCGACTGGTTACCTACGCTTGCATCGATCACTGGTGCTCGTTTGGATGGCAGGTCCGTCGAGGGCAGTGACTTTGATGGTGAAGATGTTTCCCAGATGTGGTTTGGCAAGAAGACAGAACGGGAGCGAGATATATTTTGGGCGACTGGAGGTCCGGAAAGTCCGAGGCTGGCGATGCGTCGTGGTCCCTGGAAGTATTGCGTTTTTAAAGATGGCTCGAAAACACTGTATGACCTATCGAAAGATCCTTCCGAAAGCATGGATGTATCCAGCGAAAATCAATCGACCGTTGCAAAACTTGATCGAGCGATGCAAGACTGGCTAAAGGGTCTTGATCCAGACAGCTACGCCAGACAGTTGCAGCCCGGCAAGTTTCGCGAGTCTGGCGTGTCAATGTCTCCTTCAAAGCAACCTTTGAGCTATCGGTGGGGGATGATCATGGCGGCCATCATTTCCGTTCTAGTGGGATTGAGCGGGATAGTGTACCGGTTATCACGGCCTGCAAAGGGATGATGCATTCAAAGGGATGTTCCGAGTTATTCGAACGGTCGATTACTGTGGATGGAATTTGACTCTGATGTTAGAGTTTGAGAAACAAAGGGGTAAAAAAGAGGGTCTGGTAAATGGCGGACCGGTTAGCATGACGTACACTCAGTAAGGAAGCAGTGTGCGGTAAAGGGGAGGCAGAGTTGATGGGGAAGAATCAAGCGGGTAATCCGACGTGTGTGGTTTGCGACGGTGTTGCCCGGCCGCATTGGATGCTCGGGTCGCACCGATTGTATCGATGCGAAGGGTGTGGCAATTCTTTTTGCCATCCTGTTCCGACCGATGAAGAATTATCCAACTATTACCGAATGTATCACCTGAGTGCATCGGAGGGTGGATTGTATGACGTGGTCGATGCGCGGATGCAAGCGGACTTTCCCGCCAAGTTATCGATGATCCGCAAACTTGGGACGGTCGGACGCCTCTTGGATGTTGGGTGTGGAAAAGGATATTTCGTCGATTACTGTTCTCGTCAGGGGATAGAAGCTCAGGGGATCGATCTTTCCGCATCGGCCATCGAGTATGCGAAAGAACATCATCAAGGTAAGTATTACTGTGGCAAACTAGAGCAAACCAGCGAATTCGGATTTGGGGATTCCAAAGATTTATTCGACACGATGACGATGTGGGCGACGATCGAACATGTTTCAGATCCCGCTTCGTTGCTGCAAGCAGCGATGTCGCAGTTGAAAGTCGGAGGAATGCTTCATCTTGACACCGGCATTGGAAACGATTGGATGGATCGGTGGCTTCCAGGAAATGTTCAATGGTACGATCCACCCCAACATTTATTTGTATTCTCGGAGCAGGGAATGCGACGCTTGTGCGAACGTGTTGGATTTAAGATCGTGCGTTACACGGGATGTTTCGAGAGAAGTCCTGCGCGATGGTGGATGAGAGTCATCAGGAACGGTGCTGCGACGATGTTGTTCGCAGGCATTGCGTCTGCTTTAGGACTAACGAAATCGATGAAGCAGACCACCCGATTCCCGATGGGTAATCTCCAAAGTATCAGTTTGCAGCGAACCAGATGATTTCCCGTACATCTGAAATCGATCACCGGGCGTTATTCATGACAGGGAAATGAATTCTCATGCAGAACGATCCAATCGAGACACAGCAGCCATTCGCAATTGACTTATCCCAGTATTGTAGCAGTGAAGATTTCCGAGGGAAACTGCGGCGATTGCTATGGAGCATTGTTCAATCGACCTTGTTCTATTGGAGTTTCAGCCGAGCGTTTCGATGGCGGCGATTTTTACTACGAAGTTTTGGTGCCAGCCTATCGAGTTCTTCGTATGTTTATCGAACGGTATGCGTTCGCGATCCGAAGCTTTTGAGTATTGGTCAGCACGCATCGATTGGCCCGGAAGTCGAGGTCTACAATGTAGACCGGATCGACATAGGTAATCACTGCACGATCAGTATGCAAGCCATGTTGTGCACTGGCAGTCATGATATTTCCGACCGATTCATGGCATTGACCCATGCGCCCATTCGTGTTGAAGAGGGAGCATGGGTATGTGCAAGGGCATTCGTTGGGCCGGGAGTTGTGATAGGCAAAGGAGCAGTCGTGGCGGCTTGTGCCGTTGTTTCCAAGGACGTCGCGGCTTGGAATGTCGTTGTTGGTAATCCTGCGACATTCAAGAAGGTTAGGCGTATTGAAGTCCCTTCCACGACAGATTAGGGGCAAGCATTTGGACTTTTGGATGCCCCTGAAGCTAGGAGCCATTGTGGCAACCCCTGTTTGTCAACTGTTCTTACCGGTCCACTCGTAATTCGATACGGTTCAGGACGTTCGTGCTCGGCGAAGCCCTTCGGCTGTCGAGAAATAGGGAAGCATCGCCAGGGCGATTAGAGAGCATGCGAAGAGCGCCCGTGAAGTATCCCATTGATCCCTTATTGCAAACAGCGAAAGGGTTGATACTCCAAGTCCAATCCCCCATGCAATAGCCGCATTGGCTGAGGACATATCCTTATTGAGCAAGCTTTGGATTGTTGTATAAACCAATAGGCCTAAGACAAGCGTAAATACCACCACCCACAAACTGATAGATACGGGAAGCTTGAGTGCAAGCAAGACCGCGAAGACGAGTACGACCACGATCCACAAATCGAATCGATTCAATAGCGGCAGGAAAGAAATTGCAACGAATGAAGAGGCGAAGGAGACAATCAAAGAAATGGTAGCAGTGAGGAGACTGAATTTCCAATAAGGAATCTTTAGCGTTAGGGCTTCGCTCAAGTCGATCCCAAGCGTGGCGCTGAGCATCGCTGCAGTTGTAAACGAAGACAAGACGATTGCCGTTCCACAGGCGCAAGCCATGAACGAGGTGCGCAGCATAGCACTTGCTAAACTCTTCGAGCTGACCGGAAGCGTCAACAAGTAGGGACTAACTCCGAAAAGAGATACTTTTTGCTCTTTAGAGATTCTCTCAGGGACCTCGAATTGATTTATGGAATGACCGAATCGTCCGATGATCGCAGCGATAATTGAATAAAGTATTTGCAGGACTGCCGCGAGATACGTAAATCCAACTACTACTGTAAGGCAACTGGCAGGGTCCTTCGAGAAGATCGCAATAGCCCCTAAAATCATCCATCCCATGATGATAATCGAAGCGACGACCGCTGGGATGCTACCGCATCTATGATTGAAATCAAACCAACGTAGCGCATGAGTTGTCGAAGCAAACCGCCGAGTTTTTACTGACAATTTGAATTGCAGTTTCTCAATGGCTTGGTCAACTCTCTCGACAAGTGAGAGTTTGCCGTGTTCGCGTCCGGCGCGATCTTGTGCAACTCTCCAGAGAGTAAGAATGAAGCTTATAGCCAGTGCGAAAGTAGCGATAAGCATGTCCGTTATGGAAACGTGATTCCAGGGGTGGATTTCAGGGGTCATCATACCTCCCCGTGCCAAGGGTATGCCGTATTGGTACAGTAGCCAATAGAATAATGTGGAGAGAAGAACCATTAAAATCGGAATCCAACCAAGTGATTTCAGGACACCTCGCAAGATTGGCTGGAAGGTGCCCCAGCACACAATCGAGAAGAGGACTGGGCCGGCGATTGGCAAATCAATTGGTGTAAGAAATTTCCATAAACCAAGCATCGCTGCAACTTGGACTCCTACCATGAACGCCCCCGTCCAATAGTAAAAACTTACTAAGTGTAGAGTCGATATTGGTTTGAGATAAAATCTACGCAAGCTACCTTGCGTCGCCTGTACGCCGAAACCGATGAGTAGAACCAAGCATAATAACAGGATCAACTGGATCGCGACCAGTTCCTTGGGTGCGATGGCCGTATCTAGCCCAATAAACGGCAAGAGAATAACGCTGGCTGGTATATTGCCCAGGAGAGGAGTCAGCAATAACCATCGATTTCGCGAGAAGTATTCCCAGGTCAGAGATGCATTGATCGATTGCATATCAGATTCTCGTTAGCAAGAGTATTGGGTTTGTTAGTTGATGCAGTTGTTTTTTGAGTGACGCTGAATAGGTGTTCAATGAACACAGGAGACGAAAACATCGTCGAGATTTAAAGAGTGTTCTACGACGATTTGCGCATTCGCTTCTTCGGCAGCTTGCACTAATTGCTTTCTGTCTCCACGGTGGACATATGTCCATTCACGGTCTTGTCCGCGACACGATAATGAGCCTGCTAGATCAGGTGCAGATGCATGACTCTCCGTGAAACGCAACGTAACGCGACGAAACGAGGCGAGAAGTGAATCGAGTGTATCATGGAAAAGTATGCGTCCTTTATGGAGGATTGCGACGCGATCGGCAAGCCGTTCGACTTCGTCGAGTAAATGCGACGAGAAAAACACTGTGCGTCCATCTTCAGCAGTGGTTCGCACGATCGCGGACAAGATATCGCGGCGGATAATTGGGTCTAAGCCTGAGGATGGCTCGTCGAGAATCAAAAGTTGAGGCCGGTGTGCTAATGCCAACAACAGACAGACCCGAGCGCTTTGACCGCGCGAAAGCGTGCGAATTCGTTGCTTGGGATTCAATTCAAAGAGCTGTATTAGATCCGCCGCGTAGGACGAATCCCACTTCGTATAGAAGGACTTCGTGAAGTCTATTATTTCCTGCACACGCATCCAGCTTGGTACATCGCGATCCTCAGACATAAATCCGATCTTGCTCAGTACCTGGACTGGCTCTCGCACCGGATCGAATCCGAATACGGACACGGACCCGCTCTGGGCGTAATGGGATCCGAGGATATGTTTGATCAATGTCGTCTTTCCAGCGCCGTTGCTACCGATCAAACCAAACACTCCCCCGTCTGGTATTGCAATGGATACGTCGTGGAGAACGTCTTTATCACCAAAACTGCGGTAAAGGTTTTTGATATCGATGACAAAATCACTCATGATTTAAGATCCTTTCTTTGTCGGTTTAGAGCCGATTTCACTTTGCTTCAAGAGTTTTACAACATCGTCTAATTCAAAACCCATCTGATACGTTTCGACTAGCAATTGATCGACCCGTTGCTTGAGGGATTTCAAGCGTTCTTTGCGGGCTAGTGGCGAACCGGAGTCCGCGACAAAGGTGCCCGCAGTACGCCGTTTTTCGACGACCCCTTCCAATTCGAGTTCGCGGTATGCGCGAGCAATAGTGTTGGGGTTTACGATCAGTTCTTCGGCGAGAGCACGAATCGATGGAAGTTCATCACCGGTTTGAAGTCTACCCGAGGCGACCAAGTACTTGATCTGCTGCATGACTTGCAGGTAGATCGGAACTCCACCCTGGGTTTGTATCTGAATTTGCATCGAAGTCTCCGTTGCCGATTGTGTTACTGTATTAATACAGTTGTCACCCATGGAAATCAAGGAGGATTTCTAATTTTCGATACAACTAGCGATTAGCTCAGAACTATCGCCGATTGCTCATCGCCTCATCCCAACGTAAAGAGAAGTAAACGTGTGTCTTACGTGGTGCGGGTCTCCTGGCCCGCAGTCCGCGCAAGTTTCCAAGCACCTTAACTATCGCAACACGACGCCTCGCTGCGCTCGTGTTTGCGGCCCGGGAGGACCGCACCACGTTTCAGACCGCACCACGTTTCTAACGCGATACTTTTCCAATCCCTGGATTCTCTGCGTCTTCACGAGCGGCAAGTCGCAATCCACGAGCGGTAGACCGGGTTGTGGCGATGAGTTCCTCAGCGCTCTGCTTCCAGTTCGGCCATTGGAAAGGTGGTCGAGAAGTGTTCGCAGAGCGATCTTTTTCGATAAACCATCGTTCCAGTTGATCGGCCAAGTCGGCGGGGTTAGAGAGGTCAAAATAGCGGCAATATTCGCCACCGACTTCGCGGAACACTTCGATGTCGCTCGCGAAGACCAGGTTGCCTCGCATGAGGCCTTCGACGACCGGTAGTCCGAATCCTTCAGCGATGGAGGAGCATACAAGACAATCGGAGCGTTCGATGGCTTCGGCAAGAACGCGGTCGCTTGCGTTGCCGAGATGTAGAAGTCGCGAGTCGAGGTCTGGGTGATTATGAATTCGCTCCATCACCTCTTCGCTCTTCCACCCCACGCGCCCGATGATGATTAGCGAAACGTCGACACCTCGTTCGCGCAGGAGGTCGAAGACATCAAGCAGAAATGCGTGGTTCTTTCGAGGTTCAATGGTACCGATCGAAAGGATTGCTTTACCAGGGGTATCCCACAGTGGTTGCAACTCTTGTGAGTTCTCTAACCCTTTATCGAATTGGTCGAGTTCTGCCCCGAGGCGAAAGGGAGCGTAGGTTACAGGTAGTTGTCGGATGTCAGGGTGTTGTTCAAGGTATTTAACGAGAGCAACACCGGTGGAATTTGAATTGGTGATGAAAAAGTCCGCGTTAGGAACAACGGTATGAAACCACTGGGTGTAGTATTTGATGGTGATCGATTCACATGTTTCTGGAAGAGTAAGCGGAAAGAGGTCGTGGAGCATCGGTACGACTTGGATCCTGCTTTTCTCTTGTGCTTCGAAGAGTGCTTCGTACATATCCGTGTGTCCCCAAGTCGCATCGATCAGCAAGACGGTATCTCTCGGCTGCAACTGGATGAAACGTCCGAAAAGTATTCGTACTGGTATATACCCGAGGCCCAAGATGTACTCGAGCGTTCGGTACATCCAATGAACGAATGGTCGAGTTAAGGGTTGAAGAATTTTCCGCGTGAACTTGATGGCGTTGATCAGGGATGCTATCGGCCAGCTCGGTTTTACCTTAGGGCGTTTATTGAGTCGCTCTCGGATCCAGATACGAATTCGAACAAGGATGTATGGTTTTGTTCCTATTTTATGTTGAAGTTTGCAGAATCCATAGCCGACCCAGATCACTGGGATGACTTCACATCTTGGGTGCTGAAGTTCGAGGGCCTGGTTCGCGATGTTTCGGGTCACGCGTTGAATACCGCTGTTTCCGCCCCAAAAGTACGTCTGAGTGCAGTCGATCAATACGCGAGCCTTTTGGCGGTTGGCTTGAGGCTCAGTATCACCGGCGTTCTCGCCGTTGTTAGTACTCATACTGGATATCCGTACCCTTCTAAGTCTAGGCCAAAAGTATCCATGAGCCAGCGATGCCCTTCGCAGGTGGATTGGGATATCTTCTCAATCCATTGTTCCGAGAGCTGTGGCTTTGCAGGTTTTTGATCTTCACCACGCTGGCGATAAAGGAGTCTGCGTGCGCGATGGTTCTTCCAGTAGCTCTCAAGCCGCTTCCAGGGAGATTTTTGAAGGGATTGCAGGTATTCCACTTGGCCTTGGGTCATCCTGGCGTTGAGGTGTGTTTCCTCATTGTCAAGCATATCGATCGCTTGCTGAGGATCGACACAAAGAAAATCGCAAACGGAGCGGATGGACTGTTGCGGGTTGTTACGGAACTCTTCGAATAAGAAGACCCCAATATTCTCTTTGCCGACGATCTCCATCGACCCGCGAATCAGATCGCTCGCACCGAGCAATATTTCCAGATACCCACTCGATTGTTCCTTGGATAACCATTGTTCTAAATCGAGGTAAAGTGGTTGCAGGAGCGAGCGCAACCCGCGAGATCGCTTACCCAGGGTAAGGTAATTGTATCGAAGGCTTTGTAGATACTCCGATGGAAGGCGTTGCAAGGGATTGCGTAGGAAAACGAGCAAACGGCATGTACCGAACCCTTTTTTGATGCGTCGAATGGATTCCAAGTTCAATCTCTGGGGGCGACTTCCAAGCTCTTCCCAGGATGCTAGCCAAAGTCCATCCTTTGTCTTTTGAGTCTGTTTGAACTCTTCTTTCGATCGTGTTAGGTGAGCTAGATCGAGTGCTGATTTATGATTCCAGAGCAGCGGGTTGAGGATTTTGAAGGCAAATTCATTCGAGCACTCCATGGGGGTCTGCAATGTTCTGTCTTTGCCGAGATATAAGATCTCCGGGTGTTTGGGAAAAATGAATTGCTGCAAAGTCGTCGTTCCAGTTTTGGAAAGACCGACATGCAGGACAAATTGTTCGGAAGGTAGCATTGTTCAGTGAATCGCGAGGTTGGACCGTAGCGTTAAAGTGGATAGTTGTATTTGTCGAGTGGTAGTTGCAGGTTTTCCATTAGCCAGCGGTTTCCTTCGCGAGTCGCGTCGGCAATCTTAGGGAGCCAATGGTCTGGCAATTGTGCTTTAGCTGGAACATCATCAACTCCATATTTTTCGATCAGTCCCCTTTGCTTATCTGGGCTGTGAATGTTCGCCCACAACCGTGTCCAAAAGGAACCTTGCACTCGTTTAAGAAAGTTGACTTGCCCTTGGGTCAATCGAGTGTGTAAGTGCCCTTCGTTCATCCATCGTACACCTTCGACTTCGTCGACCCTTAGGAACTGGCAAACTGCTTTGGTGAATTGATTTTGGTCATTGCAGAGATCCTCGAAGAGATAAACAGCGACGTTATCTTTTCCAAGCAGGTCGACTGATTGACGAATTCGTTCGCCGTAGGAGAGAAACCGCTGAAAGCTACCCGAAGCAAACCATTTCTCCATCCACTCATCGATATCCAGGTACCAATTTCTACCCATCATTCGGCGATTCTTAGCAGACTGTCTACCTCTTAACGATTGCAGGTATCGCGAGGCGATCAGTTGGTTGGGATTGCGCAGACATATCATGACTTTGCAAACACCAAAGAGAGAGTTGATACGCCGTAGCGATTCGAGATGAAACGCGATATTAGAGTCACAGAGTCCCTCCCAGGATCCGACGATCACTTTCGAGTCCTCACCGCTTCGTTGCAAATCATCGTGGAATCGTTTGCCTGCTTCTAAATCCGCAGGTTGTGAATGATCCCAAAGCAGGGGATTAAGAAGTTGATAGACTTGCTCGGACCGACAGTTCCTGCCATGGAGATGCTCTTTGCTTTTACCCAGGTAGTGTATTTGAGAATGATTTGCAAAGAGGAGTTTTTGAATGGTGGTCGTACCCGTCTTCGGCATGCCGATGTGAAGCACGAGTCCACTATTTTGAGATCGTTCCATGACTTGATGTTGCATAGTGGTTTTCATGATTGCGACGCAGTAGTCCTACTCGGAACGAGGGGTTCCATCGGATATCCGTATTTCGCTAATGGTAAATCGAATGTGTCAGATAGCCACCGATTACCCTGATAGGTCGCATTGAAAACCTTGCGTCGCCACGACTCGGGAAACTCCACAGTTTCCACGCGAACGTTGTTTCCTTGTTGTGCGAAGATTTTTTTACGATATTTCCAACCCGCAACCTTTAAAAAGAACCTTCTGACTGGCGAACGGTTTAGCTGCTGCAGAAAGTCGATTTCCCCTTGGGTTCGGCTTGGATGTAGGTGCTGGTCTTTCATCAACTTAAGGCCGACCTGCGGATCGACCTGGATGAAATTGCAGATCCTCGCGATGTAGTCCGCTGGTGCGTTACCAAGATCTTCGAATAGAAACACGCCGACTCGATCTTTGCCAAGTTCATCAACGGCACTACGAATGATTTGACTGTAGGACAGTAGGATTGGAAGATGCCTTATGTCCATTGCTTTCTGCAACCATTGCTCGAAGTCAATGTAGGGAAGTCGTCCGATCCAAGTGTGAGCACCTTTGATAAAGTGCCCTTTGAGATTTTCTAGATATTCAGAGGGGAGTCGTTTCAATGGGTTTCGCAGAGTGACAAGAATTCGACATTCTCCAAACACCGTTTTGATTCGTCGTATCATTTCGATGTTTGTCTCGACACTTCGAGCAATGAGACCTTCCCACGAGGCTACCAAGCAATTCGCGGCGGTGTTGTTCGAGTCCAGGTTGTGGTTTAGCAGGTTGCGATGTAGCAGGTTGCGTGCGCCGGACAGACTCAACGTCGATTTCGTATCCCAGAGGAGTGGATTAAGGAGCTGGAATATTTCCTCGGATTCGCAATGCATCCGAACAGAGCTTGGAACGAATTGTCCAAAGTAGCGAATCTCAGGATGCTTACGAAACAAGGCTTGCTGTAGGGTAGTGGTCCCTGTTTTGGCTTGGCCGATATGAAGGTTTAGGCAAAGCGAACGAGTTTGCATCATTCTTTCACCTTCCTATCAACCGTTTCTGTAGAATTGCAACCCAAATATCCGTATTGATCGAGGGGTAGTTGGTAGTTTTCCATCAACCATTTAGCACCGGGAGAAACGGCTTGGAAAATCTCCTTTTTCCATTTTTCGGAGATTGTCGCGATGGCTTTATCGCTTCGCACTGCGGGAGTTCCATCGGACTGTAATTCCAGCAATCGCATCCGTTGAGAGTGGTTGAGCAATCGAAACTTGAGGGACCTCAACGGGGAGTTCACAACGCTTCGCAAAATGTCAACTTGGCGTGATGTCCATCGTTCGTTGTCTCGTTCACCTTGAATAAGTTTTGCACCTTCGTCCGCATCTATTTGCATGACGTTGCAAACTCGGCGAAAAAAGGCATCTTCGTTTTGGACGAGATCTTCGAAAAGAAACACGTGAACATTCTCATGTCCGAATTGCTCTACGTAGGATTGGACCGTCTCTCCGAATTGCAGGTGGGGAAGGATTTCCCCATTAAAATTTTGTTCCAACCACTGATCCATCGGGAGATAGAAAGGAGGGCGACCGAACTTTAGGCTTGGACTGACATTGTCTCGTTTGAGCTGTTGAAAGTAAGCGGATTCGAGAAGAACCAATGGATGTCGCAAGGCCATGATGATGGTGGCTTCGCCGAAGACACGTTTGAGATTCCTCGCTCTGACACGTCGCTTCGCTAAGATATCAGTGGCGTACGATTCCCATGACCAGACCGGAACCTTGTTACCTTCTCTTGCTTCGGCCAATAAACCATTTAGCAACTCGGAACAGCGTTGAAAATCAGGTTGAAAGACATCGCCGTAGGCGATCTGATTCATCAGGAGCATGGTGGCTTCATTGCGACAACAAGCCAATGGCTTATGTTGTTTTTGAAACTGCGGCCCGTCGAATCGACCAAGGTAAAAAATCTCGCTGTGGCGACTGAATAGCCGCCATTGCAGGGTCTTCGTCGCCGTCTTGGGCATCCCTATGTGGATGACAGGCTTGCGGCTTCTTTGATGCTCGGATGTGTTGTCTGTATCCCTTGAGGTGTTCATCGATCCAAGCCTCCGGAGGTACGCGCATGCCACACCACTCGCCCTTGTTCAGGCGAACCCGCTCGTTGGTTTTCGATCGAATGAAACATTGATGACATGGCTTGGAGAATCACGGGAAGACTAAAAAGTGTACTTGAAGTAATCGATATCTTTTTCGAAGCGTTGCGCGATGATTTTCTTAGTTCGTTCGTTGTACACGTCGCGATAGGAGGAGGCTGGAGATCGCTGGTTTTGATTCTCGTGTTGGAACTTCAATCCCAATCGATTGTTGGTTCGTCGAGCGATTTCCTCTAGAGCTTCGCTGATCGATTCCAGTTTACCGACATAGTCCATCAATGGCTTACCGGATTCATCGCATAGCCAGTCATATTGATTGCGGTGCAGCGTGGGATGTTTGCAGGTATCGCTCGCATAGAAATGTTGGTCGCAGAAGGATTCAAAGTCCATTATTTCTGATGGGGACTTGCCCTCTTTACGAAAGTAAAGGGATACCGCTCGAGCCCATGGGTTACGTACGGTTGAGAATTTGAAAAACGATTCGAAATCGGATGCCGCCTTGTTGCGAATCGTCGCATCATCGATGAGTGGTTGCGTTGGAAAGGACAGGTTCTTTCCGAGTGATCGTTGGAGGTAGTAAGGGTAAATGCAGTCGCGAACCTGAAGTATGCTCAGGTGTGGGTTCGGGATGAGGAACTTACCAGTTTGCTGAAGCTGTGTACGAATCGAAGTTGTGCCGGTTTTGGGGATCGCAATGAAGATGCACCGCAGCGGTTCATGAAAGGCTTCATTGAGCAGAAGCGGCTTATCCACTTCCACCGGGGGGGGCGAAGACTTTTTGGAGGCAAACAAAGCACACATGATGAGTCAACGCCCGGGAACGAGCAGACCAATATTCCGTGAATGCCAATTCTGGGAAGTAAAAGGGGTACAAGAAACCGCATACCACGTAGGGGCAGAGTCGAAAAACTCGGACGGATTCCTAAGGGCAGTGACCGCGGCACTTTCCGCCAGGGGACACGCTAGTAGAATGGTACAAATACCTACTTCCATCAACCCCAATTCAGCTGAAGAAGTAGCTGTTTCGCAGTGTCTGAAGTACTACATTTATAATAATCGCGATTTTTGGCTCCAAGGTTGCTCTTCCGACCCGATAGGCAGCGACCCTGGCCCCGTTACCACGCCCCCCCAGAAATAGGGAAGTACCGTTCCGCAGAAATTCTGGGACTTGATCAAAGCTCAGTTTGTCTCCAAACAAAGATTGCTTTACTAATCGCTCTTTGCCTGAACGCTCCCAAAAGTCAAGCCACTAACTCCATCTAATTACGTTCCGTGAGAAAATGCAGGTATGACCATGAGAAATCGCAAGCTGCCAAGGCGTTTGAACAGATTTGAGCGATTAGAGCTCAGGGCGATGTTGGCAAGCGATTTTAGTTGGAATAATGCTAACTGGGATTCGCTCGCAGGGGGGCTGTCCCCTTCGATCAACTCCGAGGCTTATTATGGCTTTGAGGATAGCCAAATCGCATTAAAGATGGCCACCAATAAGCTTGTGGTGGGTTTTGACCAAGTGTCCACACAGCTACCAGAGAATTTCCGAGAAGATTTCGGTTTGGGGGGCAGAGCGAGGGTATATCAAACTACGGAGCCCATAACGGCGCAGTTGCTCTCAAGTATCGAGCAGATTCCCGGGGTTTCTTTTACGGCTCCGGTTTATGTATCGGCCTCGACCGGCAGCGAGATGGCGTTGCTTGACGAGTTCATTGTGAAGTTGCGTTCGGGAGTATCGGCAGAGAATTTTTTCGCGGCACTGCCGGATGTTGCGAGCTATCGCCCGTTGGAGGGAACAACAGATCAGTACGTCGGTCGCTATGAGAGTTTTACTGGGCGTAAAGCCTTGGACAGAACGAACTTGCTCGGCGAGCATTCGCTGGTGGATTGGGTGGAGCCGAATTTCTATCAGAACTGGGAGCGGTTCTATACGCCGAATGATCCGCGACTTGTCAATCAGTGGCATTTGAACAACACAGGGGTCTCGGGTGGGTTGGCCGATGCGGATGTGGATATGCCGGAGGCTTGGGACATCAACCAAGGGGGCTCCTCGTCGATCGTCATCGCAGTGATTGACGATGGGATTCAATCAGCGCATCCCGATTTGAATTCTTGGGTCAATTCTGGAGAAGTCGCCGGGGATGGCATCGATAACGACGGCAATGGATGGATCGATGACATCCGAGGATGGAACTTCGTCCTTGGTAACAATCAAACCGAGCCGTTGGGAACTGACATGCATGGCACGTCGGTCGCCGGGGTAGCAGCGGCGCGTGGGGACAACAGCTTAGGGGTCGCCGGTGCGGCTTACAATTCACGAGTCATCTCGATCAAGATCTTTGATGGAAGCGGCGTCGCAAGTACGGCGAATATCGCGGCCGCGTTGCGGTATTCGGCGGGGATTAAAGCGAGCGGTACGGGCACGTGGGCTGGCGCCGACCTAGTGAACAACTCCTGGGGAGGAGGATCGGCATCGGCGACGATCAACAATGCGTTGATCAGTGGTACAACGACCGGCCGAAGCGGGATTGGGGCAACCTACTTGTTCGCATCGGGGAATGGTTTTGCGGCGTCGGTCAGCCAGCCGGCTGCACAATCGGCGAGCATCCCGGGAGTGATTGCCGTGGGAGCGACGAACAACCGGGGAGCAAGGTCGAATTATAGTAATTACGGTGTCCCTCTCGACTTTGTGGCACCGAGCAACGATACGCGTTCTGGGTATCTTGCGATTGACACAACGGATCGAACGGGAGCCGACGGCTATGCAACTGGCGATTACACGGGAACGGGCTCGACGGGATTTGGTGGGACGTCATCAGCGACACCCCTTTCATCGGGTATAGCAGCCTTGGCCCTCGCGCAAGCGGACGTGCGTGGGGTCAGCATTTCACCGGCGAATCTTAGGAACTTGATGCGAAACAACACCGATTTGATCGGTGGCGTTTCGTACGGCATTAGCACCGGTAAGAACAATGAATTCGGTTACGGGCGTATCAACGCAGCATCGTTGCTAAGTGGGATTGGCAGCGCGGAGATCTCGGTCGTGAACACCACGACGGAATTGGTATCGGGTTCCAGTTTGAACATGGGCACGATTAATTTCGGCCAAACGGTAGATGCCACTTTGAGAATTCGGAATCAGGGGACCGAAGGCTTGGTCATCAGTTCGATCACCGTTCCCGCAGGGTTCACATTGGTCAACTTTACCCCAAGCACCATTCCACTAGGAGGGACGTTGCAACTTCAAGTACGATTTAGTCCGACGGTGCCCGGGTCTTACTCCGGAAGCCTGGTAATCAACAGCAATGATGCCAATGAGTCGGCTTATAGCATCCAAGTCAGTGCAGTTGCGTCAGCCCCGAGGATTTTCGGATCGGTATTCGAGGACTTCAATAATAACGGATCATTTGATACTTCTGAACGGGTTATTTCTAGTACAGGTTTCGCTTACCTTGATACGAATAACAACGCGGTTTTTGATACGGGTGAGCAACAGGCACCGATCGACGCAGCCGGTAACTTTTCGTTCCCTGTATCCAATGGAACGTACCGGGTACGAGTATCGCAACCGGGTTGGACGTTGACGACCCCGAATCCCGTATACACGGTGAGCCTTAGCAACAACGGGGATGTTTCTACAGGGAATATCTTTGGATATGGAAAAAACAATCGCGTGTACTCGCTGGTATACGAAGACCTCAACAGGGATGGCGTTTTTAATAGTGGCGATACGCCGCGCCAAGGATTCGTAGTTAACGGGGGCAAAGCAAGTTATTCGAATAACGTAGCCGTACCTATCCCAGACTTGAGTACCGTGGTCTCAACGATCACAGTCCCCGCCAATGGCCCAACCGTCAATGACTTGGATGTTTTAATCAATGTTTCCCATACCTATGACAGTGATTTGGAGATCTCGTTGATCGGTCCGGACAGCACGACGATTATTCTTTCAGATAACCGTGGGACCTCTGGTGACAACTTTACCAATACCGTTTTTGATGATGCGGCAGGGACGGCGATCGCAGCAGGAACAGCGCCGTTTACCGGTCGATTCAGGCCTGATCAGTTGCTCTCGAGTTATAACAACAAGCTAACTCCAGGACTCTGGCAGCTGCGTGCGGCGGATCAAGCGGCTACCGACATCGGATCGATTTTGAATTGGAGGATGGATTTTAACACACTTCAGATATCTACGTCGGATGCTAACGGCTGGGCGATCATGGATGTTGGAAGCGGGTCAGTGACCGCTAGCATTGAACTTCCTTCTGGCTGGCTGAGCACCCTGCCAAGCGATGGAAAACATACTTTCACCGCAAATGGAACACCGATCTTTGGGAAGTCCTATGGAGTTAGAGTCCCTACCAATCCACCCTCGGACATCGCACTCTCATCCAACACGATCTCCGAGAATGCAGGAGTGAATGCTTTGGTGGGAACGCTGAGCTCCAGCGATCCCGATGCAGGCAATACCTTTACTTACACTTTGGTTGCAGGAACGGGCGATACCGATAACGCAGCCTTCAACATAGAAGGTTCCGCTCTACGAGCATCCAATAGCTTGGACTATGAGGCCAAATCAAGTAACTCGCTGCGTATACGGTCTACGAATGCAGATGGATTGTTCTTCGAGAAAGTCTTCACCATCATCGTGACGGATGTGAACGAAATCCCCAGCGACATCGCGTTATCTTCCACGACGATTCCTGAGAACGCTGGTGTAAATGCCCTAGTCGGTACACTGAGCACGACCGATCCGGATGCAGGCGACACCTTTCTCTATACGTTGGTTGCAGGAACGGGAGATACTGACAACACAGCGTTCAACATAGACGGTTCCACTCTGCGAGCAACCAACAGCTTTGACTTTGAGACACGATCAAGCTACTCGCTCCGCATACGGTCCACGGATGCGGCAGGATTGTTCTTCGAGAAAATCGTTGCTGTCAACGTATCGAATACCAACGAAGACCCAACCGATATCGCGTTATCTTCGAACACAATCGCCGAGAATTCCGGTGCGAACGCGATAGTCGGCACGCTGAGCACAACCGACATTGATGCAGGCGACACCTTCACTTACACCCTCGTTACCGGTAACGGCGATACCGATAACACAGCTTTCAACATAGACGGATCGAGCCTTCGAGCAACCGACAGCTTTGACTTTGAGGCCAAATCAAACTACTCGGTGCGCGTACGATCTACCGATGCGGGTGGAGCATTCTTCGAGAAAGTCTTCACTGTCAACGTGTCCGACGTCAACGACATCCCAAGCGATGTCGCATTGTCAACCGACACAATTGCTGAGAATGCAGGCGTGGATGCTTTGGTCGGGACGCTGAACACGACCGATCAAGATCCAGGTGATACGTTCTCTTACGCGTTGGTTGCAGGAACGGGTGATACCGATAACGCAGTTTTCAACATCGATGGCACCACTCTGCGATCGACGAACGCTCTTGATTATGAGACCAAATCGATTTACTCGGTACGTGTACGATCTACCGATGCGGGTGGAGCATTCTTCGAGAAAGTCTTCACTATCAACGTGACCGATGTGAACGAAGCCCCCAGCGACTTAGATTTATCTTCCAACACTATTCCTGAGAATGCCGGTGTAAATGCCATTGTCGGCACACTGAGCACCACCGACCCCGATGCAGGCGATACCTTCACCTACACACTAGTTACCGGTGCCGGCGATACCGACAACACAGCGTTCAACATAGACGGTACCACTCTGCGAGCAACCGACAGCTTTGACTTTGAGACACAATCGAGCTACTCGCTCCGCATACGGTCCACGGATGCGGCAGGATTGTTCTTCGAGAAAATCGTTGCTGTCAACGTATCGAATGTCAACGAAGACCCAACCGACATCGCGTTATCTTCGAACATAATCGCTGAGAATTCCGGTGCGAACGCGATAGTCGGCACGCTGAGCACAACCGACATTGATGCAGGCGACACCTTCACTTACACCCTCGTTACCGGTACCGGCGATACCGATAACACAGCTTTCAACATAGACGGATCGAGCCTGCGAGCGACCGACAGCTTTGACTTTGAGGCCAAATCAAATTACTCGGTGCGCGTACGATCTACCGATGCGGGTGGAGCATTCATCGAGAAAGTCTTCACCGTCAACGTGGCCGACGTCAACGACATCCCAAGCGACATCGCATTGTCATCCAACACAATCTCCGAGAATGCAGGAGTGAATGCGTTGATTGGGACGCTGAACACGACCGACCAAGATATGAGTGATACCTTCCTCTACGCGTTGGTTGCCGGAACCGGTGATACTGATAACGCAGTATTCAACATCGACGGCGCCACTCTGCGAGCGACGAACGCTTTTGATTACGAGACCAAATCGAGTTACTCGGTGCGTGTACGATCTACCGATGCGGGTGGAGCATTCATCGAGAAAGTTTTCACTGTCAACGTGTCCGACGTCAATGACATCCCAAGCGACGTCGTATTGTCATCCAACACGATTCCTGAGAATGCGGGAGTGAATGCCCTGGTCGGGACGCTGAATACGACCGACCAAGATCCGGGCGATACCTTCCTCTACACGTTGGTTGCAGGAACGGGGGATACGGATAACACAGCATTCAACATAGACGGTACCACTCTGCGAGCAACCAACAGCTTTGACTTTGAGACCAAATCAAGCTACTCGCTCCGCGTTCGGTCAACGGATGCGGGAGGGTTATTCACGGAGAAAAGCTTTGTAATCAACGTCGAGGATGTTCGAGAAAGTGGCTTTGTGAATGGGACTAACGCAAATGACAAGATTACTGCAACCTACATTGGAGATGGCGTCATCCATTCCTGGAGCGTTCAAGTCAACACAGGCGCGGCTTTTAATGTCAGCGGTGATTTAATCGTTGATGGGCTCGCAGGAACCGATGAATTGCAAGTTGTAGGACGTGGAGTCGACGATTTGTATACCTTGGGCGGTAACCAAGTCGTGGTAAATGGAGCAACTGTCCAGGCTACCACAATCGAAGTGTTAAAACTCATCAGTGGCTTAGGAAACGATCGCGTGGTGATCGCGTCTGCTCCCGTTCTTGGGCTAGCCACTACCGTTGATACTGGGGGAGGAACAGACCTAATCGAAACGGTTGCGGGATCGAATCATTGGAGCATCACCGGACTGGGTATCGGAACACTCTATGATGGGGCAGTATCATTTCTTGCTGTCGAGTCCTTGCGGGGCGGATCGGACGATGACCGGTTCATACTCGGGGTAAACGGACGACTTACAGGACAAATCCTAGGAGGATCCGGAGTCGACACGCTGGATCTTGCTGCTAAAACAGTGGCCAATACGATCAATCTTCAATCGAACACTGCCACATCGACCGGCGGGATCGCAGGGATCGAGAGCTTCATCGGCAGCAGCAGTCCAACCCTTACGGACATCTTCATCGGTGCGAATAGCAACACGAATTGGACGATTGATGGTGTCAATTCGGGGACGCTAATGAGCGTTGCGACGGGAAGCGTTTCATTTAGCGGTTTTGAGAGCCTTACCGGCGGCACTGCGGCAGATACCTTTACATTTACGGACAGCGGAAGTTTGACTCGAACGCTTACGGGCGGTACGGCAACCGGAGTTGTTGACACCTTGAGTTTGGCCGCAAAGACCGTTCCTCTAAACATCCAGCTCAATACAACAGTTAGTGTTCTGGGTATCCTCGGAACATACACGGGGATCGAGTCACTCATCGCAAACTCCGTTGCAGGAACTACCCTAACTCGAGTCAATAACACTACCACCGCATGGGCAATGTCGGCTTCAGGGCAAATCACCGTTAGCGGTGTGATCTATACAGATGTGCCAGCGATTACTGGTGGACCGGGGGCCGATACTTTGACCGGCCCATCGTTATCGACGGGTATCAGTTTATGGACGATCGACTCGATCGGAAGCGGGACTCTTGCGGTTCCAACAAAGTCTCTCACGTTCACAGGCATGAACAATTTGACCGGCGGTACAGGTGCCGATTCCTTTGAAATTTTGCCTGGCGGATCCTTATCGGGGAATCTCAATGCCGGTACAGGCACAGGCTTCAACTCTCTCTCTTACAGCCAATGGACATCAGGTGTTTCGGTCAACCTGTCGGTGACCACGGTAGCGAATGCAACTGCGATATCAGGTCTCGTTAGCAATATGCAAATGGTCACCGGAGGGCTAGGCAACGACACCCTTATCGGCCAAGCTACAAAATCAACGATTTTGATTGGCCTCGATGGAAATGATACTCTTACGGGCGGATCGCAACGCGACTTGTTGCTAGGCGGATCCGGAATCGACAAGCTAAGCGGTGCAGCAGGTGACGATCTACTCGTCTCTGGTACTACCTCCTATGACAGAAATCGTGATGCCCTAGTTGCGATTCATTCCGAATGGATATCCACACGGACATTCGCACTGCGAACTGCTAACATATGGGGGAATGGCACTGGAACTCGAAATAACGGAGACTTCCGACTCAATAGCAACCCAAGCGATTCGATCACAGATACAGTCTTTGCTGACTCTGATGTCGATTCGCTAACCGGGGGATTGAATCAAGACTGGTTCTTTGCGAGCCTGGATGATACGACCGACCTGACCGGCGGGGCTTTGCCAGACCGACTCGATCGATAACTGCGATTCAGTGAACTACTCTCGGTGTCTGAGGACGGGGAGCACGCCCCCCGGGGATTTTTGAAACACAGAGGCACAGAGGGCACGGAGAGGAGAGGGCACGGAGAGGAGAGGGCACGGGACGGAGTGTGGAGGGGACGGAGTAGAGGGTAAAGGGGGCAGATGCCTCGTTACTTACTTTGCTTTCCTAAGGCTCGGTAGTAAGCTCGAATCGCATCGGAAAACTCTGGATCAAGAAACTCTCGCTTCCCTTCGATCACTTGCTCGGCTCGTTGCTCTCGAAGTCGCCCCCACTCAATCCCCTTATCAAGCATCACATTCGGCAATGCAGAATTTCCGGTAGGTTGATTCTCAGTGCGACCAGAATCATCGGGTTCACCACTGCTAGGTTGTCCTTCACGTTTCTTCGAGTTCTGATTGCGCTGCTTGGCTGCCGCACGGTTTGCCAAACGCTGGCTTTGCAATTGCGAAGCAACCTGATTCGCAACTTCCCCAAGCGACCGCTCGACCGCTTCTCGCTGTGAAGCTGATTGTGTATTTCCCTTACCCTGAGAATTCGGACTCTGGCCATCTTTCCCTTGGCTTGAAGGATCTTGCCCAGTTGGACTCCCGTCCTTCGTATCCTGCTGGTTCGAATTCTGGGCCTCTGAGCCTTGAGACGCTTGCGAATCATCTGCCGCTTGGGCAGATTGCAGCTCCGATTGCGATGCTTGATTGGCGTTGCCTTGCTCCGAAGCTAGGTACTGATCAAGAGAATCCAACATGCGAGCTAACTGCTGTCCGCTGGGTTGCTGACCGCTGGGTTGCTGACCACTGGGTTGTTGGCCACTGGGTTGTTGACCGCTGGGTTGCTGACCACTGGGTTGCTGACCACTGGGTTGCTGACCACTGGGTTGCTGACCACTGGGTTGCTGACCACTGGGTTGTTGGCCGCTGGGTTGTTGGCCACTGAGTTGTTGGCCACTGGGTTGTTGACCGCTGGGTTGCTGGCCGCTGGGTTGCTGGC
>Ga0315899_10001374_pt1 | contig 27853 bp, 25 predicted proteins | sample LakEriMetagenome_2_FD_203518 | JGI IMG/M metagenome (GOLD analysis project Ga0315899, IMG submission 203518) | Freshwater fungal communities from buoy surface, Lake Erie, Ohio, United States - Buoy 4 MA112 | ecosystem: Environmental > Aquatic > Freshwater > Lake | place: USA: Lake Erie, Ohio... | reverse complement strand
CTTCGGACTCTTCGGACTCTTCGGACTCTTCGGACTCTTCGGACTCTTCGGACTCTTCGGACTCTTCGGACTCTTCGGACTCTTCGGACTCTTCGGACTCTTCGGACTCTTCGGACTCTTCGGACTCAGTGTCTGACCCTTCTTCACTCATATCCGCGGATTCCGTCAATTCCCATTCTTCACTGTATGCATGATCAAAGGCAACGAATTCTTCCTTTCCACGAAACGGGACAGGCAATACACCGCGTTGTCTCGCCGACCCCACATCGATCAATCGATAATCAGGTTCATCCTCACTAGAAAACTTCTTTTGATTGTCAATAAAGGAGCTCGTTCCAACAGCAAGAGCCCGAACGAAGCTAGCCCACGAGCGTTCATATTGGTTGTCTACCGCAATCGCTTCAGCTACCCCTTCGTCCTCTCCCTCTTCGAGTGTGACAGCAGCACCGACGAGGGTGTTCTCCAAACAGAGTATTCGCTCCCGCTTCTCATCCACGTAAAAGCCTAGATAACAATGCCCCGGAACCAATACGAGAAAAGAATCAATTCCGATTTTCCGTAACATCGAAACCATGAGTACCGAACCATCAACACAATTGGCTTGCTGGTTGTTCACCGTGTTTTCGATCAACCGCACATGCTGACTCAAGATGCTCTCCGAGTCGGCAGCCGTTGTTGTGATGCTGCTATACCGAACATCGCGAGCGACACACAAGTCCCAAATCGCATAGACTTGTCGCATCACCTCGGCTTGGTCGTTGGATTGATAACCAGTAAATTGCTCCACGACACCGATATCCAAGGCCTCACGTAACAGCTTGTCGACATATGGATGCTGCTCATTGACGTATGTTGCAAATGTAAAGCTCGTGTCAACGACCGCATCGCCAACCTTGATCTTCAGAGGGCAATCATGAATAGGCCGAAAGGCCACTGTAACGTTTTGTTCCTGAACCGTCTCATTGTCGATTTTCACTCGATAGGTGATGGTCGCCGGAGTCGCTTGATGGCATTCGGCGAGTCGGTCATATCGAAATTTGATTTTCGGAAAAACGCTGTAGGTATTACCACCTTCCGGCAAGCGGCCAGCGAAGCGACTGGTTTCCATAAATCCGTCGCACTCAATCGTTACCTCAACCTTGGAGTCGCTCCGAGGAGCAACCAACTCAACACCGATCAATCCGTTCGAGTCGCCCAGTCGGTTGGGATCGCTGTTCTCAGAATTAGATTTCATGGTTGCCGTACCGACTATGTAAGACGGAAACAACTGCTGATCCCAACCTGCGATAGCGACAAAGTCGAATCCAAACGATACAGACGGGAGGCACACGAACCACGAGAAAATAGTAACGAAGTAAACAAGTCGATTGGTCATAGCTGGCCTTTTAAATCTGTCGTTTTAGCTCAACGAAAAATAGAGTAAGTGATAAGTAATGTTTACCTAGCGGGGTTTAACGAGCGATCGCGCTATCGCGATTTGTAGCGGACTTGATTGCGACCCATACGCTTGGCTTCGTAGAGCATCGCGTCAGCTTCCGCAATCCAAGGGAGCGGATCATGTTCGAGTCCATTGTAGGATGCGATACCGATACTGACGGTCATCGGTATTTCGATAGACTCGAAGACCACTGGCGCCGAGGCGGTAATCACACGGACACGTTCCGCGGCGAGGGCAGCATCTTCGATTGTGGCCGGAGCGTAAAGGATAGAAAACTCCTCGCCGCCGTATCGTGCCAGAATCTCACCGCTGCGTAGAACGCTGGTGGCTCGTTTTGCAAACTCTACCAATACAGCATCTCCAGCCAAATGCCCGTAGGTGTCGTTGATATTTTTAAATTTATCCAAATCCATCATGAGCACGCACATCGGCTGACCATTTCGCCCCGCTTGTCGCATTTCGCGTTGCAAACTGTCGAACAAGAATCGCTTGTTATATACCTGCGTCAGCCCGTCGGTCGTCATCATCTTGAAGATGACTTCATGGTACTGCGATTCGATATCGTCGTCGGCCAAGTACTTGAAGATTTGGTTGCCAAATCGGATACGATCCCCAGGTTGCAATGCGACTTCATCAATTCTCTGTTCGTTTTGAAATGTTCCATTGGTACTGCGGAGATCCTTTAAAAAAGGCTGTCCATGTCGCGACTCGATCGACGCATGCCGACGGGAGACCGAATCTTCATTTAGGCAAATCTCACAGGTCTCGTCTCGCCCGACCGTAATCGTTGTTCCGTCCAGTTGGATCGGTCGATCGAGTGGGCTTGCCGGATAAACCTTGACCAACAAACCACGGTTCTGCACGGTTAAGGCGGGTAGGCAGAATGAATTGCTGATGCGTGTTTCGATCACGATTAGATCCTTGTATTTCATTAACGATGCATAACAGGGATGATGGAGTTTTGGTTACGACGCATTACCACTTTTGGAACTACCATTTTTTGTTTGGTATGGAACGAACGGGTGCACTCCGAATGGTTTCAGGGACGCGAGTTTCTGCTGATTGCAGATCTTTTGCTGGAGTTGGAGCCTCGGCATCGCGCGTTGGCAACTGGTCAGGATCGCCGTTGTCGACAGCGTCGCTCGCGTTCAAAGAATTCTTTACCAGTTTGGATGGAGCAACGGGCGATATGCTAGACGATTCGTTCGAATGCTGAGGCGAATCGGGATGGATCGATTGATTGGACCACGAAAACCACTGGCCAGTCGTAACGATGCCAGCAACGACTAGAAGCGAGGATGCACCTAACAATCGTATTTTTCGTTTGCTACCTACTGTCAACGACGGCAAGGTAGCCGACAATTTGGTGGGATTCTTGTGGCGTTGGAGAGACTCTAGTTGCTTCGCTACCTCTTCGGCCGTTCGGGGACGGTCGCCCGGCGATTTCGCCAGCATAGATCGGATCAGCATACGCACTTCTTCGCGTACTCGAGGGCATGGACGATCGAGCCATTGGGGGACGTCCATCATGTGCCCCTTGAGTTTTGCAACAACTCCGTTGTACGCTGCATCTCCATAAGGAGGTTTCCCGCTTAGTAGAAACAGAAACGTGCACCCGAGGGAATAGATGTCACTTTTGGCATTTGCATCTCGCGGATCGCTGGCTTGCTCCGGTGCAAGATAATCCACAGAGCCCATAAATTGTCCAGCTTGTGTCAGTTTGTTATCATCCGCCTGAGTGCGTACCAGCCCAAAGTCAACGAGTTTGATAGTACCATCGCGAAGTAGGAACAAATTTGATGGCTTAATGTCACGATGAACGAAACCGCGAGTGTGAGCATGGTGCAATCCTCGACACGTTTGGATCATCCATTCGCAAGCGACATCGACCGGTGCTGGACCGTCGCGATCAATGGTAAATTGCAGATCATTTCCGTGAAGCATTTCGGTAACGATGTAGTGCGATCCGTCAAATTCGCCCGCATCGATGCCTCTTAAGATATTTGGGTGTTCTAGTTCTGAGAGCGTTTTGGCTTCTTGCAGAAATCGCGTGGCTGATTGAGCATCGCGAGGGCCGGAGGAACGCATCCGCTTCAAGGCAAACGATTTACTGAAAACCGCATGTTTGACTTCGTACACAGTCCCCATCCCACCCTCACCCAATCGGCGCACGACCGAGTACTGACCGATAGATCGTCCGATCCAGTCGTCGCCAGTAGGGCACTCGGTATTCTGCATCGCAGACACCGGACCAAGGTTTCGTGTGGGGTTTGACATTGGGTGTACGCTTAGTAAATCAATTGCTGAGACCAGCTCAGAAGTGGGCGAGTGACAAACGCTAGGACACCATTTCGGTAGCTCGAAGGGATTACGGAACAGGTATATCAAATAGAGAAAGGATACGCACCGACTCTAACGGTAGTATCAATTGCGAGTAACGTATCGAATGATCTATTGGAATACGTTCCCAGCCCGCCAGCCAATTGAACGCAATCAGCCATCACATCGATACTCCTCTCCTTTTGGTGCCATCCATTGTTTTTGGGATCGCGGGAGCCGGTTGCTGGAATCCGAATCTGCATTGCAGATGCTGCTCGTGGAGATTTGCCGTCCTGAAGCCGATTGATTGGCGAAAAATGGGCGGTTTGCCGATCCCGGCGGATAGTTGTGACATGCATCTACCCCCCGAGGATGTTTTCGTAGAGTCAGTCCGGCTGGGTTCGCGAACGTAAATCGTTCGAGTTGCTCTGGTGGGGGCTTTTACGAACTGAAGCAGGCAGCCACGCGGCGCTGGCCTTGATGCCATCGCCGGCCTATTCGCTCGGCATCACTGGACATCGATTCCGATCCACCAACGCATCGACTAAAGTACTTCTTGAAGTTCCACACCAAGTCCGACAACATCTCTGGAACAACTCCCACTGCGATCAGCCTGTCACTTAGCGGCTTGGGCAATGACACGGTTCCCGATGCTCTTGGCTTGTTCTCTGCTACCCAGACAAGCAGCTTCTTGTAGCTGCTCCAATCGATACGAAGAAATCCTTTGTCGCTCGCTCGAAGCCCATCGCGGTGCATCTGCGGGTCATTGGATTGCACCCCTACACTGAAACTAAGAGGAGCAAGCCAGCTGTCTCGAGGCACTCGCTTGGCCGTTCCCTGTTTCTTTGTCTTGAGATCATGACGTTGCTCGGCAAGCGATTTACGTCTCTGGGCCATTGATTCTTCATGAGAAATCGGCACCAAATCAAATGCCGCAGAAGGTATCTGCTTGCCCTTTTCTGCTTCGATTCGATCGTAGACCGACGTATGGATCGACTGATCAAGACTCTCCGCCATGGCCGCTCGTATGGGATTCAAATCCACATACATCGCACACGCTAACAAGCCCGCGTCGTCGACAATTCGCTGGGCTTTGAATCGACCTTCCCAAAATCGACCGGTGCATTTGTCTTGCGCGTTGGATATGCGAGCAATGGGTTCCGCGAGAGCTCTCATGAACCAAGAAATATCAGATAACCTGGTGCGAATCATAGCAAGCTGCTCGGGATCGGCGACCACACGTTTGACATCGATTTCCGAAGGTTCAGCCAAATGATCTTCGATTCTGTGGCCGGGGAAAACTCGTAGCCATCTGATGGCAACTTCCTCGTCTGAGAGTTTCCCCAAGACATCGGGACGACTGCGTAAAATCACGTGCATGTGATTGGAAAGGATCGCGTAGGTGAGAATATCGATGGCAAAGACGGAAGCGAGAGCTTCCAAGCGACGTCGAATCCATTCACGCCGAAAGGAATAATCATTTCCGGAGACTTCGTCGATTCCGGTGAGAAAGGCTCTCCGGACGCAACGTTGCACACAATGGACGATGGCGATTTCGTCATATCGAAACTGATCGGAACGCGGGGTTCGACTCATGATCTGCCTCCTATTTGGTTATCGGGTATAGGACTATGATAACGGATAGAAGAAAACAGGCAACAAACGTTGGGTGGCACTAATTTGGGAGCACTAACAATGGATGGCACCAAAAGAAAATGAAACGGCGAGCAAAGTCGAATGCATTGTCTTTAAAAAAACACAGAATTCTCTCTACCGTAGACAAACACATTGGCCAACGCACAAGAAAACGCAGCATTGGCCAGACGACTCTCGCGCAGCTCCCCTTTTACGTTTGCGAGAAGTTTCATGCTTAAGTCGTTGGATCATCTTGCGTATTCGAAAGTCGTTGGTCAAGTTGCCTCATACTCTTGGCCCGTGCATTGTAAAACTGCACAAATCTAAGGGTCACCACGGTGATTGACATGATGCTGGCAAAACAGGCCAGTTCCATTCCCAACGCAAACCATTTAATGCTTATCGTATCGCTAGATTGGTTCTTCTTTTCCTATAACCAAAGCCGATGAGAACACGCCATACTCAGAATATTGACCGCTATCCGGCCCCGAAGCACCGAGTGTAACCCAGACTTCGGTTTTTGGATTCGAATAGATCCAAGAAAAAATCGAAACGACTACCATCACCGCGAAGCAATCGGAAGTTCGAAGTGTCATAAATGGAAATGGCTTATACGAACCTCGGAGACGAAAGTAGACTTTTCCGGTTCATGTATCATAGCGATCTTTAGTAAGTACTGCTGTCGCGACTTCCAGATGATATCAATCGTAACCCGGCGAGCAAGTGAGTGAATCCCCTTCGTTGATACCCCATTCCCCGACACGCCTTATCGTGAAATTTCCGTCTGGAAAACGCGAAAAAAATTCCCTGACCTGTAATGATCTCGATGCGTCGGCTACTAATTTAGGCAAATCGGAGACTCAACGTGACGGCGGACGAACAAGAAAAAATATTTCAGAGCTGGATTGCAAAGCACCTTGGTCTCATGATCAAGATTGTTCGTTCCTTCACTTCCGAAGCAACCGATCGAGAGGATCTACTGCAAGTAATGCTAATCAATCTTTGGTCTTCAGTCGTCAGCTTTCGTGGCGACTCTAAAGAGATTACCTGGATCTACCGCGTATCGTTCCAAACTGCGATGGTATGGGTACGTGGCGAGCGACGTCGACGTAAAAATCATTCGATCTATATGAAGTATATCGAGGAGCAAAAAAACTGCATACATGCCCCCATAAATCGCGATGACGAGCTCGTTGAGCAGCTCTACTCAGCCATACGACAGCTACCAAAAGTCGAGGCCGCAATCGCCATCATGCATTTGGATGGTCTGTCTTATCGAGACATTGCCATGGTGCTAGGAATTACTGAAAACCACGTTGGCGTAAAGCTCACTCGGATCCGAGCTGAATTGACCAAACGCTTCACTGAATCGAAATAAAGAACGCCGTCATTAACACTATTTTGGATCGTGAGAGTGATAATTCTCACAGCTAAAACACCCAGCAAACTTAGGAACAAAACATATGACTTTCGAAGACCTACAATCGAAGTGGCAGTCCCAAGACCATAGTGTGCCACTGGATATCAATTCAACCGAGTTAATGGCCGAAGTCCGCCGCAATCACCGCGCCTTGGACAAGCAGTTGTTACTGCGAGACACCGTAGAGATTATAGCCGCCTTTCTTATCACGGTAGTCTTTACGACACTGGCATTCCTGCTCGAGCTGTCGTCACTTTTTCTCTGTGCGGCCGGCAGCCTGTTTGTCGGCTTGTTTTTTATATCTGACCGCCTTAAACAGCGACGCCGTCGATCCTCCATTACAGACTCGTTGCCACAAACACTCGAAGCTGCAATTGAAGAAATAAAACATCAAATCTGGTTCCTCCGAAACATTATGTGGTGGTATCTGCTCCCTCTCATCCCTGGGATTGTACTGTTCCTAGTCTCATCATCCTGGCAGTCCCGGGCAAACGGCTATGCTGAACAGCTGGTTATCGCCGCGGTAGGTGCCATCTGTGCTGTACCTTTCGGGCTGATCTACCGAATCAATCTACACGAGGTCAAAAAGATGCTTGAGCCGAGGCTCAATGACTTACAAACTTTACTCACCAGCCTATCGTCAGTGGAATCTGATTCTTAAGCTATCTCGATTCTAAATCAATTCGCTTGGACAAGACGATGTTACTTCTTGCATTACGTCTTACTTACTTTGCATCACCCCCGAATGAACCTCACAACACAATTACTTGTCTTCGATGGTTCGTGTGGTAAATCGCTCGAAACAGCGTTCCTCTTAGGTGCACTGCTGCCAAAGGCGGTATACTAAGCACAACTTAAGTAGGGGAACTTTGTCGACAGGAAATAGATAAACGGGGCACTTGGTCAATGGAAGATGCACAAGCACTTAACATAAAGCAGGTCATCGTCATGAGGCACGACTTAAAAATGCGTCGTGGCAAACAGATCGCACAAGGTGCACATGCTTCGATGGCGTTTCTCACTAGACGACTGCAGAGTCATTCCTCTATAAGCCTAGCGGATTTTTCAACGCATGCACAAACTTGGATCCTAGGTTCTTTTGCTAAGGTTTGCGTGCGTTGCAACAGCGAAGAGGAGCTGATGGCTATTCATGACCAGGCCTTACAATTAGGGCTTGAGGTTCACTTGATCACCGACAGCGGCCGAACCGAGTTTCACGGACAGCCAACTCGCACTTGTCTGGCCATTGGACCAGACGACGCGACAAAAATCGACCAAGTTACCGGCCAACTCGAACTACTTTAAAGGAATGCCAAACGAGCCGGATCATTCGCAATTTTCCAGTTCCGGTAATCGTTTATCACCGCACAAAAAGGCTTGGAGCTTATTCGCTTTGTCTGAACCGATCATTTTTTCCGTTGGCACACAAGTCGTAGTGCAAAAGGATACTTACCATCCGAATCGTCGAGTCGCGCATCCTGCAGGGTCTGTCGGGGTAATCGTCCGTTCACCACTCGATCGCTCCCATTCTTATCGTGTTAAATTCAACGACGGTTTTGAAGCGGCTGTGCATCACGACCAATTGGTACGCTTGTCCGAATTCAAACGCATTCCACCGATCCTGAATCACGTTCGTGAATCCACAGAATCCAACTCACTCGCCTCTCAGGATCGTGCCATAACAAACCACATCGCAAATGATCTGCGAGACAGAATCATCTATCGCTGTGTCATCGGTTCTCGTGCGTACGGCTTGGAGGACAACAACTCTGATACGGACCGTCGGGGGATTTATTTGCCACCGGCTGAATTACATTGGTCGTTATACGGAGTGCCAGAGCAATTGGAAAACGATGAAACACAGGAAGCATACTGGGAGATTCAAAAATTTATCGTGTTAGCTCTCAAGGCGAACCCAAATGTGCTGGAATGCCTCTACTCACCAATTGTCGAGTTCGCAACTCCGCTTGCTCAAGAATTGCTCTCGATTCGTGGAGCATTCTTGTCAAAATTAGTATTCCAAACCTACTCGGGGTATGTCGCGTCCCAATTCAAAAAAATGCAGACGGATATTCGCAATCAAGGTCGAGTGAAATGGAAACATGTCATGCATCTGATCCGACTACTGATCTCAGGTATCGATGTTCTGCGTCAAGGAACGGTAACCGTAGAAGTAGGAGGAGTCCGCGATCAGCTACTCGCAATCAAACACGGGCAAGTATCTTTCTCCGATGCAGACGAATGGCGTAAGAAACTGCAAATCGAATTTGAACTCGCGTTCAAGCAGACCTCGCTTCCCGATCGCCCCGACTACGAACGAGCCAACGCGTTCTTAGTCTATGCCCGCAGACTCGCCATACAAGACGAACTGCCTTAAACTGGCGTACGAAACACACTTCGATGCACAATGTCGCTTTCCCCCGAGAAGAATCCTTTCAAACCGCGATCACTCTCGCCGAGATTTATCCTCCACAGGCCTGGCTAACAAAATAAAATCCCATCGAGTCACGGTCCGAAACCATTAACCCAATCCACTACGAATATGAACATCCCCTTCGACAAGATGATGGATCACGTGAAGTCGCATCCGTTTCCTCTCGTATTCGCCACCATAAGCGGAGCACATTTGTACGGTTTCCCCTCTCCAAATTCCGATTTCGATCTCCGTGGCGTACATCTACTCCCACTAGAGACTGTAGTCAGCTTGGACGAAGGGGAGCAAACTGTTGAAAAGGAGGGAATCTACGATGGGCTTGAAATCGATCTCGTCACCCACGATGCAACCAAGTTTTTTGGCCTGATGCTAAAGCGAAATGGCTATGTTCTGGAACAACTGCTCTCGCCTCTCATTGTGTATACGACACCTGAACATGAGGAATTAAAGTCGTTAGCCCCAACTGTCATCACTCGGCACCACGCTCACCATTACCTTGGTTTTGCAGCCACACAGTGGAAGCTCTTCGAAAAAGAGAACCCGCCGAGAGTCAAACCACTGCTCTACACGTTTCGTGTATTGTTAACCGGCATCCATTTAATGAAGACCGGTGAGATTCAGGCCAACCTAGAGTTACTCAATCAGTCTGCTAAACTGAGCTACCTAGATGAACTCATCGATCGAAAGCGGAATGGAGTCGAAAAGGAAACTCTTCAAAAGGCCGACATCAGATTTTATCAAAGCGAGTATAACCGCCTTACAAAAGTGCTTGAGGCTTCCTATGAAGCATCCAAACTTCCCGATATGACAACAGGCCGCGATGCCATCAACAGCCTACTGGTTCGACTGCGGCTCAAGAACAGCCCAATGTTAACGCGTACGATTAAAACTGTGAGTGCATCTTGATTCGGAATCGACTTGTCTATCTCGGATTTGCTGCAACAGTCATTGCGATTGGATTGGCTTCGCGCCGATACCGTGCATCGCTGCCACTATTTCTCGGGGACTATTCCGGAGACACTCTTTGGGCTTTGATGGTGTATTTGCTTGTAAGTGTGTTGATGCCGGCCAAGTCGATTTCAATTCGAGCCATTGCGTCGCTGGTGATCGCTTTTTCGGTCGAGACAAGCCAACTATATCATGCTCCATGGATAGACGGCATAAGGCAAACAACCTTGGGTGGCCTAGTCTTGGGTTTCGGGTTTCTTTGGACCGATCTCATTTGCTACACCGTTGGAATAATTTTGGGCGCCGTGACCGAGTTCGGCATTAACGCGTGCAAGAATTCCTCGGCAACAAAACCGTAGACTTACAGAGTATTCTTAGACAGAACTCTAGCTATCGGTCAAAAGAAATCAACTCTCAAAGATTCATAAACCTCAACTCGAACCAAGCATTGATACCCCTCTCGCTATTCGATTTATTCTAGGTCACCCCCTAAGAGCGTTTTTCCGAAACGATTCTCTCCTCTTCAAGTCTACCAATCGCTGGATTCACGGACCATGCGAGGCGATACAATCACCGTGATCACTCCGCGTTTGTTTCCCTCACCAAAGCCGCCTCTCCCTATCCGTCATATTCTCTTGAGTTACAATATGCATTCGAAGCGGGCACGCCACGTTTCAACCTGTTTGACTCCGACCGCACTCTTTCCGCTAAGGTAAGCTTCCCTATGTGCCTCTCTGCGTCCCTGCTTTCATGTTATCTCCGTCGCACGTCGAACTGGGGGATTCCGATAATCATGGCATTTCTCTTCGTGGGTCAAACAAGCAGCCTCGGACCGTACGCTGACGAACCCGCAGATATTGATCTCGATTGCTTTGTGTTTCTAGTAACGGGAAAACCTACTGCCGGAACTCCTAAAGAAGAAGTTCAGCAAATGCAAGCTGCCCACATACAGAACTTTGAACGATTAGCGAAGATCAAGAAGCTATCGGCCGCAGGCCCGTGCTCCGATCCTGAAAAAAAGGTTCGGGGCATTGTTGTTGTGCATGCACCGACGCTAGAAAAGGCTCAATCGCTGTTCGACGCAGATCCCTACATCACTCAAGGATTTATGACCCCCGAGATTCATCCCTACAAGTCGATTGTTGGAAAATTTGTGGTTCCTGAGAATGAACAATCGCTTGATAAGTACACCTTGGTGATACTATCGAAGAAAGCCGACGACGATTTGCAGCCCGAACAATATCAAAGAGTCGCAGATAGTTTAGAAGGTTTTGCGAAGAAAAACTTTGAGGAAGGCAATCTTGGATTTGCGGCTCTTTTCACAAAGCCTGCAAATGTCCCCACCAAGAGATTAGGGGTTATGGTGTTTCGGAGCGACGATATCGAGGTCGTCAAAGAAAAATTGAAGGAACTCGATCCATCGATCTACGACGAGCTGCAGTGGCAAGTGTTTCAGCAATACATGGTCAAAGACGCTATGCCAACACAATAGACCTCAGCTGGTAGTTACCTTCTTAGGTCGCTAGCTGCCTTTCAAAAAGACTCCAATCACGAAGTCTCCGCTCTGGCGCGAATTGCCGTTTTTTCATTTGTGTTATTCGCGTCATTCGAGGTCAGTCCCAGGGTTGTTTCGTCGTGTCCACTTGGTTGCCAATCCCCATCGGCCTGGGACGCCACGCGGGGTTTTACTATTCACCCCCTCACCCCCTATGTTCAATTCCACTTGTTACAAACTGACCGTTAAAATCGAGCTACGAAGAAAGCTCGTACCGTCATAGAACCAAAAGAGGCTAGTTTTCGTAATGGTCAGACTAATGAAGGATTGGCAGGTTACATCTCGACATCGAAGGCTCTTTACCGTCTCAATATGGAATCGTTTATGGCTCTCTAACCAGGTCGCTTGGTTAGGAATCCTTTTCGTCACCTGCCTCACGATCCACTCACCTGCCATGGCCCAAACGCTTCAATGGAAGTTAGCGGGGCACGACATGGTAGTGAACTCGGTCGCTTTCCTTTCCGAGGGCAAGGAGCTCTTGAGCGTTGGCGCGGACAAAAAGGCCAGGAAGTGGAACTTAACCAGTGGAATGCAGATTGATTCCTATGACGGGCATCCCAAGCTGTTGTACTCGTTGTCAGTCCAACCAACCGAAAAGTACTTCGCCACTGCGGGCAGAGATAACATTGTCTTTATTTGGGATATAAAGAAGAAGAAACTCTTTGGTCAGTTTCAAGCTCATACGGATCTTGTAACAGGAGTGCGTTATAGTCCCGATGGAAAGAAGATAGCGACCAGCAGTCTCGACAGAATCCTCAAGGTATGGGATTCCAAGGGAGGCAAACTTCTCGCGACAGCACCGCATGATACTGCGATCTGGGGAGTCGCATGGAGTCCAGATAGCAAGACGCTTGCTACCGGTTCTTTTGACGACAATGTGTACTTATGGGATGCGTCCAACGGAAAACTAAAGCACACGATCAGAGGGCATCGTGGAAGTGTACAGTCGGTCGCTTTTCATCCAGATGGCAAACAGATTGTGTCAGGAAGTCGTGATCGCAAAGCGATTATGTGGGATTTGGAAGGCAAACAGATTCAAGTGTATGATGCGGGAGCAGGCGAGATTAATTCGGTAGCCCTCAGTCCATCAGGAGACAAGCTAGCCACTGGTAGTGACAAGGTACGAGTGTGGGATGTCTCAACGGGGAAGACGCTATTAGAATTCGAAGACACCACCAACACGGTGAGCGATGTCGCTTTTAGTCCCGACGGCCAATCGCTTGCGGCGTCTAGTCAAGATTACTTTGTTTACGTTTGGAAACTCGAATAGTAGCGCTCTGACCTCCATTCGCGTAGCGAAACAATTGATAGCGGCCCGGGCGATTGCCCTCCGGTGCCGGGCAGTGCGAAGCGCAACGGGAGTTTATTGGTTAGCACGTGTTACAGAAAAGCTTATAGGCGGTTGCTTGTTGACACCCTACCGTAGGGCTTGCGCCCATGACGCTATCAATTGCCTTTGGCAAGGCGAATCGTAGCGGTACGGGCGCAAGACCTCCGGTGCTGGGCAATGCGAAGCGAGACGGGAGTTTATTGGTTAGCACGTGTTTAAGAAAAGCTTATAGGCGGTTGCTTGTTGACACCCTACCGTAGGGCTTGCGCCCATGACGCTATCAATTGCCTTTGGCAATACGAATAGTAGCGGTACGGGCGCAAGACCTCCGGTGCCGGGCAGTGCGAAGCGCAACGGGAGTTTATTGGTTAGCACGTGTTACAGAAAAGCTTATAGGCGGTTGCTTGTTGACACCCTACCGTAGGGCTTGCGCCCATGACGCTATCAATTGCCTTTGGCAATACGATGCGTCTCCCCTCAATTAAAACTACCATCCGATTCGCAACAACACACCAACCACACAACCTACTCTTCTAGCAAGGCATGATCTAGTTCTAAATTGACTACGAATAGCACGAATAAGATTCCAAGCTGTAAGCTGTAAGCAAAGAGTCAGGCGCCTTCGGCTCTCTTATTTTTTTGCCCTTTAATTTTTTGCCCCGCTTTGTTCTTGCAGACCTTAGGCCAGAGGAGAGCAATCACCGACCACACCGATCTCCCGCCGCTTCTTCGGTTTGGAATTAGTGGCCATTAGCGAAGATTAGTGTTCCCCTGTCTTCCGCACCGCGTTCGATAAGCCCGGGAACAGAAAACCATTTGGGAACACTAATTACCACTCATAAGCACTAATGAAGACTGTAGGCTGTAGGCTGTAGCAAATCCCTGCAACCGTCAACGTTCACCCCGTCCCGGTTACTCGTGAGCTATTTCCCAAAGACTATTTGCCACTAGGTTCGTATCATTCGCAAGAACCGTCGTTGCCCCAAGTTTTAAACTGGCTAACGCACCAAGCACAACGAATATACCTTAGGCCAGAAGAAACCAATCACCAACCACGCCGATCTCCCGCCGCTTCTTCCGTTTGGAATTAGTGGCCATTAGCGAAGATTAGTGTTCCCCTGTCTTCCGCACTAATTCAGTCCTTAGCCCTGAGTACTTTGTTTACTGCTTGGGATCCCATTCGTGTGATTCGTTTCATTCGTGGTCAATCTCTTGCTGTTTCCCGACGACACTGTAAGGCGACTCTTCCCTACAAAATCTATCATCGCTCAGCGACCAATCACCGAATCTCTTACGACCTACCGGACGGATCGTGTTTTAACGCTAAGATTTCCATTCTCTTCGCCAAATCCCAAATGTAGCTTACCAATTCCTCGCCACCCTCTAACTTCTCCAGCGGAATATCCGTGGTGAAGCGAGCACCTAAGTGAGCACCGACCAGTCCACCGGTCATTGCTGCGATCGTATCCGTATCTCCGCCTTGCCATATGGCAGTCGAGATTGCCGATTGGTAATTCGTCGGATAAAGGGCAAAGCATGCCAACGCGGTAACCACCGACTCATGCGCTTCGATTCCATTCCCGAGTGATTCCATGTCATCTTGAAACCTTACCTGGCGCAATCGTTCCAATCGGTTTTGAAACACAACGGTAGAACACAACGGGGTTAATTGATCAGCCAGTGAATTCGGATCGATCGAGGATTCTGCAGCAGCAATCGAAGCTGCGACGGCGATGAGTTGAGCCCCTTCGATCCCTAATTCGTGTCGATGTGTAGGCCACGCACTCGCCGTGGCTTCTTTCCAGATGCGAGAGCGATCGTTCAAGAATCGAAGTCCAACGGGAGCACTTCTCATAGCGGCCCCGTTACCCAAGGATCCGCCTGGGAACAAGTGTTCCGCCATGAATTCATAATCGGCCTGGTCGCGGAAGGCTTCGATAAGAACTCTTGCACCGCGGCCGTACCCGCGCCACGGTTCGTAGACTTGCACGAACCGTCGCATCAGTTCATCGCTTACGACAGACGAATTTTCAGCGAGATATTCGGCGATGGCGAGCGTCATTTGCCCATCATCTGTGTATCGCAATTCTTTTTGATTCAGGGCAAAGGCCCAAGCGTCCGACTGGTCTTGGAACTTTGCATGCAGCTCTTCGCGCGACATCCCTTCAAAGCACGCCCCCACCGCATCGGCAAAGCACAAACCGATGAGACTCCCAAATATTTTGTCAGCCAGTGAAGGCACGATCCCATTCGATTTTTCCACCATGATGTTCCAATATATCGGATGAACAGTATGTAAGGGTGCCGCCACTTCGAGGTAGTGAACAATAAAGAACCAAAACGTAACGGCTCACGGATCCGTTCGCCCAGTCGTTAATAAGGGTTCGGGCCAGAATTCTTCCCGATTCGCTTGTTTAGTGAAGAACTTTTGAAACACGCTTAAGAACACAATCGAATTATGACTTCCTGGATTCACATCGGGTATACTCGAGATATAAAAACAACGAATCTAGAGTTGTTGATCATCAATCAGTAGGAGGGTATTTTTGGATACACAGTCGAAATGGTTAGCAGGTCTTCGCAAGCTTCGGGTTGATCGGTCCAAGGGTATTGCACCGCATAAGCCTTTGTTGCTCTTGGTGGTGTTTGAACTAATAGAAAATGGAGACCTACAGAATCCTACGCTGTTCCTGACACCGGAGATTGCGTTTCGATTTAGCCAATTTGCAACGATCGTCGCGCATCGCAGGACAAAGCGATTGGATATCCGGCTTCCGTTTCACCACATGGCATCGGACGGGATTTGGTCTACCTTTACAAGCGAGGGGAGAGAATCGACTGACTCCAAAGGAACGCACTTCGTAAAGATCGATGAAGAGTTCTTTCGCCTCTCGCAACAAGCGGAATTTCGGATGCTCGCACGAACGATTTTGATCAAAACGTATTTTGAGCCTGCTGAACAAGTTGCATTAGCGAGTTTGGTAAACATCTCGATCGAAGATTTGGAAAATGCAGACGTTATGGTTCGTGAGAATGAATCATCGTATCAGCAAGGCCGAGACGTTCGCTTTCGTTTGGACATCGTAGGAGCTTACAATTACACCTGTGCGTTAACAGGCTACCGAGTCACCACGATTGATGGCGCATCGATCATTGACGCAGCGCACATCCATCAATTTTCGGAGTCCCGGAACAACGATCCCAAGAACGGGATAGCGCTTTGCAAGAATGCGCACTGGATGTTTGATCAAGGGTTATGGTCGTTGGATGACGACTATCGCATCATAGTTGCGGATACCGCATTCGACGAAGCGACACGCGAGCAGAAGTCGCTGCGTGATTTCCGAGGCGAAAGGATCGCCCTTCCGTCCCAACCAAATCTCTGGCCCGACCTCCGTCACCTAGCTTGGCACCGCGAACACAAATACTGTGCGTAACGGCGATCATATTTATCACTCGTACAATGACAAAGAAATCATCGCGACCTATCACGCTTTTTTAGGATTCACTACAAAAGTCGTTGCTATGTGTTCCGGGAAAACAATTGTCGAAGGGAGACAAGCGAAAATTGGGTAACTTAACGGGATTTCTACAGGAACGTTTTGCGGCATCATGTCCGTCGGGCTGGAGTTGTCAGCACGAGGTCGATGTACTCGACGAGAAATGGCAGCGTGCACTTGGTTACTCAGCATGGGCAGACGTATTGCTTACACGCGACGATGGACAAAAGAGACTTTGGATAGAATTCGAAGTCAGTCGCGCGGACCCGGTGGCGAATCATGCCAAATTCGCAACCTCGCATTTGTTTCAGCCGCAAGCATCGACCGATACATTCATTGCAATGATCAGTTCGCACGTCACTCGTGGTCGTCGCAACCTAGCGGCCAACACCATTTTGCTAATGCGTCGCGTTGGCATGCGTGTTACGACGGCAGAAGAAGCACCACATATATCTCAAGCGTTCAGAAACTGGCAAGAATTAAACACCGACCATATTCGAATCCACCCAAGTGGCCCTATGTTCTTAGTCGCACCAAATTGGTTTGTGTGATTCCAGAATTTTTCCGAACGTTCAACAGGCGTTAAACGGAGATGTCTTTATCAAAAATCATATGTGAGCAACTCTTCGCTTTCCTTCCTTTTTTCAAGACTATCCAAGGCAGTTATGCCTTAGATAATGCATCCCCATGACTACAAGGAAGTATCTACTCAAAGCCCACCATTGGGTGCGAGGCGAGGAAGCTCGACGGCGATTGAAGCTGTCCACTTGCGATCTGGCCCGTGCGAGAGAACCCGGGACGCTTGCTTTCAAAAAGGTTGGCAATGCCTTTCTGTATCTGATGCCCGATAAGAACTCAAACAATGAGTGATCATTTTCGATGATCGATCCGACGATCGAGAGAAATCGCTTGTTATGCTGTAAAGGAAGTCTCGACCGGCGCCGTGAAAAGCGACTATGGGTCGCCTCCTACTTGAAGGTAGAGAGCTGAAATCAAAAAATGGCCGGGCGAATAATCTAAGCGTTCGGCTATTCGTCCCTCAATCTTTTTACCTTGCTGACCATATGCTTCTTGCTAGTACCTGTTGACGACAGATATGACTCGCACGGGGCCAGAACTAACTCGAGCTGTTAGAAGATGGGGGGCAAAAATATGGTAAGGCAGAAATATGAAAACCAAGAACCGAGCGCCGTCCATTTTCCCTTATTTGCCGCGGCTGATAATTTGAGATGCCATGCTCGCTATGACCACAAAATCAGAATTTGAGCGAATTGTGATTGTCGACCTGATTTAGAAAGATTCTCAATTCACTGGCTAACAACTCTTCTCCCTCGTCGGCTACAAAATGACCTACTCGCTCGAATTTCACGACTCGTGCACTAGGTAAGCTATCGATCCAGCGATCCAAATTCCGTGGACTCACGAGAGCATCTTTCATGCCCCATGCAAGTAATACTGGGAGTGATGAGAGCCTCGCTAAACCGTTATTGTTCCAACAGGGTAGTTCAAAATTTAGTAATGTATTCTTGAACGCAAGCGCTCCGTAACGTTCTTTTGGTGATCCAAATGGGGCTTGGTACGCCCGATGCTTTTCCTTGGTAAGAGGCCTGTGAGTCCCCCAAGCCATCTTGAGCAACACCTTAGGGGAAAAATTCATATACAAATAAAGCCAATCCATCAGCTTCGACCGAAGCAACCATAACTGTGAACGCATCTGCGGTTCGGTCTCGATCAATGGCCACGCCCACGAGTTCATTATCGTTAATGATCGGATCGAAAGGGTCTCATCACTGGCGAGCGGTAACCCAATAATTCCTCCAAAGTCGTGTACCACCAAATGAAACGATCCAATCGACAATTGAGACAATAATGATCTCAAGCGACTCGTATGTGATTCGATAGAGTAGTCAGCATCCTTTGGCTTGTCAGAACATCCAAACCCAAGATGGTCCAATGCAAGACATCGATAAGTGTCCTTCAATCGACTGAATAGTCCAACATATTCCTGCGATGATGTGGGAGTACCATGAACAAATACAATAGTCTCCCCATACCCCTCATCTCGATAGGCAACTCGCCCATCCGGATGGTCCAAAAACTGAATATCTGATTTACTTTGTTTCATAAATTTTGATCAACTGAGCGATGGATGATTTGAGTTCTGTAAACGACTTCTTGCCAAGTTTCGCTTCGTAGATTGATTCAATTTGCGAAATCGCCGTAATGCAAGTTTGGAGCAGTCGCATTCCCTTAGGCGTAAAGACAATGATCTGAGACCGACCATCGTCTGCGTTTTTCCGACGTTTTATGTAACCTTTATCCTCGATCGTGGCGATACTTTTGGCGATCGCCTGCTTCGATACTCCCGCTAGCTTCGCGATCTCAACCGAAGTGCTACCAGTAGGTCGAACGAACCTTAACACGTTTAAGTCAGCGGTGCTGACATCTGTGTATCCCTCCTTCTCAAGCCGCCGAACAAGATCGTCTTCGAACGAACGAAAGAGCAGAATCAAAAATCTGCCGAGCGGCTGATGCTGGTCGACCGCATCGACTAATAACAAATTCGGATCAAGATTCTTTTTCATGATGCTATGATAACGTGAATCACACTGTAGTCAACTCGGTTGACTATATGCCTAGAACACAGTTATCTATTTTCGGCACAAATGACGAGGCGATTATTTTTGCCACTCGGTAATTCGTGGACGGTCCTGGAGAACCGTCCTACCAACAAAGCTCGGTGCTTGGTAAAGATCCCTTGAGAACTAGTCAGGGACGGGAACGCAAAGAGCAAAGAGCAAAGAGCAAGGTTCGCCACAGGCAACAAAGCGCACCGATTAAGATGCGTCTCGAATCAATTTAGTAATAGCGAATCGTTGTAGGGAGGCGGAGCCTCCGAGGCAGGGCGTTACAGGGCGAGCGCCCTGTAACGAGGGGAAATCACGGGGGCAAACCTCAAACTGTTGCGAAATGATTCGATCCGATCAGTATGCTTTGGCAAAGATCGCTCGCTGAGAGGTCGGTTTGCCGGTTAGGAAGCACGTACCCTCTCCGCCGGAAGCGTCGACGGGAATACATCGAATCGTAACCTTGAGCTCATCAAGAAGTGGTTGAACCTCTTGTTCACTACTGAACCAACAGAGCGCGAAGCCCGGGTTACCGTTGAAATACTTGCGAAAATCCGTTTCATTGGCAATTTCTTGGGTACGCGATGTTCGAAGAGCGAGGGCTCGATTGAAAAGATTGGTTTGAATCTCATCCAGGAGTCGGACTACCTTTGTGACCAATTCATCCCGTCCGATTCCTTGTGATTCATTCGTATCGCGTCTTCCTACGAACACACTGTTATTAGCGATATCTTTGGGGCCGATTTCGATTCGCAGCGGTACGCCACGCTTGACGTGGTACCATTTTTTCTCGCCGCCACGGAGATCACGATCGTCTATATCGACACGGAGAGGGGCATCATCATACATTTGCTTTTTCAGATCTGATTTAAGGGCTTCGCAATAGGCAAGCACCTCGGCCCTTTGAGACTCATCACGATAGATCGGTAGAATCACAGCGTGTGTTGGCGCCAATTTGGGTGGCAGTACTAGTCCATCGTCGTCCGAATGAGACATGATAAGTGCACCGATGAGTCGAGTAGAAACCCCCCAGGATGTTGTCCATGCGTACGCCACCTCACCGTTTTGATCTTGGAACTTTATTTCTTGGGCACGAGAAAAGTTTTGACCGAGAAAGTGAGATGTGCCTGCTTGGAGAGCCTTCCCATCCTGCATCATAGCTTCGATAGATAGGGTCATGACGGCGCCAGGGAACCGTTCTCCAGGCGTCTTCTCTCCTTTGATCACAGGCATAGCCATATATTGCTCAGCGAAGGTCGCGTACACGTCGAGCATTTGTCGAGTTTCGGCCATGGCTTCTTCGGCCGTTGCGTGAACGGTGTGTCCCTCTTGCCAGAGGAATTCCGCCGTTCGGAGAAACAATCTAGTTCGCATTTCCCAGCGAACAACGTTTGCCCATTGATTGATCAAAATGGGCAAGTCACGATACGAACGGACCCATTTGGCGTAGGTTGCTCCGATAATCGTTTCACTCGTAGGACGAACAATAAGCGGTTCCTCGAGAGGGCCGGCAGGGCGTAGCCCCCCTTCGCCGTCTGGTTCGAGTCGATGGTGGGTAACGACGGCGCATTCCTTGGCAAACCCCTCGACGTGTTTCGCTTCTTTTTCCAGATAACTCATTGGGATGAAGAGCGGAAAGTAAGCGTTTTGGTGTCCCGTCTCCTTGAACATTCGGTCCAAGACCCGTTGCATGTTTTCCCAGAGGGCGTATCCCCAAGGTTTGATCACCATGCAACCACGAACGCTCGAGTTTTCAGCCAAACCGGCTTCGGCGATTACTTGCTGATACCATTCTGGGTAGTCTTGGGCTCTAGTTGGTGTGATTGCGGTCTTCGCGGCCATGGGAACGCTTTTGCATTAAGTGAGTGGAACATGGGTTAACCATAAGAAACAGCCCAAGAGTGTATCGAAATCGAGGGTTCCTAGCTACCGCCACTGACATGGTCACTTTAGACTGAGGGGATTCCTTGGGCCTCAACTTGGAGACAACCCTCATGGGAGAATCACCCGAACCCCACCCCGCCGCGGTAGGGCTTGTTGCGTTAATGGCTTTTTGAAAAATAAGCATTAGCCGCAGGGCGTTAGCCCACGGTTAACGGACAATAACCGAACGCTATCGCGTTACGGCTGATTAAAGCAACACGCCCTTGTGCGTCGGGTTATGATAAACATCATATCCAAGTTGTGGCATTAGTTATTTGTAGTCCTCCCACCTTTTGGCTGCCGTTATGCAAACTCCAATCCAGCCGTCTAGAATGGTTTTCGGTTCGTTGTTTACCCCGTTTTGCGGACGTCCAATCACGCTGATTGGATCGCGAATTATTCTATTCTTTCTTCTCTTTGTGACTTCTTTCGAGTCGTTATGTGGTCAGGAAACCGGGACAGCTTCGCCGGCAACCCGTGAGACCTTTCAACCCGATCAAAGCCAAATCCCTGTTCCCCCTCCTGAGAATGCGATCATTCTTCTCGATAGCGAGCGGAATCGGTTTGTAAGTATGGCGGGAAAAGCGATCGATTGGCCAGTCGAGGATGGTGTAGCCACATCGAAACGTAGCGGCGGTCGAGTTAACCACATTGTCTCTACCGTTCACTTTCGAGATGCCGACATTCACGTCGAGTTCATGGTTGCTCCCGAGGGAGAGGGAAACAGCGGGATCTACATCCATGGTCACTATGAACTGCAGATATTCAACTCGTGGAACAAAAAGGAGAACGAAGTAAACGAGCACGATCAGGGGGCGCTTTATGGATTTCAGAAACCACTGGCCAATGCGTCGCGAAAACCTGGTGAGTGGCAAGTGTACGATATTCGATATCGAGCACCGCGACGAAATAATGCTGGTGAAATTGTGGAACAAGGATCGGTTACCGCATGGCTTAATGGTGTCAAGGTTCAAGACGAAACCAGGTTTTCCGAACCGAGATCGGTGTATCATCCGTTTCGTTACGGCACGACCGACTACCTCAAACCGATAGCAGCTCAGTTAAAGGCGAAACAAAGAGGGCCTGTGTTCTTACAAGACCACGAGAGTCCTACGAAGTTTCGCAATGTGTGGCTTGTGCCACTCGATGACCAAGCGATCGATTATGTGCAAAAGTAGATGCCAAGGGAGATAGCCGTCCCTCAACTTAGGGGTCATTAGGGAGTAGGCATTACCCGAAGCACAGCAACCCGAGAATACCTTAAGGAACGCGCATTTATGAATTGGTTGATTCCCACATTTCGATGGGTCGGTATCACAGAAGGCTTGTCGTATCTGATCCTTTTGTTGATTGCGATGCCGCTAAAATACGCGATGGGTCAACCACTGATGGTGAGTATTGTGGGCGGGATTCACGGTGGGCTTTTTGTGGCCTACCTACTTTTGGCTGCGGTGGCAACCTGGTACTACAAATGGAATACAACCATGTTTGCGCAGGCTTTTATTGCGTCGTTGGTTCCGATTGGAACGTTTTGGTTCGACCGCAAATTGAAGGATGCGGACGTTTCGAACCGCGGAGGGGAAAAATGAAATGAGGAGGGTTTCCCCTCCTCGCAGATTCTCTCACCATGAACTATTTACGATTGCGATTAGGCTTTTTTCGCTTCTTCGTAGAGCTTGGTCACTTCGTTCCAGTTAACAACGTTCCAGAATGCAGCGATGTAATCAGGGCGACGGTTCTGATACTTGAGGTAGTATGCGTGTTCCCAAACATCGAGGCCTAGGATTGGAGTGCCCTCGATGCCGGCGACAGCTTTACCCATGAGAGGGCTATCTTGGTTAGCAGTCGATCCGATTTCGAGCTTGCCTTTGTTGACAACGAGCCAAGCCCAACCGCTACCGAAGCGGGTTGTTCCCGCTGCAGCAAACTTTTCTTTGAAGGCATCAAAGCTACCGAATGTCGCCTCGATATCCGCTAGAAGGGCTCCGCTGGGTTTGCCACCAGCATTCCAGCCGATGACGTGCCAGAAGAACGTATGATTCACGTGACCGCCCGCATTATTACGGACTGCCATTCGTTTTTCTTCAGGAACTGCGCTCAGGTCTTTGATGAGTTCGATCTCGGTTTTCGATTCGAGTGGAGTGCCTTCGATCGCTTTGTTCAGGTTGGTGATATACGCTTGGTGGTGCTTACCATGGTGAATCTCCATCGTTTGTGCGTCGATGTGAGGTTCCATTGCGTTGTAAGCGTAGGGCAATTTAGGCAAGGTGAATGCCATGGAATTCTCCCGAATATGGTTTGAGGAAACTTGTGACTCTTTGAAACATAGACAGTACTGAATTCTACCAAAATGCCAAGGTTAGGAAGTCGCGATCCCTGATCTGTGGTGGGTGAATTCGCCGAATTCGCATTATGTTAACTGATTTTCAGCTTCATTTAGCTCTTGCGCTTATCCCCCAGAGGTCTTGCTTCCGTTTGGTGTTCCCATTTTGGTAGAATTCGTGAAGTTCGAAAATTGGGATTTCGGCGGTTCTCCGACCAAGGTTATCTCCAAGTTGTGGCGATAGGCGACCAAAGCGGATGTGCAGCATGAGAGTTGAGGGCATGAGAGTGAGAACAATTTCTGCGTTGAGCGTTTGGTTGGTCGCTTTGGCGCACTTCTCGATTCTCTGTTCCCTTAGTTGGGGACTTGGCGATTTCGAGTCCGGTGAATCAGGGGCCAAGACGAAATACAAATACAATCGCGACATTCGTCCCATTTTGGCTGACAAGTGTTTTGCATGTCATGGATTCGATGCGGGTCAGCGACAAGCGGGGCTTCGACTGGATCAATCCGACGGTGCCTATGCTGCCGGGGATAGTGGCAAAATCGCGATTGTTCCGGGAGAGCCAGAGAAGAGCGAGTTGTGGCAACGCATACAGTCCAACGATGTCGACTTGCAAATGCCTCCTCCTCATTCCCACAAAACGCTTACGGAACTTGAGCGTCTGATGATAAAAGGTTGGATTGAGCAAGGTGCCGAGTACGAAGGGCACTGGGCCTTTCAACCGGTACGGCATCCCTCGATGCCAGGCAAAGAAGAGGACATTTCTGAAGTAGCTTATACCTCAATCGATGATTGGATTGCGAGTCCACTCCAAGCGATGGGTTTTGCGTTGTCTCCGGAAGCAGACAAAGCGACCTTGCTACGCCGACTTTCGATAGATTTGACTGGTTTGCCTCCTACGCCAGAGGAGATTGAGCAGTTTTTAAAAGATGAATCGCCGGAATGTTGGGAAAAGCAAATCGATCGATTGCTCGAGTCACCTAGTTATGGTGAGCGAATGGCTGTGATGTGGCTAGATGTTGCGAGATACGGTGACACGAGTGGATACCTGCACGATATTCTGCGGACAGGCTGGCCATGGAGAGATTGGGTTATTAAAGCCTTTCAAGACGATATGCCCTTTGATCAATTTGTTGTCGAGCAACTCGCAGGCGATCTATTGAAGAATCCAACGGAGAGGCAAATTTTGGCGACATCATTTTGTCGTAATCACCTCATCACGACAGAGGGAGGTACGATAGCCGCCGAGTTTCTCAACGAGTACGCGGCCGATCGTGTGCAGACGTTCGGGACGGCTTTCTTAGGATTAAGTTTTAATTGTTGCCGATGTCACGACCACAAATTCGATGCCTTGACCCAGGACGATTTCTATAGTCTTCAAGCCTATTTTAATTCCATCACGGAAAAGCATTCTGAAAACAACCCCGCTCCTGCCTACGAGCCGTTTATCGAAACCACTTCTCCTTTGTTACCAGATGGTGAAAAGGTCAAGGTGATGGTTATGAAGGAAGCGGCCGAGCCCACCAAGACCTTTGTTTTAACGAGAGGGCAATATGATATGCCTGACTCGAATCGTCCCGTGGACCGACGCATTCCCAAGGTATTTCGTATCGATCAAATCCAGTATCCACCAACGAGGCTAGGGCTCGCTCAATGGGTTACGTCTGAGAACAATCCTATGTTGGCTCGGGTGATCGCAAATCGCATTTGGCAGAAATTCTTTATTCGAGGAATTGTTGCCTCTCTGGATGATTTCGGGATACAGGGAGATTATCCGTCACACCCAGAATTGTTAGATCAACTAGCCTATGAGTTTCAGCATAGCGATCGATTTGGAGCTGACTATGCATGGAGCATCAAGTTCTTGATCAAGAAAATTGTGAGTAGCCAAACATACAAGCAGTCTTCAAAGGTCCGTGCCGAGCTTGTTGCGAAAGACCCAGATAATCGACTGCTAGGTTACTTTCCGCGTCGTAGATTGCTTGGAGAAGAATTGCGTGACCAAGCATTGTTTGTATCGGGAACACTTTCTCAGAACGTTGGCGGAGCGCCGGTATTCCCTTATCAACCAGAAGGGCTTTGGGAAGAGCGTGCCAATGAGGGGAGCAATACCAAGGTTTATCAACGTAGCGCCCCGGATGGGTTGTATCGGAAGAGTCTTTATACATTTTGGAAACGGACGTGCCCGCCTCCGCTGATGTCTCTTTTCGATGCGCCCGACCGGACTTACTGTACGGTGAAGAGAGTTGCGACCAATACGCCTCTGCAAGCGTTAGCATTGCTCAACGAGGAGCAGTTCTTGGAGTGTGCCAAATTGCTGGCAGCGAGAACTATGCAAGAAAGAACAGTGGATGTAGATCGTTTGAATCGAATCATGGTACGTTTAACGGGACGTGAGCTCAGCCCACAGGAGCTGGCGTGGGCACAGGAGCTACTGTCTGCATCACGAGATCGTTTTCGTGAAGCCCCTCACGATGCCGAACTGTTACTCAAGCAGGGGGTCTCGACCGTACCGGCAGAATTGTCCCAAGAGGACTTGGCTGCATGGATGGTGGTCGTCAACGCACTAATGAATCTCGACGAAGCCCTGGTAAGAAATTAAAGGAGAATCTGCTTATGAATCCGCTACACGAATATTGGATGTCGATAAATCGCAGGCAGATGCTTCGGGGAGTCGCTGCAGGTGGTTTGGGATTTCTCGGTAGCACCGCTCTGCAACAACTGCTCAGAGCCGATGCTCCCTCAAAGACTCAAGCTAATGCCTCTCATAATGCTAATTCTTTGGGGCTGCCTCATTTCCCTCCCAAGGCAAAACGGGTCATCTATCTTTACCAAGAGGGAGGCCCATCACAGATTGATACGTGGGATTACAAACCTGAACTCAAGGAGTGGTTTGATCGAGACTTGCCGGAGTCGGTAAGAGGAACACAACGACTAACGGGAATGACGAGCGGACAGGCGAGACTCCCCGTAGCACCAAGCATGTTTTCTTTTAAGCGTCACGAAAATCGCGAAGATGGGCTTTGGGTTTCCGATCTGCTTTCGAAGACGGCTGAGCAAGCGAAACGATTGTGTGTCATTCACACCATGAAGACGGAGCAGATTAATCATGGGCCTGGTATTACGTTTATGCAGACCGGACATCAACTACCAGGTCGGCCGTCGATGGGAGCTTGGTTGTCGTATGGCTTAGGAACAGAAAACCAAGATTTACCCTCATTTGTGGTTATGATCAGTCAGGGGCGGGGGCAGATGCAGGCTCTCTTTTCCCATTTATGGGGAACAGGCTTTTTGCCAGGCGAGCATCAAGGGGTTCAATTTCGTGCCTCGCTGGATCCCGTTCTTTATTTGAACAATCCTAAAGGGATGGCGCGCGAGGATCGTCGACGAACGCTGGATCTGATCAATAGTATGAATCAATTACAAGCAGAAAAATTCGGCGATAAAGAAATTGAAGCGAGGATCTCACAATACGAAATGGCTTATCGCATGCAGACAAGCGTGCCGGCGTTAACGGATTTTCGAGATGAATCGGAAGCTAGTTTGGCGCTCTACGGCCCCGACGTTCAAAAACCTGGTACCTATGCCTATAACTGCCTAATGGCTCGTCGCATGGCCGAAAGAGGTGTACGTTTTATTCAGCTCTATCACCGGGGTTGGGATCACCATGGCAGTGTGCCCAAGGATCTTCCGATGCAATGTCAGGATGTAGATCAAGCGCAGGCTGGGTTACTCCAGGATTTGGAGCAACGAGGGTTGCTTGACGAAACATTGATACTTTGGGGTGGTGAGTTTGGTCGCACAGTTTACAGCCAAGGGGCGTTAGAGAAGGGGAACTATGGACGCGATCATCACCCGAGATGCTTTAGCGTTTGGTTATCAGGAGGGGGGATTCGACAGGGAATATCGTACGGTAGGACGGATGAATTCTCGTACAACATCGCAGAGAATCCCGTTAGCGTACATGATTTGCACGCCACCATGCTGCACTGTTTAGGAATCGATCATGAGCGATTCACCTATAAATCGCAGGGCTTAGACTTTAAGTTAACTGGGGTAGAACCGGCGAGAGTCATTCGCGAGATATTGGCGTAGCGAGAGATTTTGCACACACAATTAGTCGGACAAGCGTTGGCATAAGCTTCGGCCACCGCGCGATCGCAGGTTGTGAAGACATTACTCCGCAACGGATCGTTTTTTGATCATTACGAGTTCATTGCCAATATCGTTGTAGTGAGAATGAGACATCAACTCGCGAATAAGAAGAACACCACGTCCGCGAGGTTGGTCAAGGCGTTCTTCTTCTGTTGGATCGGCCACATTACGATGATCGAAACCATCCCCCTGGTCTTTAATTTGAATCGTAATTTCTTGGCCGGATACCGAGATTGCGATTG
>Ga0315899_10001373_pt1 | contig 27879 bp, 7 predicted proteins | sample LakEriMetagenome_2_FD_203518 | JGI IMG/M metagenome (GOLD analysis project Ga0315899, IMG submission 203518) | Freshwater fungal communities from buoy surface, Lake Erie, Ohio, United States - Buoy 4 MA112 | ecosystem: Environmental > Aquatic > Freshwater > Lake | place: USA: Lake Erie, Ohio... | reverse complement strand
TATCTCTCTCTCTCTATCTCTCTCTCTCTCTCTCTCTCTCTCTCTCTCTCACTCTCTCTCTCTCTCTCTTTCGCGCGCGCGCGCGCTCTCTCTCTGTAATTATATATAAATATATATGCTCTCTCTCTGTAATAATATACAAATATACATCAACATATAATATATATTGAATATATGCTGGGTTTATGTATATGAATGGATCTCTCTCTCTCTCTCTCTCTCTCTCTCTCTCCACCGGACGAGAACGCAGCAGTTAATCCCTTGCACACACACACACACACACACACACGCACACACACACACACACACACACACACAGACCGGACGAGAACGCAGCAGTGAATGCACTCTTGTCAATCATCTCAGGCATGGAGTCGGTATGAGTTGGTGTGTTAACGGCTATTGTTTGGTGTGTTATCGGCTCTTGTTACTTGGTAGCATGTGTATGGTTGCACTCTTGTTGTTCATAGCTATTGTTAGCTCATCGTACGTGTATGTTTGTACTCTGTGACTCTAGTCCATTAGCTCAAGTTCATACTAAAATTGCTCTTGAACGCCTGTAGATGTTCTTTTCTTACCGTGGTTTTCGATTTCGTTTTTTTTTTTGGCTCCTGGAACAGTCGTGTTTGGAAATGGCTCAAGAACGTGTCGATTTGTGGCAGGCTAATATCTCTCTCCAGGTGTGCACGTTCGAGCGTAGGATTTAGCTTTTAGGCTTTAGTCTTGAGCCTTTATTATTTTCGCCTTTCGTTCGGCGCTAGGAACTTAGGACTGCCTGGGCTCTGTATCCCGTTGGCACTTCCTCTCCTCCCTTTGCACACAAACAAACGTGCGAGCATACACACACACGTACACACAACGTAGGAGAAGGTCAAGACGATGAAGGTGCAGATCACACACGTACGTATGCACGCATGCATGCACGCACGCATGCGCGCGTGCACGTGCATACACAAACTGCACACGCATACACACACTTACACAGCGTAGGAGCCAGAGGTCAAGACGATGAAGGTGGACACAGCCACATGCGCGCACATACACACACCACGCAGACACACACACTGCAGAAGGAGGTTACGGCGATTCAAACACACACACACAAGCACACACACACACGGCAGGAAGAGATCAAGGCGATGAAGGCGGTCAGAGAGAGAGAAAGAGAGTGAGTGTATGCATGAGAGAGAGACACTCACAGATACACATACGCACACGCACACGCACACACACCGCAGGGAGAGATCAAGGCGATGAAGGCGGAGATGACGCACGTGCAGAACATGCACGTCCAGGTTCTTTCCTTATTCCAAAAGAGACTTACTATAGAATTAAAAGAGACCTATTGTAGAAGTAAAAGAGACCTACTGCAAGAGAAGGAGACTTACCTCTGAAGACCACTATGGAAGTAAAAGAGACTCACGATTACTATTCCTCCTCTTCTTCTTCTTCCCGCTCCTCCTGCTCCTCTTGCCCCTCCATCCTCCCCATTCTGCATCCTCTGTACGCGTCTCAATGTTAGACTATGCTCATAGCACGTGTGTTGGTGTGTGCGTGCATGTGTGCATGCATGTGTGCGTGCACGTGTGCGTGCATGTGTGCGAGCATGTGTGCGAGCATGTGTGCGTGTGCGTGTGCGTGTGCGCGTGTGCGTGCGCGTGCGTGCTTGTGTGTGCGTTAGTGTGAGAGCTGGATGTGTATGTGTGTGCTTGTGTCCCTTGACGCACATTACACCATGCACAGCACACACTACTCGCACGCACGCATGCAAGCAAGCACGCACAACCACGCACCCGTACAAACAATGCTGAATTACATGTGTGTGTGTGTGTGTGTGTGTGTGTGTACACACACACATATGTAGGAACTACTTGGCGAAGAACACCACCGGCACCACCATGCCGGTATCAATCGACATAATAATGCAGGAGGAGGAGGAGGAGGAGGAGGAGGAGGAGAAGGGAACACCCCTACGGCAAGACGACCTTCTGGAGGTATGAGAGGAGTTGATGCAGGGAGTTGGAAGGATGGACAAGGGCCAAATGAACCAGAAGCAAGGAAATCTCAGGGCGAGACAGGAGGAGTGAGCCACAAACACATCTCTCTGAGCCAACTTCCGGGAGCTTGGTCAAAGGATGGCCGCAGAGAGTTTAACGTGGAATGTGGGGCGATGGGAGTTGACTGGAAAATCTCCATGGAGTCGCTGCCGGTCGAAAATGGGCTCGCTACAGGTCCAATTTCCTCGGACGAGGAGAAGGGTTTATTCAAATCAAAAATTTACCGTCAACAACAGGGGAACGCAGAGCAAATTCTTGCGAAAACCTCTCCTGCTGTTCGGCCACCAGCGTCCCCGTCCCAGAGAACAAAAGAAAAGGGGCAGGACAAAATCCACACTGCGGGGGGTGGAGGCTCAAATTCAGTGGGGCAGTCGCTCGAGTCCTTGTCGCCTGGGCAGAGACAGGCATATGAACAGTTGCAAAAACTCCTAGCCAAGCACGAGCAGGTAACGTCTGACATGTGTTTGTGTTGTGCAAGGGCGTGCGGACTGAGATCGTAAGGGAGTCAGGGACTTCCTCCTTATAGCTTTTGAGCTTCAGGTTGAGGCTGCTAAGACGGAACTTAGAATAATGGCTGGAGTAGACGGACGACAAGGAAGGATTGGTCGGGCGCAAGAGAAATCTTTCAAGAATGAGGCGTGGAGAGCGGCAGCAGCAGACAAGAAACGAAACAACAGAGAGAGAGTCAGCGCTTCCACTCACGCGTCTGTGCAGCATGACCATCTCTCCGACGCTGCCCGCTGCGCCATGGGGATCAGGTGAGAAGATTAAGATTCAATAGCATTGATGCAACGTTAGGGCGAGTGATGATTGCAACTGAGCTGCAGGCTCCGGGAAAAATCCTACATGAGCACAGATACCCTGAATATTGGCTCTTGTGCGTACCGTGTATGCTCGCGCATATGTGCGCAAGGTGCTTTGTTTGAAAGGCGCACACAAAAACCTTGCTAATGATGCAACTAATCATTACGTATTCCACCACGTCAACTTCAGCGAATACGAGGGAGCCGTCAAAGTTGGCAAGTGTGCGTCGCCATACCACCACAATCCTGCATCGCTCGTCAAAAGACCAACAGGAGAAGACGTTTGTGAAAAGGATGGACAAGGGAGCCAACTTGCCTTTAGCGAAAATACTCGAGCATCTTCGCCTGATCCATGGTCCTCAAATGATGAGGAACTTGGCGTTGATAATGCAAATTTGACCTTGAAGAGCCCAGGTAAAATCGTGGTGGAGTTCTGAGCCAACTTTTGTTTTCAACTTCTCAACTGAACGAAACTCACAAGGAAAGATAGGACTTGGCGCCAGCAGACAGAGCGAGGTGGAGCAGACAGAGCGAGGTGGACGCTGGACGCGACCGCGCGACGCCTGCGTAGGTGGCAATCTCAGATCTGACGTTCTACGATATCGACGAGCTTCTCACCCCTATCTCTCCATGCTACTGTGATCGTAGAAGGACACCTTCCTCCTGCACTTGTCTGAAGGATACCTTCCTTCTGCACAGATACAAACAGTATAATGTTTTTTTTATGCATATCATTTGTCTTTAAACCACAAGAGATATACTACGGGCCCATGCGGCAGGCAACCTGCAGTGCAGATCTAGACAACGCTCTTAAGACAGCACGAGCGTCGATTAGACCGGAATTCCCAAGGAACACCCAAATATGCTTGTTCCATCATGTAGAACCATTTTCCTTGTGCCATGACGTCCTTGACAAGTCAATGTCTCAGCTTAGCGTGTTCCACAGCGCCCTTGAACAGTGGCTGTGGGGGGGAGGGAGGAGGTGTGCTGCAGGCCAACTTTGAGGAGCATTATCTCCGCAACCTGCGCGAGTTGGATCATGGTATTTGTGTAAGACCTCTTCTTTCAAGTTCTCTCATCAGACAATGTGAGTGTGTTTAGTTTTGCTCACTGGCAAGTTTTCCTGTCATAGGAGGGAGGGAGGGAGGGAGGGAGGGCCAAGCCGGAGATAGCCTCTAACGGCAGTGCCTGGTCGCGGAAGTAAGCTGCCTCCGCGGCTCACACCAGGATTTGTGAAGCCACAACCCCACCCTGTAAGTGGGAATGGAGGAGGATTTATGCACTGATAGGGTTGGACCTTGCAGATATTGGGCCGGGCAAGGGTGTAATGAAGGAGTTTACCTCTGCAGAATGTAAGGGATGAAGCAAGCTGGTGCACACAAAGAAGCAAGTTGTCATTCTTTACTCAATCAGCCACGTGCAAAGCACAAAATGTTGATACAATTGAAAACGGTTAGGAGTATAAATAAGTGACTGCATTCACTGTGTGCACGTGCTTGGAAGCACGCAGATATCCTGTTCGACGTCAATCGCCACTCCTGTGCTGTCATGGAATGCTGACTGCAAGTCGGGGTTCCACGACAAGAGCAGCTCCGGGTCAAGACTCATGCGTGCAGCAATAGAGTTGACTGATTCATGTGGCATTGCCTTGTAAAGCGGGCCCAGCAGAATCTCGGTGGTAGCGGGTGTCTCTGCGGGGCGGAAGAGAGCAGCGTTGCCAGACCAGAGGTTAAGCCACTCAGTTTTATACTTCAGGGCGACTGAAAAGAACGAATCACCAGGAAGCAGGCATAATCGGCAGCGCTTGACGTGGACATGAACACAGAAAGCGCCATCAAATTGCGGGCTAGCTGTTGTAGAGGTGCCGAGCTGATCTTCCACTGTAAAACACAGGTTGTAGTCAAACGACTCTTGTCCACGTGAAGGACGCCAGCTGAGTTTGCGTGTGCTGGGATTGGCATATTTTGCAAGGCTCTGGTGGAGTACAGCGTGCTCCGGGAGACCTTCAATGGTTTTGGTCTCGTACTTGGAGAAGATAGTGGTGCGATGTTCCTTCAGACCGCAATTGTAGCCGCGCGCTGCGGCAGTGGCGGCAGTAATGCCTTGGCCAGAGGTCAGGTCGTGTGCCTGGACATCGAATTCCAGCAGACAGCCCACCGCCGCCGCAAAACTTGCTCGAACCACCGGATCCGTCCTCTGCGGATCAATTGGCGCTAGGAATGTAGGATTCGGTCTCACCACATACGCCTGGAGACAACGTTCCTCCGAATACCCTCCACGGCCGTCCCTCGCCTCAAAGCAAACCCGGAAGGACCTATCCAGGTGTTGGATCGCTGGCAAGAAAGTAAAGGTTGCAGAAGCTGGATTGCCCGCAACCACCGAGGTGAGTGAAGCCCCGCAGTCTTCCATTCCGCTCGCTCGTATTTTCATCTGATTGCTGGCACCCGACGACATCGCCTTGAGCGAAAAGGTAAAAAGCGTGCCGACGAACAGATTGTATAAAGGCGGTGGATCTTGCTTGACTGGGGCATGAATCGGATCCCAGTAAGGTATGTGCCCGAGCACGAAGGAAGATTCTACATAAGCGCCAATTATTGACACTTCAGCCAAAACTGCGCACGTGGTAGTGCAAACCTGGCCAAATTGGAAGCTATTTTCCGCAGAAACCCTGAAAGTGTAACTGTAGTTCATGGCAAGACCGGTGAATAACCTAGTCAGATTGTGTTTTCCGATGTTCTGTAGATGAGTCCAGCTATTGGCGTCTGACGCTTGGTACTGGATCCGGTAAGACTTGATTTTCGTTCCATGTGCAGTGCCGTCGCCGCTGTCAAGAGGCAGATCCCAGCGCGCAAAGATATTTCTGTTATCCTGCATTTTGAACGAAAGATACAAAGGCGGTGAGGGAGCTGCCGTGGGGGTGACCCAGAAGTTGAGAGAAGGTGCGTAACGCCTTTCGTCGTTGACGCTTTGTGCCATCAGTCGAATTCTAGTTAACCTGCCACGCGTGAGGCCTGTGATCGTCACCTTCATCAGAACATCTGATTTGGTTATATTTGATGTCGAGTTGAAAACAATTTGCATGCTTGGAGAATATTGCTCGGCCACCACTTTGTAATTTCTGGGTTGATACAACGCACCGGTGGGCTTGGACCATGACAAGACAAGTGCTGTCCCTGTGCATTCCTCGACATTTGCCGATTTTTCTGGGCAAGAAAGAGCCGCAGAGGTGGCTGCCGTCGGTATCACTGGATCTGTCTTTGCTCCTGCTTGAGAATAATAATTTCCACCTGCCGCCTTGGAGTAAACTCCAAAAACATACGTTTTGTTTGGACTCATCTGGGGTATGCTGATATTGAGACCCACGACATCATCCATGAGCAAGGTTTCCCATCCATTCGGCATCTCTTGAATGGTAATCCGATACGCTGGGGGCGGCAATCCAAAAGCAGGTGATCTCCAACTTAGGAAAACCGAGTTTTCGTCGGCATACGCAACTTCCGCAAATGTCACTGCCTGCACAGGAGCTGCAATCATGGAGGCAGGCCCGCGAGACGCACATCTGTCACCGAACAAAGATTGAGAGCACAGCTCAAACTCCATCATCGCAAATCTATCGAGATTGCTGAACGTGTACATGTTTGTTGTGATGCCCTTCAGGGTTATCCAGTCTGCGCCAGGCGAGTTCAAATATCGATATGACAGACGGAATGACTGAGGAGAAGGCCCGAAAAATGGCGCATTCCACCGCAGCACAATTGCAGAGACGTTGGTAAAATAAACGTTGAAATCAGTAGGATGTGCGACATCTATAGCGAGCGGGTCAGAGTCCGCCACAAGAGTCCCGAACCGCGCCACCACCCGAATTCGAAATCTCTGGAAGTCTTGTATCGTGCTCGGGCATTTTGTTGGGAAGTAGCACTCAGGCACTCTAAAATTCAAGTTGAGACCGTTGTAAACCACAGATGTCTTGCTCAAGTACGATTCGTCTTGTCCAAGTAGTAATGACAGGGCATTGGTCTTTTCGTAAGACATTGTGGGGGAAACCATGTTGGTTTTCAGATTCACGCCGTCAAATTTAACGGAAACGTCTGATGGTCCCGAGGGTATGTTTGCAATACCGCATGCAACGGGTACAGTTGCGGGTACAGGAATGATAGGATTGCCACTCTTGTCTATAAGTCGAACGCTCGGATAACCAGCTGGAGATCCAACAGACGTGTCCGTGGGCTGTACGTGGAATTCAAGGTCGTCGGCGGGCCCAGCAATCACAGTGAAGGGACTGGAAGTCACTTTAATCTCACCCAGGCTGAACGTCAGGGTATAACAAAAAGCAAAGGGGTCGGGTGCGTAGAAATAGCACGATTTTATCATGGTGAGTTGGCTGAAAGTAGCCTGTCCTGCATTTGACTGCACAACCGTGCGCCCTCCGACTTCGCCCTCTGGAGTCGATTTCACAAACAGGTCGTAGGGACCGCCTGAAATCACACGGTTACCAGAGATATCTCGAATTTCCAACCTCCAGGAAGGAGTCATGTTTCCTGTGCAGAAGTGCTGGGTGGTGGTTGACACGATGGCAAGTTGAGACGGAACACCGGGCGCGACCTGCATCACCTTCGTCACTGACCAGCAAGAGACAACACCACAAGTAGGCACAGAGTTGAGCCTGAACTCTAAACGGATCTGGCCAGCATACTTGGTTCCAAGATCCGTGAATGTGCTGACTCCACGCTCATTCACGGCAAACATGGTTCCAAAGCTTTCGCAGCCGAGATCACCAGGTGTGCAGCCTAGGAGCGTAATTTTGGTGGAAATGTTGTCAGCAGTCCTTGATACCCAGTTGCCACCAAAGTCAGAAGCAATCACTACAGGCTGGGTCGAAAAAGCTGCTCCTGCCACCAAGCCCGACGGTGAAATGACGATCTTGGCCCTCGCGCTAGGGCCTACACTGACGTGCACGATTTCAAGAACGGAGTGTCCCATTGCCACAGCAGAGTAATTCAATCGCACAGTACCAGCTGTGCTGATGGAAATGTCAGAAAAGGATACTTTTCCAGAAGTATCACTTGAAGCAATTCTCGTGCCACCCAGAATGGGACACGGCTCATCGTGCACCGGGCAGTTCTGCTGGGTCTCTGTGCAGCAAAGGTTGCCACTGCTGCTTGGCGTCGCTATAACCGCAACGCTAACAGAAATACCGCTTAACGCCGCGGGATTGCCACTCGCGTCCTGAATCTGCAGCACGGGTTGACCTGTGCAGAGAATCCCGCCCTTGCAGCCTCGCGAATGATTCAAGAATGAGAACCGCCTTCCAGGCCCGACCGCCACCGTGAAGGGCGCCGAATCACCTTGAATCATGTCGAGGTATAGGCCCGGCCGCGTTGCGAACGCGCGAATGAAGTAAGTCCCAGGTGCGCTGATGGTAATCCCTGGGAAGGGAACCACGCCGAAAAGTCCTCGTGTCAATAGTTCGCCAGACATCACGCTTTTCACTGAATTGTCGGCCGCATCGTGCAAAGTTATGCCGACGGCCCCAAGGTATGTGTATAGATTGACACCTTGACCGGTTTTCATGGTCACGTTTGCAACAAGCATCTCACCAGCCCCCACAGTGGAAGGCACAGCAACGACAAGCTGGGTTGGACGAGCATTCAAAACGATTGGTCTGGTGGCCACCAAATCAGAAGCAGACATGAGAGAGCAGCATGTTGATCCAAATTCAAGTCGCACTGTCTCATTCTGCATCGCTGCATTGTCAGCATAGAGACGTAAGTTGTCGAATTCCACCATGCCCCATTTTGCAGGCAACGTGTAGGCATCCCCTTCGCCAAGTAATGCTGCAGCAAATCCTCCATCTTTCTTTTGGGCTTTGAAGTGACCTTGGAAGCCGTGCACCAAGTTGCCATAGACATCGGTTAGACGAAGCTTTGGGGGTGTATTAAATCTGTAGGTCTTGCGATCCGCAGGGTTTACTCCATCAAAGTTTGCGACAGCAGGGCCAGGCTCAGTGAACAACTCGACCCGAAACGGCGTACCGTAGGAACGGAACATGATGTCATAAGTGTCTAAGAAAGCAGAAAGTGCACTTCCGGGGCCGCACACGAAGCGAAAACTGTAGACACCGGAAATCGAAATCTTTAAATCACCAAAATTCACCTTGCCGGCGCTCATCGTCATAGCGGTAGTGCCAGAAAGCTGCATACTAGGGCCAGACTTTACAGAGACAGACACAGTAGCACATGCACCATCTTGACCAGACACGAGGAAGTTACCGTGGTCCAGCATGTTGATCGTAACAGTTGGTAGCGCACCGTTTACCACCCATTCTGTGGGAATTTGGGATGAGAAGTGAAGCTTGCTCGCATTTCCGGTGGTCACATTGAAAGTGGATGAAATGGACACCAAATCACCGTACCGGAACTGTAATTGGTAGTTAGTTCCCACCTGATCGACGGTCATTCCTGCAAAAGTAGCAACCCCAGCAGTCAAGTCTTGTTTTCCATTGAAAAGTTTTCCACCATTCGAAGACAGCAAGGAAGCATACACACTTCCATCTGCCTTCAGGATAACGCCATCGTTGTTTCGAATCCTCACTGTGGGCACCGGGCTGAAGGCCCTGCCATTTACAATGTTAGCTGGTTGAACTTCTATGCTCAATATCTGTGATTTTGTGATCGCGGAACCGCAGTCTGACAAATAGTTGATATTTGAAATGCAACTTGATGCTGGAGAAATAGCAGCGACAATAAACGTCTCTGATATCACTGATTGCAGGCCAGGAGAGGTGAACCTTATATCGCAAAAAAGCGCAGAGATGTCTATTTGCATCTTTGTGTAATTACACCACCCCAAAACTGATGTCATCGTATTCCCGCGCAGCTCAAGTGTGCTGAGAAGTTCGCTCCTCACAGAGTGCATGTTAATGGATGCTGTTACGATGTGCTCGAGCTCTTCCACATGATTGCCTCCGACATCCTGAATCTGCACGATCGGCTGTCTGCCGAAAGGAATGCCAACTTGCACATCTCCAGGTTGCTTGATGATGCCCACCCTGTATGCGGGGCCCACGACAACGTTGAAAACAGCTGTGTGTGCGGGAACAAGACCGGGCGACGTAAAGACCAGAGCGTACGCACCTGCCATATTGATTCTCAAGTCTGTGAACATAAGAGCACCTTTGCTGTAGGTGGTCAAAGGTGTGCCATAATTGTCTCCTGATGTGCGAGTGAAATTTCCCCCAATAGTTACAGAGGAGGCCCCGTGAATACTAACCGTCACTGGCCTTGCAGAGTCAGCAAGGTTTCCTCCCGCATCTCGCAAGAAAATCTGGGGCTGAATCGGAAATGGGACGCCACCAGTCGCGAATCCACCAGGCTGCTCTTCCACAGAAATAGAGTTAGGCTCGCCTGGAATCAGCATCAGAGGAGAGGAAATCAATGTGATGATCTCGACACCGACGTTGCACTCAAAGCGCACAGTATGCACGCCCACCCTGTCTAGTTTGAGGTCCGTGAATTGAGCAACGCCATTAAATGTCGAAATGCTTGTGTTGCCCGCGAGGGCTGCCGTCCGTTGATCGATTTTGGCAATAACCGTGAAAGGTGGGTTCAAAACAGGGGCACTAGCGGCATCGTAAAGTCTGATGCAAGGCTGAGGAACGAGAAGAGCCCCACCCGTGCCCTGGTTTGGGAAGTAAACAAATTTCATCTGCGATGGCCGAGTGTTGACGATGAAAGCGTCAGAGATCGCCTCCAAAGATCTCGACTTAAAAACAAGCCGGAATCCAACTCCGGAGGGCGTCACTGAAATACTGCCATCAAACACACCAACGCCCTCTGACATCGTAGTTGAAGTATGTCCAGAGAGGCTGGCGCCCATGACCGGACTAGAATGGATTTCCACAACAGCAGTTGTATGCTTCTTGTCAGGGGCAACATTGCCAAACGTGTCTTCTAGTTGAATTTTCAAGGCAGGCTTGATTGGAGCGCCTAGCAAAAACGAAGACGGCGGCTGTTGCAAAATCTTGATGCGGACAGATTCACCGGCAATCACTTCCAGTCGAACTGTAATGCTTAGGGTCGCATGAACGAATGTGAGGGTGATATTACCAGCACGGTGCAGGACAAGATTACCGAATTCACTCACTCCGCTGCTGGCATGCACAACCTTTGATCCCTCAAAGCAAGGCGAGTTGATCTTATCTGCGCAATCTGCAGACACTGAAATATCAACGGCGTCCAAAATCATGTTGTCAACGGAATCTTTGACGAGAATTTTGGGCGTGCCAGCGACTGCAATGATAGTATCACCGCTGGAAACAGAAGTGGGCCAGTTTTGTGGAATAAGCTTGCTTGGGAGACTCGGAGCAGCTACAATGAATTGACTTGTAGAATATATCAGCCCGGCATGAGTCATTGAAAAATTTAAAGAGTATGAGCCCGAGACGTCGATTCGCAAGTTCGTAAATCGAGCGATTCCAGCAACTAGTGGGGCTTGCTTGTTGCCAGACAGCAAGGTCTGGTTTTTGTTTACCAGAGAAATGGAAATGTGGGCACCGCGAAGCGGAATCAATGTCAATTGCACATCCGTTGCATGAATAATGGGTTGAACCTTGAAAGCATTCGTGGCTATCGACCCTGCGGCAGGTGTCTGCAAACTAATTTTGTGCGGAGGAAAAGAAACAGTGAAGGGAGCAGATTCATGTAATAGTTGCGAGTCCGTATTGGCATTGAATTCAAATTCAGAATGCAGAATATCAGTCCCAGACAGCACGGTGCTGATGAGAAGCGTGTGATCGCCTGAACTTGTTCCCGTGACTTTGCAACCCTCCATCTGCACACGGCCTGTATTCTCGGCAGCATACGCCTTTGCGCACCCGTTTAGTGCAGATCCAGTGTACCTGCCCTTGCCTAGAGTAATGTGGACCCACGGAGATCCGCGGACTGGATTGCTCCCCTTATCCAAAAGCTGGATGGCGGGCTGGTGCAGCAGCATTTCATCGAAAAAGGCGGAGCTGGGCTGGGTCAGGATCAAAATTTGTGCGATAGGCCCGTGCACAATGGTAAAAGGAATGGAGACTACTGCGAATGCGCCAAGATAGAACTCCAATTTGTACATTCCGACTGCATTGATGGCCAAATTTGTAAATTTAGCTACTCCCGAAACCGGGTCCGGCGTCGCATACGTAGTACCGTAAAGAACCTTTATCGTCGTGGCGTTGGTGCCTGCAGGATATTCCGATATCCTTGCCATCACGTTGAGGTTCGGCACAGGACTTGGAATGCTCCCGCCGGAATCCACGGTTTGAATACGTGGCTGCAGTGGCAAGCTGTGTCCTGCAGCATTTGTGCCGTTCATTCCAGGCTGATAGCCCGGAAGAATCTGCAATGCCGCGATCGGGCCGGCACGAATCACAATCGTTGGACTAGTGACTGTCGGAAAAGCTGCACTCGTAAAAGTCAAAGAGTAAGATCCAGTCGCGCTGATTCGGAGGTCTGTGAAATAAGCGAGGCCTTTCTGTATAACAGTCTCCAAATTTCCCTGAAGTGTTGCACCATTTTCAGCTAAAGCAACACCCACTACACCGCTTGACACGTATGCCCTGTTTTCTTGTGCATCCCGTAGTTCCACAACTGGCTGCTCCGGCAGGACCTTTCCGGCGAATCCCCATTGAGATGGCTGAGTGTGCAAAACAATCTTGGAGGGCGCTAAATGCACAAAGAACGGATTCGAGCTGACAAGAATGGAACCAAACTTGACTCTTAGAACGTGCATGCTGGGAGGATTGGTGAGTGTAATGGCTAAGTCGTTGAATGTGGCGACGCCCGCTGTTGTGATGGTCGTGCTGGTTGTCCCTGTCAAAGAGCCTGATCCAGACGATATTTCCACGTTTACAACCAAGGCCAGCTCAGTTCGGATCTTATTGCCGCCTGCGTCATAGAGCTGAGCTACGATTGTGGACAAAGGAGCCCCAGAGACAACATCTTGCGGCTGCGTCTGTAGTTGTATCTCAGCTACATTACCAAAGACCACAGAAATCCGCTCACTCTTGATTTCTAGGTTCGTACCATCTGCCTTTGTAGCAGAAAATGTAAACGAGTAGATCACTGGTGCCTTGTTCACCGTCAAACCTGACCACGAGGCCACTCCTGATGACGTCCGCACTGTCAGTGACGCAGCACTAGTCCGCAGGACTACGCCAGCCCCGACGTTAAAGCTAGAATCTAACGATATAGTGACGAAAAGATCTTCCGCAGCGCTCGTTACAACATTGCCGCCGCCATCCATTAGCGACACCTGTGCCGTGAAAGCCGTTCCCGGGGCGGTGAGCGTTGGCTGCTGCGTGATCTGGAGCTGCGAAACTGTCCCGACGGTGACAGTAATAAACTGGTGAGAACTTGGGAAACCCCATGAATGGAAGGAGATGTTATACGTGGAGGGAGTCAAGGTGACAGATGCCTCATTCACAGCTAGGTCAGTGAACTGAGCGACTCCGTTGACAACAATTGCTGTCGTGGTCCCTTTAAGCGTCGCGCCGTTTGGAGCTCCATAAAGATCGGCAGTCACAGTCATGCCGGTGTTTGTTGTTTCGACGAAGCAAGCAGAAAGTGCATTGGTGCTGCAAGGTTCTACCCAAAATTCAATCCTTGGCTGTACCGGCATGAGTCCTGCAGTCATTGTAGTCGGTATGCTTCCAGACTTGGCCCTGATCTGGTTCGCCTCCTTGGACACGGTGAAGTAATTGGTATAGTACTGCGAATTCGCAGTAGCGATTGTCAGATCCCTTCCATCACATGACGACATTTCAAAACGCAGACGGAAAATGTCTGTTCCCAGACACGCCACACTTGCTACAGGGTCACAGTTGATGACACAACCAAAAAATGTCATAGTGCCATCGACGTTCGTATTAGGCGTGTCTCCATTGTCCTCTCTGCATCCAGTTAATGTGGCCTGCGCACTTGTCGGCTCCAACCTGACTTTAATCACGTTTCGCACCCATGGGATGGTGTTATCACCGTCGTCGCGCATCTCAACTATGGGAGGTCGGCGAAACGGCATCCCGGCTATAACACCCTTTGGATGCAAGATTACCTCGAGTTTTTTACACTTACCGGTCAAAACATCAAAGGGCGCTGAGAGCACAGACGCCAAAACCGCATTGTTTTCAAGGATACTGAATCGCAAAAACATTCCGCGCCCTGGATTTTTGATGAAACATTCAGGCGTGTCCTCTGAGCTGAAGATGCCTCCTGTTCCGTCATAAGGAAGCGGATCATAGCAGGGTGTTGTTCTGGCCCCACTAGGATGGTTTCCACAAGAGCGACACATTAACATTTGCGGCTTACTTCTTATACCAGAATCTAGCACCTCAATTCGCAAGTGATTCACCGGCAGACCTGCATTCGAATCCGAGAGGAACGGGTTTCCACCAGCATCCATGACACGGAATACAGGGTTCGTCCCAAAGGCGGTCAGTTCTCTCCAGTTCTGTCCCGCATTCATAACAGTCGGCTGCTTCACCATGGCGATGTATCTAGCGCTTCCACGCCTAACTGCCAATGTTTGGTTTGTTACAAACGCACCAGATGTGTAGCAGATGATGTATGTGCCCTTTAGGTCAATGCGCACGTCTGTGAAGCGCACGACACCCTTCACAGCAGGAAGCGTGGTTGTGCCGTGAATTTGTGCAAGGCTGCCCGCAGGCTTTGCGCAGAGTGACATTGTGATAGATTGCAGGATCCCTGCCACCGCTACATTCCGCATATCGAGGAAGGTAACCTGTGGCTGTGGGTCCATCAGAATGCCACCATCTGGTTCTGGAGGAACAACAGTCAAGCGAATGTGTGACAGAGGATACGTGACAGTGAATTTGTTTGACTTGCTGGTCAACCCACATGACTCAGCTGTAGAAATCAAGAACTCATAAAAATCATTGGGCGTGTTGATGTACAGATCCGTGAATACTGCAATTCCGTCTTGTGCCATGATCACGTTGGTTCCCTGAGGCTCAGTAATGCTGTTGGTATCGTTCAAACGAATGGTAATTTGTTTTGAAAAGTATGCAAGAAGATTTCCGCCAGAGTCGACAGCATGCACAGTTGGCTGTTGAGCAAGCACCTGACCTGTGATGCCATCACCAGGCTGTACAACACAACTCAAGGCACTTAGTCGTCCTGCATCCACGTGAAACATTCCCGAGTATACCACCCGGGTCTGCCCGAGCAACGAAGCCTGGACCCTCAGGCGGAATCCCTGCCCAGTTGAGCTTTGCACAATTCTCAGTGCCGATAAGCTTCCTTGACCCGCGGAGGCACTCACCACCAATGATGCTTGTAGCGATGCGTTCGTGGCATCTACTACAGCGACCGTCAAATCTCCAGAAAATCCGCTCAATGCACCAAATTCATCAATCACTTGAAGTGCAGGGACGGGAATAATTGGCGTCACAGCTAGCATTCTATTTGGAAGCCCAACCACGACAATATCATTTCCATTTCTTGCAATCACGTTGAAAAGTTCACTGTGGTCAACAAATCCTGATGCATTGAACTCGAACCGATATGGACCACCCATATTCCGGAAACTCAACCCATTGAATACACCCTGTCCATCCAGCGCGGAAACGGCAGACACACCCTGTAAGAGCTCCTGCACGACAGAGCCTGTTTCGTTCAGCACTCGTGCTGTCAAATTCTCAACGGCTACACTGAGGCCATTGGCATCTAGCACTTTGACTGACACGTCGAATTCAGTCTCGTATGCAATTGCAGCTGGCAAGCCAAGTACTTCAGAGTACAAAACTGAGCCAGAAACGTGCAACTCCTCTGTTGTGACCTTTTCGATATTGATCTCAGTCATGCCGAATTGGATTTGAAAGGCACGTCCCGCACGATCGATCTTCAGGTCGGTAAACGCTGCCGCTCCTTCTACGAGTCTCGATACGCATGGACATTCGCCGAGCGTATTTGATAATTTTGCGTCATCAACTGACGATCGTGCAAGACTAGCGGTGATTTGTAGATAATTAATGCCACCTGGTCCAGAAAATTTATTGCCTGCGCCATCTGATACGGAAATCCGGGGCTGGACAAGGAAGACTTTATCCTCCTTGGCAAATCTGGGCTGCTGATCGACTTTAAGTTGCGGAATTCCGATCCGTAGGTCAAACACGTCGCTGACTCTCGAAGCTTTTTGGCTTCCAGGCAGGTCAATATAAAAGAGCAGCCTATAATTGGAAGAGGGCTTCCCACCAACGGAAATATTTGTGAATGTGACGATCTCTGTTTCGATGGGAACGCTTGTCTTGCCCATCATGTGACCCGTGCTCGAGCACTGTCCGCCACTGTTGACACAAACATTTACGTGATGTCCAAGAGACGATTCAATTGTATTCCCAAATTTATCCTGCATGTAGACACTCGGGTAGGGCGCCATGATAACAGCAGCTAGGGCTTTCTGTGGTTGTTGCACGATGAAGATTACCTCTGGGGTGCTTGCAGCCACCGAGAAAAAGTTAGATTCGGCGTAAACTGACGGATCAACCGTCAGGAAATACCGGAACACGTACTGTCCATCTGTCTTGAAGGCCTTCAGACTCGAAAATGATGCAAAACCTCCCGACGCTACTCCCATCTCGGGCATCACCGTTACCGCACCAGTGACTTTGTTGACCAGCGAAACATTGATCGTGGACGAAGAGTCAGCCAATGCCGGAAAATCAAATTCGTCTCGTAATTCTACCTTTTGTTCAGGGAGAAAAGTTTCACCGGCGATCAAAAGGGAGGGCATCGGGTTCTGGAGGATTAAAGCCTTGGCAGGACGATGCGCGAGGAAGGGTTCACTGACTATCGAGAATCCAAGGCTCAAGAATTCCAATGAGATCCCCAGTGCTGCAGCTCCGCTGAGAGTGATATTATTGAAGGTAGCTAGGCCTTGGCCAGCCTGCACAGCGTTTCCTGTGATTGCAACTCCAGTGAAAGACGCAGGAAACACTCGCACGGTGACAATTGCACTTGAGTTTGCACGATTTAGTCCAGCATCGAGCAATTCAACGACTGGGGCACTTGACATGCGAATGGTGACCTGACAGGTCGACGGCTGATTCAAAATGCGAAGGCTTCTCACAACACCCGGCGCCACGGAGAACCTTTGCGAGTAAGTCAAGTATTTACCCATTCGAAACAAGAGAATGTAGCCGGAGTCATTTAATCTGTCGACTTGTAGATTAGTGAAGGTTGCCACGCCATTGGAATTGAGGATCGAAGTTCTGCCTTTGAGAAGACTCTGACATCTGACACCGCCACACACTGTATCGTAGTCTCCTTGCAACAATTCTGCGGAAACCATTTGGCCACTCTCTGAAGGCAGTATGAAATTGCCTTTGTCACGGAATTCCAAAAATGGCTGAGTTGTCATGACGACACCAGCCTGAGCACCAGCGGGTTGAGTCGGCAACAATAGTTCGCTGGGACCATACGTCATGGCAAAAAATTCCGACAAGACGTATATAGGGGGGTTGTTTGTGGAAAAGTTGAATCTGCAGGTTGGAGCTCCGGAGAAGGTCGTGAGCGACAGATCTGTAAATTGCACCATGCCCTGGGCAGCAACGAGAGTTGTCTGACCATGCAGTCCAACGCAGCCCACGCCTTCAGTGAGTGTCACATTGACCTGGTGATACGACGCATTCACCTTGGCGTTTGAGGAGCTTGTGATCTGAACACGGGGCTGTCCGCGCATCGGCATTCCTAAAAGGGCCTGTCCAGGCTGAACCAAAATGGCAAGCAAAGTGATATCCTGGATGGGCACCTTCGCAAGGTCATAAAAGAACTCTCCTGAAATGCCGTCGATAGCAGCAACTTGGAACTGCAGTGTGTAATCTCCCGGAGCACTAATGCGCAGGTCCGTAAAGCGCGCCTGGCCATCCACCGCAATAATTGTTGTTTGCCCGGAGAGGGTTCCAGGGCCAGCGTAATCCCCCAAAAAATTGACCGGACAGCAGATCAGTCGCACTGAGACTGCGCAGTCGCGTCCAGCGCACCGCTTGGCTCCCGAAAACGACCGCACGACGCCAACACCTTTATCCACGACATTGATAATGGGTTGCGGCTGCAAGATGCCATTATCAACAGATGACACACCACCTATTGGAGGGTTGTCTATTATCATCGCATAGGGCGGCCCCTGCTTGATGTTGAAGAGTTCGCTGTCTGCACGGATACCCCCTGCTTGGAAACGCATGTACAAGCCCTGCTGCTCTAGCACGATGTTAAGATTCGTGAAAGTCGCGATGCCTGTCGACTGAAAATTCGCAGACGATGTTCCCCTCAGATATGCTTGCTTAGTCTCAGTACCAAGGCGTAGTCTAGCCGAGACGGTGCCAGTGTACCACATTACAGTGTTACTGAAAGCATCAAAGATCTGAACTTGAGGCTGCAAACCCAAATTCATGCCGCGACTCGAAGAACTGGGCTGCACCGGAATATTGAGATGCCGCGGTGTCCCAGCTTCAACCACAATAGGCGGAGAAAATGCAGACGCGGTGAGCATGGGGCCGCCATACGCAAATGATAAGCGAGCAGCACCATTAGCCTTGAGAAGGCGAAGGTCAGTGAACACAGCATAACCTCGAATCACGTCAGCAACTGGATTGCCTGACATATGCTGACCTGGCGCAACACTTGCTGTCACTCCTTGGAGTATGTCATAGTACCCAACTCTGTTACCATCGAAGTCATTGACTTTGACCGTGGGCTGGTGTCGAAAAGGGGAGTCTCCGCTTGCCCTGATTCCAGACGCGATCCACGAGGGATGAAGCTCGACTGTCATGATTGCAGGTGGACCAGTCACATCAAACATATCCGTTACAAATACGTCAAGACCAATCGAACTAAATTCGATACGGAAGCCGGACCCCGCGTTATCAATAGTGAGATCGTCGAAGACTGCAACGCCAGCCACTGCATGCCGAGTCAATAGGCCTTGCATTTTGGTATCGGTCATGAACCTCCGCGCGAGGACGGCTGGCAAAATTAGGCGCGCATGCATTTCGACTGTGCTTGACGTCACCCAATTGTTACCCGCATCAAGAACTACAACCCGAGGAGCAGGCACGATGTTGACCCCAAAGACGCTGATTCCGGGTTGCTGGTCAACAAAGAGTCGATCTGCCGGGCCAACTGCCACATCGAATGGCGCCGTCACAACCAACGCTGACCCAACCTGGAATCGAAGAACATAGTCTGCACCCGCCTTGTCTATTGTCAGTTGCGTGAATTTTGCTCTTCCGTTTGTAATCAAGGCAACGTTTCCTGAAAGCACAGCAAGACCAGTCGGGTTATTTTGAAAGACTACTGAAATCTGCACGGGCCCAGTAACAGACGTGTTGCCAGCATCAACAGCACGGATTTCAGGAGGAGGTTGCAGCGGGGTACCACCCTGGGAAGTGACCAGACTGGTCAACATCTCCATCTTGACGGGAGTTCCGGATCGTCCAGGAAAAAGGGCTGAACGCGTTTCAAGTGCACCACTGCGGAACGATATCTGGTATGGAGCTCCATGGGTCAGCCTCGAAATGCCTAGATCAGTGAAAGAGGCCAGTCCACCGGTGGCATTTGCCTTATCGGTGCCAATGAGAATGGCGTGATCATGAGTGCCTGCAATCAATGACGCTGTGACCGTGCTTACATCGCGCACAAGATTTTCCCCCGCATCTCGCAGAGCGATGCATGGCTGCGAAAAGAAGGGGACGCCACTGGTGCCGGGCGTGAGCTCTGAATGAACTCTGATTGATGCCGGAGACCCAACTGACACGGAGAATGGGTCACTGAAGAGGGTCAGATCCGGGTAAAATATCGGATCCCTGTATTCCCTGGGCACCTGGAACTGCAGGACATAGCTACTTCCCACGTCAGTGGCCCGTGCGATCGAAAGATCAGTAAAGATGTAAACTCCAGCAGACGCATTTAGAGTTGTCGTACCCTTCAAAACCGCACCTCCATTGGGCTCCTTCAGCGATACTGTGACCGGCAAGAACGTACCACGAACTGTTCGCGGGGGCTCTTCAGCTGTCCGAATGACCACGGTGGGAAACGGATTAAGGGGTAGCCCAGAACTTTGCGATAGTGCTAATTGCTTCTTAAAAAATAAATTGTCCTCACCAAGCGACGTTGAGAAGAAAGGCGTGATCAAAGGATCAATACCGGATATGTTGACAGAGAATTTCAAGCGAACACCGCTCAATGATGACCCAGCTGCTGAAGTGATGATGCACAAACTGTCGAAAAGCGCATAACCATTCTCGACTACAACCTGGGTCGTACCCTGGGTCGAGTCGAATGACGGATTACCAGTACCAGTGTTTTTATCGTCAACCGAGTACTCGAGATTGAAGGAGACCGAAATTCTAGCATAAGGTTCACGCCATTTTCCTCCAGGGATCACGTTCTTGGCCTCGTCCAGTATTGCGACTCTCACGGGACCCATGAATGCAGTGGGGACTCCAGCTATTTGAACACCAATGTTGACAACAGTTCCAGCAGGCATAGAAATTAAGCCAAGCGATACTGGCTCTCCATGAACTCCAAACGAAGCTGACTCAGTACGGAATGAGGCACTTGTAAAGAGAAGGGTGTATCCATTTCCGATACCAGTGACCTTCAGATTGTTGAAGGTGGCAACACCAGACACGGGGCTTACTATGAAAGTACCTTGCAGTATGCCCCCAAATTTATTTGCTTCCAGTTGCACGGTCACTGCTTCTGCTGCAGTGGGTCCTACAACAATGTTTCCTCCCAGGTCAAGAAACCGTAGCACCACGGGCGAAAAAAATACCTTGTCCGACATGGCATCCTGTGGCTGCCTGAAAACTGACAACGACGAAGCGATGCCAGGCTTTACTTGAACCTGCATGGTTGTGGTAAAAATCCCCGAGAAAATACTGATGCTGTGAAAGTTAGGAAACGATGCCTTATTGATAATGAGGTCAGTAAATACTACAACCCCTTGGACGGCAGGCAAAGCTAGAGTGCCCGCCAAACCTGTTTCTGCAGGCAGACTCAACGAAACATTGCTAGCGGTTGCCTTCACCACCTGGCTTTCAGAATCCAAGAAGGCTACAGTTGGGTGAAATGTGAAAACAATTCCGCCGATTTGTGCACTGTCCCGAGGACCAGGCGGATTGAGCACCTTGATGGCAGATGGGTCAAAAGTAATTGTGAAGGGCTCTGAGGTGGCGGTGAGCGTACGTGGACCACTGAGCGTGGGCTCCGTTGCCGTAAAGCGAAGAGTGTATGTTCTTGCAGTACCTGTGACGCTGAGGCCCTTGAAATGTGCCTCACCATACACTGGCGTCACAGAAAGATTACCAGCAGGGTAAGAGGCCGACGGACCCGCAGCACGTGAAACGGAAACAGGATACTTGAAGTCGACCAGGACATTACCTCCTGCGTCCTTCACAATAACAACCGGGGTCTGAGTCAATGGTCGATTCAAAATGCCGTGGCTAGGCTGAACAACAATGTCGAGACTTGCTGCAATGCCCCGTGTAACGGCAAAAGAATTAGATGTCACTTGGATAGTTTGGTTGTTGTAGCCTAGGAGATATCTTAGCCTGTAGTCTGTCCCCGCAGGATTGATGGCATCCGTAAATAAGGCCGAACCTGCTGTTGCGGATATAACGTATTGCACTATCAACGGTCCGTGCACTGCCTGTACACGAATTGGACCGTTATAAGACACGGTGTTACCGCCGAGGTCAACGACTTTGACAGACGGGATCGGTTCCAGAGGAATTGCTGCCACTGTGTCCGTCGGTTGCGTGAGTATCTTCAAGGCAAAAGGTTCTCCGACGGTAACATCGAATGGCTCGGAGGTAATTTTAACGGGCTCAGGTACCCCGAGCACCTCAAACTGTAACCTATATCCAGACCCCGCCACGTCGATGGATATATCAGTAAATTGTACTATTCCAAATTGAGCAGCTTTGAGCACAGGTATTGGCGATATTGCAGCAGCAACAGAGCCGGTGCCTGGCACAATTGTTGCTCGGACTGTGCTAGTTGCTGAGGCAACGATCTGATTGTTGAGATCTACTAGCGCAAGGCGTGGCTGACGGAGAAAGGCAGCCCCTCCGAACGCCAGACGGGGCTGCTGCAAGACCTGCAGACCCTTGACCAGACCCATGATAATGAATGACCTTGACTCTGCGACTATCGGTGGGTTAATTACTATCCGACCATCGCCCTGCTTGTACGACTTGCCGTAAGTCCCATTCGCAGAGAACCGTATCACATATTGCGCCGCTGGATTGTTGACAGATAGGTCTGTGAAACTGGCAAATCCATTTTTGAAACTCTGCACGACTTGCCCACCCAGCGTACCGACCTGGCCAAAGCCAACGAGCTCGGCTGTAACCGCTCTGACGAAGGAATCCTCTATCGCAATGTTGTTGAATCTGTCTAAGACTGCCACCCTTGGCTGAATTGACAGAGGACTACCGCGCAACGCCGATCCAGGCTGCACTGTGACGGAGATACCTACAATTGGAGCTGCAGTGACGACGACAGGATTTGAAATCGCTTGCAGGGTTGTCGTAAGAACATGTGCAGCCGCATTTGTTGAGGAAAAAATAATACGAAAGCTCGTGCCCGTCTTATCCATGGATAATGCCGTGAAAGTCGCAATTCCTTCCACGGCGCTGACGAGCATCTGCTCAGGAGAAGATAATAGAACTGCACCCTTCTCGTTCTCCTCCAGCCTAACCGACACGGTTGCAGCGCTGGTTACTGTATTCCCGCCAAGGTCAAGGATGCGGATGACCGGTGCTGGGCTCATGGAAACGCCGGCAACTACAGCTGATGGTTGAACGACAATACTGAGGGTAGACGCAAATCCAACATTGATGTTGAAAGATGAGGAGAGTAAAGTAGCAGTCGTGTACGTGGATGCACAAAAGTCTGACAGCTTGGAGCAGATGAATGGCTGGCTGGCGCAGACGCGATCAGAATCGCACGATATGAAAGAAAACTGAATGCTGTAGTTTGTGCCCGCCTTATCAATGGCTAAATCAGTAAAGGCAGCCACCCCATTTACGGACTTGACAATAGTTGACCCTTGGAGCGTTGCGCCTGTTGCACCCCCATTCCGGAGAGAGGCAGTGACCTCGATTTGTGCCCCAGCTGTCTTCACCTGCACTTCTGTCCTGTCGCGCAGAGTTATGATTGGCTGCACTGTGAAGGGGAGAGACGCCGTCTGGTTGGGAAGCTGCAGAAATCCTGCTTGAAATTCCCCGTACTTGATTTTGTCAGTGATGGCGACTCCAGGGAATATGGCGTTCACCGTGATTCCTCCAGGGAAAGAGGCATTAAAACCCAACGCGTATGATAATGGCGTTGAGGAGGAATCAAAAAAGACGTTCGGAAAAGTTGCAATGTTCGGCACGCCTCCAGGAGATGCCGATGTGAGTACATTTTGGCGTTGGCGAAGAAAACCAAAGCCTGATGCCTTGTAGATCAACCCCTGGAACGCTGTCGATATGGCGTTGCCACCCTTGTCCAGGACGCGAATGGCCGGCGAGGGATCTAAATCCACCGCCGCGATACCGTGCACAGGAAACGATACGGTCTCGATGGCATGTGGCGGACTCGGAATAACGTCGAAGAAATCTGAATAGACCTGGAGGCTCTTGTAAATAAAGCGCAGCCGGCATGCTGTGCACACTTTGTTTATGGTCAGACTCGAGAAGTTGCCCACGCCGTCAAGTGCATCGACGCCGAGTCTCAGAACAGTCTTGCCAGCCGTCAGCTCCGACTGCCTGCAACCGCATGCAAGCAATCATACGTCAGTTCTTGGCTGCGAAGCACAAAGTTGTTGGCTGCGCAGCACAAAAAGGTCCTGACCCGCTGCTGACAAGCGAAACAGTGAGGAAGTTTCCGTCATTGATCTCCGTCGTCTGATAATCTGCATCTTTCAGCTCGACAACGGTAGGCCCAAACGGCAACCCGCCAAGAACCGACCCTGAGAACAGGCGTCCGGGCGGGGCACAGGATGGTCAGGACAGCCTCTTTGTGTGCCCGCATCCCGGGCAGGCAAGGTCGGACGCACGCACAAACCCTCATGCTGACTAGTGTGCAGGGCCTAGCGTGCAGAGGCGTGCTAAGTACCTGTCGCGAGAAAGGGCGCAGATGCGACGACAATTTGCGTCGGGTAGAAATTGACTTGCAGCGTCGCTCCAGGGAGTAACGCCAGCAGTCCAGCAAGAATTAGGCAGCAATGTGTGGAGGGAGAGGACGTGCTCCACGAGCGACGTACACCGCCCTTCCGTATGCTCCCACTTATCACCTGGCCCGGGCCTCCCCCCGCCAACCTGGCGCCCGTGGCCCTCCCACGCGGCGGCAACCCCCCCCGGCCGCTGCGCGCGCCCGCGGGCGTTTCAGCGCCGGCGGCGCAATCGTCCCGGCGGCGCACGGATCCCCCCGCGTCTGCATCCCGCCAGACGCCGCGGCGCACACGTTGTACAGCGCCGTGGCCGTGTGCACGCCCGGCCCACCCGCGCTCTGCGTCTTCGCAGCCAAGCATCGAACGAAACAGAGACACGGAAATCTCTAACCACGGCCCGGGCGCTCGGCGCCGCAGTGCAAATCGCCGCAGTGGCGTGATCCTGGGTGCAGAGTCCGCCTCTGGCGCTGCTAGAGGCGTCAGTACTGACGCCCCGGTGTAGCCACGGCACACTGTCGCAAAGGCAGTTGGATTATGGATTAACTGCGAAATTTGCCGCTTTCCAACGGCTTAGCGGTGGCAAAGGCCTGGGAGAACCTTGGCGGCATAGCGACGCATGGCGTTGCTGGCGAGCGCGGGGTATGCCGCCGAGGCGTTTGCGGCCGGGCCGCTCGCCTTTGCGTCCCCCTCGCACTTCGCCATGACGTGCGGCAACGCGCTGCGCCTCGTGCCAACGCAGCCCGGGAGTGGCGGCGCAGGCAGCGAGCGCGAGGGGGAGATGGTCCGGTGGTGCGAGGGCGCGAGCGTCGGGGCGCTGGATGCCGCGCCGGCGCACGGCGTGATCGCCTATGGCGAGCGGCTTAAGACTCTTCAGGACCCCCGCGTCTTCATCTACAGTGTCGGCCAGGGCACCGTGAGTGCGACGCTGTCGTGCGAGGGCGAGCTCGGGATTATAGCGCTCGCGCTGTGCAATGACCCGGAGCAGCGGCTGCTCGTCACGCTCGGCGAGATCCCCGACCACAACATTACAGTATGGGACTGGGGCGTCGGCAGCATGCTCGCCAGGGTTTCCGCGCAGGGATCGCGAGCGCGTAGCGTGTCGTTCGACCCGCTCGACTGCACCACAATTGCGAGCGTGGGGTCCAAGCTCGAGCTCTGGACGCTATCGACAGAGGAGAGCGGCAAGCGGGAGCTGCACGCGGACCCCCCGACGAACATCGACAAGGAGGAGCGCGAACTAACGGCCCACTGCTGGGCACCGGGGAAGACGCTGTTCCTCGGGAGCGATTCGGGCGAGATATGTCACGTGAATGCGCGGACTGGCTGCAAGGTTTACGGCTCGACATGGACGAAAGTGTCTGCGAGTGGCATTGGCGCTCTCGCGCTGTCCTCGAAACACGTGCTCGCGGGAACCAGTGAGGGCACTGAGGGAGTGATCCATTGGGTATCATACCCCCTCCAGGACTCGAGCACCGAGGCAGAGCACAAAGTCGGGTACGCCGTGCAAAAGAGTTCGCCGATGCTGGACGGGCCGGTAACGTGTCTGTCAGTGTCCCCGGACTGGAAGTCGCTCGCCATCGCCACGGCGCAGGGCACCGTGTCTGTTTGCAGCCTTGATGACCCGCAGTCCGAGGAGGGGGGGGAGGATAATCCGCAGTTGCATGTGCGCGAGGTCGGCCACGGCTTCCCGGACGGAGGCGTCAACGCGATGGCCAGCTTGTCTCGGCTCCCCGTGGTGTGCACGGCAGGGCAGCGCGGCAGTGTAACGCTGTGGATGGCACCTTCCCTTCAGATTATCTCCACCACCAGAATCTCAGCGTCCCATGAGGCCACTTGTGTGGCTGTCGCGGACGAGGCCCACGTGCTTGTTGCCGGGAGCAGCGGCGGCGAGGTGGCGGCGGTCGACATTTCAGACCTTGCTGAGCCTCGCCTCGTCTTCTCTGCGCGCCTCCACTCCTCACCGGTGACAGCGGTCAGCGTGTCTCAGAATTGGCTTGCGAGCGCGGCACTGGGTAGCAAAGACGGGTACATTGCATTGAGCCGCATCCAGAACGGCTCGGCTGGTGTCCTGCCTATCGGGCGCGTCATGAACCCGTCGTCCGACGGCAAATCCAGCCTGCTCCACATGCAGTTGCACGCCAATGTGCTCCTGGCAACCACGAGCACAGGCGAGATGTTTCGAATAGCGCTGCCAGACGGCTCAACCGGTGCAACCGTGATGCCGTTGAAGTTGGCTACAGAGACAGCGCAAGTGTTGGCAATCGTGCAGTTCTTCATATTGGAGGCCGGCGCCGACGAAAGCACTGTGCGACTGATAGGATGGTGCGCTGATCGAGGTCTGCGTTGCTGGGCCGTGAGCGTGACCGGTGCGTTCTCTGCAGAATTGGTCTCTGAGTGGAAAGGAAGCGCCAGTATTGGGATGGCTCTTGCTGCCGGCAGCGATCACCGTGGCAACGCTGTTGTGTTCGCTGGTGCGCGCGACGGATCCATCACTCTCCGTAGCCAATCATCCCTCGGGGCTGATGCGCCGGTGGTGACGCGGCACATTGGAGCGGCTGCTGCTATCAAAGGAGGCTTTAGCGCAGAACCTTCGGCCAACCTTCATTATGAGCCCATGGTGGTTGGGCGCGGTGGCGTGTCGGGCGTGGCAGTGGGTGCTGGTGTCTTGCGGGGCTGGATCGTCTCTGCTGGGCGAGACGGGTCTCTTATAGCCCAGGCCCTTAATGAGTCCCTTTCTCCCCCGCGGCCATCCCTTCCTGCGCCGGCTTCAGGGTTGTTAGCTACGTCACCTTCCGTGTCAAAAGACGAGGACAGGAGCGTGGGTGCTGGGCCGGGACGGGTGTTGTGGGAGGAGTGGGACTCTGAAGGTGGGGCGCCCGTCGCCGGCGTCGGGTTAACAGCGGATTCCGGCACAGCATCGCGCGGTGAAGCCGGGACTAAAGTCCTTGCTGACTTGGCGAAGCTGAGAGCAACATTCCAGGGGATGCTAGAGCACAACAAAACGTGTCCGGAAATAGAGAGACTGGAGCGCACCGAACTGACTGTCGACGTGGCGGAAAAGGCCCGCAAGGTGGCGCTGGCCGATGCCGAGGCGCTGAGGGTCAGCCATTCGATTCAACGCGAAAACGCCCTGCGTGAGCTGCTCTCGCAAAAGATCAAGACCAACTGTCACGACAGTATGGAAGCGACGCTCCTGTCCATTGTGCCGCTAGATGGAACCGCGCCCCCGGGACTAATGATTGAGAGCTACCCCGTGGCAAAGCTGAGCGCCGAAGAGGAGAAGCGCCTCAAGAGAGTTCGCATGATGCGCCGCCTGGAGATGGCGGAGGATGCTCTCGCTAAGGAGAACGGCCTGCCCACGTCGCGCTCGGACAGTCTGCGGATGACTCACGCTGAGATGCAGCGGGTCATGGCGGAAAGGGGGGGTAAGGGGGGTTCGAAGAAAGGCGACACCAAGGCTGTGGACGAGGACGGGGATGATGATGCTGAGGGAGACGGGGATGCGGGCGCGGCGGACGGGAAGAAGATGATTGGGGACGAGGTACTCTTGTACGACGCACTGCAACTCTCAACGCGCCAGCAGCGCCTGAATCAGATCGAGCTCCAGCGCAGCCGGATACGGACCTTGAAAGCAGATTTCAACGAGAAGCTCAAGAAGGCCATCAAGGACAAGTCCTCGGTCATCGACAAGTTGGATGAGAAGAAGTCGCGCCTCGGCGAGATCAAGGAGGCATGCGGCCTCTTCATTTTCTCCAAAAATGGCACGGAAAAGCTCGAAGTCGACGAAAACTATGCCCTGGCCGCCT
>Ga0315899_10001369_pt1 | contig 27903 bp, 20 predicted proteins | sample LakEriMetagenome_2_FD_203518 | JGI IMG/M metagenome (GOLD analysis project Ga0315899, IMG submission 203518) | Freshwater fungal communities from buoy surface, Lake Erie, Ohio, United States - Buoy 4 MA112 | ecosystem: Environmental > Aquatic > Freshwater > Lake | place: USA: Lake Erie, Ohio... | reverse complement strand
AGACGAGGATCAATAAAAGTGAAGCGCAGGCACAAAAAAAGCAAGACCCCAAGCAAGCACGCGCACACACCTGGACACAGATATTCGTGTAATGTAAACAAAAAGCACGCACACACACCTGGACGAAGGTATTCGTGTAAAAAAAATGTGTTTCGCGGCGTGCTTGTTTTTTTCGGAGGGAGCACACGGACAAACCTGGACGAAGGTGTTGGTGTAAAACATCTGCCCCTTTTGCATGGAAATAAGTGTCGTAAGCTGAGGCACGAACGAGTTGTTGTACACATACGGGATTTTCTTCGACCCCAATTCACACATGCACGCATCCGAGTCATCGGTCACGCCTGTGTGTGCGTGTGTGCGCGCAGGTGAGGGGGGCGCGCGCGCGGGGGGGGGGTACATCCAAGGGCGCGCACGCGCGCGCTAACACACGCACCCTTGCACATGCACTCCTTGTCGCTGCCACGTTCGGCAGTGGAGCGGCCGCCGATGACGACCTCGATGTAGAACGTGCTCATGCCGTCCTTGATGAAGCCATTCGGCACGCCGATGGTGACGTTCCTGAGATCGTTGTCGGTGTAAATCTTGCCCTTGACGGTCTTGCCAATGCTCTTCTTGATGGCCGCGGTGAAGTTGCAGTTGCAAGCGCCGACTGTTGCCGGCATCGCAGGAGTGCCCTCCAGCCCCGGTTCCCAAAAGTACGCACCCTTGAGAGCCTTCTTTTGGACATTCTCCTCGCTGCAGATGCGGGATTCTATAACCCGCTTAAAAAAACTGGTGTTGCCTGTGCAGTTGAGCTGCTTTGTGTACACGTCGAAGCCCTTCTCGCACTCCTGCTGCTGGACCGCGTCTTCGATCAGGCTGCAATCGCTCGCCCTGTAGGTGCACGGGAACTCGACGAGCGTGAATCTGTCCACCCGGGGCGCAATGAACGAGGTGAAAAGGATCTCGTCTGTGCAGTAGTCGCGCAGGTTGATCTGCACGGGCACCTTTTCAAACATGCGCATCTTGTAGTCCGTCTGGAACGGCTTGTTGGTGCAGAAACTCACGGTCGACTCCTCGTCGCTGCCGTCTCCCAGCTGTTTCGCCCCCGGCCGGCAGCATTCGAGCAGGCAGTTGCAGGTATCTGGCGTGCCCACTGGGCACGCCGACGGCGGTTCTGCCGAAGCGGGCGGAGCCTGCGGAGCGGGCGTCGCGATTGGCGCGGGCAAGCTCGTCTCCTGCCCTGATGACGGCGACGCTAGCGCGAGCACAATCAGCGCGACGCAAGCTGTCGCGGCGAGACGCCCCGTTCTGGACACTGTCCCCATCCTCCCCCGCGCCCGTCGCGCGCAGACCCCCATTGCTTTAACTTGGGGGTACTGGAACCCCATTTTTCCAAACAAAATCCAGTTCGTGAGAGGGCAACACGAAATTAGATTTTAGGACATGTTCGTTTTCCTCGCGCAGGTGGCGGAGAAGCGCGCGTGAGGAGCACGCATGTGCCGACTCCAATGCGCCTCGCGCGCCGCGCCGCTGCGCGTGGGAGTCGGCGGCGCGACGGCGGGCGATCTGCAAGCGCGCGCATGCGGGCGTGCACACCCGTGGTGGCCCTTCGCCTTTTATTGAGGGTAGTCAATGACTTGAAGGGCCCGGTGCGCAGGCTGCCGACCCGGCCGTGACCCAGTCAGAGTACAAGCTCTTCCAGCAGGCATTGAAGCACACCCACAGCGGTCGATGGCAGCACAAGACCCAGTTCAAGACGGCGTCGAATGAGCCTGCATACACTGACATGTAAAGTGTTTGTCGATGACGATCGCTTTCCGTGACAGCGTGTGCCTTAAAAGGTGGCTAGCCGACACTGTCCCAGGCAGTCGTCGATGGTGCACGTTTTGGGGAGCGGCACATATCGCACTCGCGCTCCCAGGGTCCGCACTCGCTGCGGCGCACGAGTAGATACGGCGAAGCGCAAGCTCATACATTATTTTTTAATCTAGTCCCGCGGGCCCATTGCTCGAATCGATAATACACACGTGCATACAGCCACGGCGTTTGTTGTGATCCTTGTAGACATGTACGTGAAGAGCACCGGCTTGAGCAACATCCTCTCAGCAGCAACCAGCTGATGGCGGCTCACGTGGAAAGACCTGTGCAAGCCGCGCTTCGAGACAACCTTGGAAATACCTCGCACCGCTGGTCTGCCGCGTTGCACTCCCTCTCCTCGACTCTGAGTAGTCCTCTCTACCTCCTCTACCCGTCCTCAACCTGGCTACCTCCTCGATACTGAAGAGGGAGCCTGTTGATCCAGGGCGCGTCACCCGGGCAGCCTGACGAAAGGGAGGGCTGCTACATCATCAAACCCATCGCTCACGCCGGCGGAGCCGGCACAAGCAGCCCTCCTCGGATCAGCCACGATTTAGGTGAACGTTTTTGGGCTTTGGCGGCTTGCCGCCGCACAGCGGCACCGCCGCGCATCGGCCGCCCAAAAGGGCGGGCTGCAAGAAAAAGGTGCACGGCCACACCCTCCTCGGACTTTCCAGGGGCACAAACGCAGTGGAGCTGCGTGTTTGCTCCTGGCAAGTCCTCACCCAACCCTTTTCCTCACCCAAAAGGGTCCTCACCCGGGATGCCTTTTCCTCACCCAGAAGGGTCCTCACCAATCCCGGGTGAGGACTTAGATTTTCCAAGTCCTCATCCAAAAGGGAATCCATCGCTGCCCAGGCGGCCTATACCGAGGCTCTATTACTCGCTCTATTGCCCAGGTCGGCTCCGGCCGGCTGTGACCACATGGGACTCTGTAGCAGGCCCGGGGAGGACCCCAATGCCTGGAAACAATTCGGGCCGCAGCCGACCTGGGCAATAGAGCCTCGGGATAGGCCGCCTGGGCAGCGATGGACTATGGGTTAGGGACTACGGGGGGGGGTTCCGGGTAGGCCGCCCTTTTGGCGCGCCGAAGGAGTCCCGTACGGGGCTCGGCTCGGTGTCCTTAACAATAAACACTCAACACACACCGTACCGGCGCAGAACGGGTGGACGCAAACACGCGCGTGAGGGAAAAGGTAGATGCGTGCTGGGTGCGGGGGGCGAAGCGCAGGCCGCCACCTCTGAAACAGTCTGGGGCAGCCGAGCCAACGAAAACACAAAGAAAAATACAGCACCCCACACCCAGGCTCGACCGTCAGATGTGGAGCGCGGGACGTTTGAAAAAAAAATAGTGTTTATAGGTATACAGGCATTTCACACCAGCGCCTGTGCGGTGATTACGTGGCGGCTCCCGCCCATGTTGCAGGACTCCCTCATTTGACAGTGTTAAGGCGCCGGCCGCAGGCAGTGCCGGCACTGTCACAATTTCTCAGAAATACAAAACCATGCGCACGCGCGCGAGAGCACAAACAAAAAAGAGAAGAAACATACGCATACTTGCACGTGGGCACGCACGCGACACAAGGCGGTACGTTCACAAGTCGACGTCGTTCTTGTCGACTAAATCTACGACGACGGGATAGACGATATCGAGAGAATTCGCGATGGCCTTCTGTACATCACGCTCCTCTTCATCCTCTATCTCTCCGTTCACAGAGTGTCGTCCGCGCTTGTTGCTGCGCGCACCAGATGACGAAGACTTGCAGTTTGGCCCCCGTTTCGGTCTGGCTGGTGCTTTTGCAGACTCAGAAGCGGGCGGAAAGCTTTTGTCAATTTGCACTCGCTGCCGCTTGGCTGCCGCGGGGGGTTCTGACAGTACGGTTCGCAATTCCTCTTTGCCGGCAGTCGCCGTGGCGCCATTACCGTTTCGTCGACTGGCCCGGTCTCGAGAGGGCCCTTGGTCTGCATGCCCATTGGTGCAAGGCCGCCCTTGTGGCGCTGCAATCTCGCAGCTCGTAGCAGCAGCGAGCTCACTGCCGCTTGCACCACCGTGGTTGTGAGACGTGACTGAAGCTAGATCAACAAGATCCTCCTCCACAGGATCAACCCTTGTGAACCCACTGAGCAGTGTCCCAGAAAAGCCTGCATCAGCCTCGCGCTGCCCCTTACGATCGCCTATCTCGTCGCCACTTCCGTCTGCCGAGAGGATATGCAGCAAGAGCACAGCATCACGGGGCACTTGATAATAGTTCAGGGTCTTGTCGCCAGCCTCCAGTTCCACTCCATTATACATGAGCTTCTGCTCTGTCGGAGAAAAGTGCAACTTTTCGTAGATCTGCAGCTTGACTGATTTGACAGTTGAGTCAGACGACACCTTGACCTGAACCTCTCCTTTCCGCGGCCTCCCTCTGCGCGAGCCTCCTGCTGCCGCGAGAGGAGGGGCCGCAATGCCGCCAAATGCGTCTATGCTAGCTGTTGCGGCAGACGCAGAGTGTCGAGTCACAGTCATGGTGACATCAGCGTAGTTGAGGCGTTCAACCTGCATGCGCTCTTTCTGCAGCTTCACTTCGTCCTCACAGACCTCAGGATGACATTCGCATTCGATGATGGTCGGCTGCACCGCCGCTTGCAGAGACTTGGGAGGCGGCCGATTGACGTGCACACTCCGCAATCCATCCATATCGTGGTCTAGTTTGGGCACGACCCTGATCTCTTTATCACATCCATAGTCTTCTTTGAGTTTAGCCCAGTCATCACTTTCGACCCACAAGAATGCAGGTTCCGCCTGAGGAGTGAGATCGCCCGGGTTCACCTTTAGCTTGGGCGTGTCACACTTATCCACAAGCAGCGAGTTGTTATTAATGAAAGTGGGATTGTCGAAAGCCTCGGGAGCTTGAATATAATCACGAAAGCTTTCAACCCAGGTGCTCGCAACTAGATAGTAAGTCTGCCCCGACTTGAGTTTGATGGTGTTGCCCATATGGATATTTTTGTGCTTGCTCTTAATTCGGTTTCGCTCCGATGAGCGAATCAGGTCTAGGTGCGCAGCGTCTGCTTGCACTTGTGTGCAATGCTCGCACGGCTGGCAGGACGCAGGGAAATAAGGCGGCACAGCCTCCTTCTCCTTCCACTCTTTCGATTGCAAAAAGTGGATGATTCCTTCCGAAACTAAACGGCGCTTTGACTGGTCTGGCGTCATATTCCGTTCCCTTCTTTCATGCGTGCACGCCTGCCCTCCATCGCCACCGCCTCGACTGGAGCTTGAGCCCTGGCACGCACAAAAGAGTTGCTCCCCTTTCGGGTCCAGTTCCTCTTTCACGTTGCCGTTGGTCTTATCTTTGCACCACTGCTTCGAGATCCAAAAGCCACCAGTCCCTTGAGACCCAGGAGCAATCAACAACTTCTTGAGGATGTCCGACATGTCCTTGACAGTCTTGCTCTTCGAACGCCGCTCACACTCCTCCTTGATCGTTGCCAGGCACACGTCTTCTCGCTTCAGTGGCATAGCATCCTCAGCCACACCATACTTCTCTTTCAGCTCCATAAAGGACGTCGTGCTCACGAGCTTCATCTCATGCACTTTGGCGGGGTCTGCCTTGTAGTGCGTCGTGGTGAACTTGCGAGTGTCGATTTTGTCGCATTTGTCCAACGGGTCCATCGACACCCAGTGTTTGAGCCAGTCCGTTGAAAGCCAAAAGCCATCGGCTGTATTTTTAGGTGGCAGCATCTCCCAGATCTGCGTCTTCTTTCGCGAAGCTTCTTCCCGGCACACAGATTCTGAGCGCGAAGTCTCCTCTGCACTCTTTGCCTGGTCATCCAACTCAACAGACTCTTTCTCTATTTGTTCCAGCAACGCCCGAGGAATCATGCCGCGGCACCTGTTCTCCTGCTCTTGATTCTCACTTTGCATCTCCCATTGATCATGCGAGGCTCTGCGGCGGTATACGAGCATGTAGGCATCCTTCGACTTGATGCGCCCGTGCATCTCGTCTTGGTCTTGCGGTTTTCTCTTTTTGCTCGCTTTAGCAAGCGCCGCATCGTTGCCAAAGTACTCGTCGTCCTGCAAACTTATCACGTGCTCATCATCAAAGCGCCACCAGTCTGCTGAGACAGGATGCTTGACGTGCGCAATGTAGTGCCCTTGCACAGCGCTAGCCCCTGTGTGCAATACGACAGCCTCCAAGTCATACATACCCTTGTTGGCACCGTCCTGCGCGGCCGCACCCTGCGATCCCGCCGTCTTGCGCCGCTTTCCCCCTGCAGATCCCGCTACCCCATCGTCACGCTTTAGCCACTTGCCCAGGTCAAGTTCCTTTGGAAAAGAAATCGAGGACACCACCTTCTTGCGCGAGTTTGTGTTGACGTCGTAAACAAAGCGCAGGAGCTGCAGGTTGAGCACCGTAGGCAAGCCAAGCAGCTCAATGCCTCGGCGGGCCTCCGTCTTCTTGCAGCATGTGCTGCACTGATACATGTTTTCTCCGGCCAGCTCGTCCTCCTTGAAGAAATCATCCAGCGACGCCTCCAGCTTCGAGATGTTTTGCACCTTTAGGTCAAGGTCATAAAAAGGCACCTCGATGGGAGACCTCTGGTTGCAATCTTTGCAGGTCGTGCAGTAGGCATACTTGCCGCTGAAATTTTCTCGCACCAGGTTTCGAAGCTCCGTCGGGATGCTGCTGTGCTTAGACAGCTCGGTTTCTATGTACGTGAGATACATCTTCATGAATTCTTGCGCGTCTTGCTGCACAGTGAAACTCAGCTTCAGGCCTTCGATGAAAGCCCGCGGGTCGTATGCACGCGCCCGGGATATGTGCAAATGCGAAAAGATCTTTTGCAATTCGAGGATGGGCTTGAAGCCTTCATCCTCTGGCACCGCAAACCCTGCGGCGCCACCTGCAAGCTGCATGATGCCGGTGCGGAAGGGCATGTTGAAGAAGAGGCACTGGAGCATACTGTTCAGATAACAGGTGGCGCCGAGATTCTTGAGCCCACCGAGGTTCTTCACCCGCGCAGGACGCACCAGCGCGCTCTCATACTCCGGCTCTTGATTCTTGCCCTTCTTGCCCTCCTTCTGCACCTTCCAGCCCAGCCCCATGTAGCAGCACGGGTTCCATTTCTGCCCCCCGCCCTTTGCATCCTCGCCCGTCAGGCGCTGCGGATGACGCACTGGGTGGTTCAGCCCAAATACACGTGCCACCACCTCCTGCGTCACTGCGCTCACGCCCTCAGCGTCCGCGATGGCCTGCATTTCTTCTTCGCTCAGCGCCTCCATGCCCGACAGCGCCCGGTCCTTTTGCTTGACAGCGGCAACCCCCGCCTTCGCCTTGCTGCTGCGCCCTGGCCGGGAGGACATTTCCCCACCCCTGCCTCACGCCTTCGCCCAACCTTGCCGCTGCTCAAAGGACAATCGTTGAACGAAACTTGAAATTGTGCCTGCGGAGCATGCCAGCGGGGATGCCAGTGTCTGGCAAGATGCTGGCGAAAGGATGGCTGAAATTCCAGCACATCCTGCGCTTTGGCAAGGTGGTGCGAGAGGTGGAGCGGGCGCCGGTGCAGCAGATCGAGGTGTTGTTTGAGCCGGAACTATGGAGGAAGTTGGAGACCCCACAGCAGCGGGCGGATCTCACGTCCGTGTGCACCGACGGGGCACCCTCGTGCACGATGCGGCTCAAGACGCCCGAGGACAAGGAAGTCCAGAAAACCGGCCCTCTCTTCCAGATGCAGGTGGTTGTGCAGGTGCCGGGCAAGGGGCACATGCATGAGTTGCGCAACGTGTGCTTTTCCGAGGGTCTGGCACTGCTGGAGAAGCAGTTGCCACGCGAGAGCCAGGTGGTCGCAAATACCCATTTCCGGGCCTTCAATCGCCGCTTCATCAAGTTCAGAGACATGGATGCGCTGGAGGAAGCGCGAGCCGTTGCAGAGGCCAAGCAGATGGCCACGCCAGACATCTCCAAGCCTGTCAAGGCTTCAGCTTTCCGCTGGCAGGGCAGAGGCACCGTTGCGGCCCAAGACGAAGCGCCGGCCGTTCGACAGCCGCTAGACCCGACGCCAGCGGCATTCAAGTGGTGCGAACGCGGGTCGGTACCGCTCGCTCCGAACTCTGTTCCTTCGCCGTTGGCCACGAGCAAACCAGGGAGGAAGAGGGGGAGGGAGGAAAGTGAGGACGATCTTTTGAAGCCAAACGCGAGGGATAAGCGTATGAAGACGATCGCAATCGCGCCGATCAGGATCAATTGAAGATTGCGGTGCGCGCGGGTGTTGCGACACAAGACCACTCTGACGCAAGAACTTTGTGATGACGAAGGGATGGCGTGTGTAAGGCTCTGGTGGTCTTGCAAATACCAGATGCTGCTGTCGTCGTCATGTCGTGCTCCCAAGGGCAGTGTCTTTGGTGGGCAAGTTCTGAGCCTCCAGTTTGTTACACACTTCTTCTCTAGTCCGCCTGTGGACACCTTATCTAGTATTCAGGGCTTGTTTATTACACAACTTTTCTCCGGGACCGCTGCTCCAATGTTTAATGTTGATGTTACAGGTGAGAGCCGTGTGCAAAGCTAGGAGCTTGCGTGAGCGGAACGAGCGTTGCCTCTGCAAGGATAATCAGATGTTTGATGCCATTTATAGCCGGTTTGTCGCTGCCAAGGGGCCATTGTTGCTGTTCGCCGAGCTTGACTTAAATTTCGTGGGGACCCGTGTTCTCCTTTTCGCTAGATCGTGATGACCGGGCACTGAGCTGCAATCGAGGTACCAGGGAGCGAGCAGATTCTTGCGGTCTGCCAAGTGCTTGCCGAGAGTCGTGCGAGTAGTCTTGCACACTTTTGTCGCGCAGGCTTGTCGCGACAAGCCTGGCAGAACTTCCTCCCGAAGAAGGGGCCGAATCGTGCAGCGATTTGAACTCCTTTTCGTATGCTTGTATCATCTGCTCAAGCGACTTTGTGCGGTCTCTTTCCTTTCTGCTCAAGCCTCACACATTGAGAGCCGCCCTACACAAGCTAGCAAGTGTGCCCACATCGCGACCATGATCACGCGTCAGCACTCACCGCAAAAGGAGAAGGTTCTTGTCCATCTCAGTGCCAAGATTCTGCAGCCAGCCGTCACGCAACCTGCAAATGCCCGCCAACCCCCAAGCCCTTGAGCGTCTAAATGTGCACAGAGAGGGAGGCCCGGGAACGGGACATGTGCCATTGCGGGATACCGTGTGGCAGTGCAAGGCAAAGGCGAGAGGGAGTAGAAGAAGGGGCAAGGGGTGGGAACGCACGCGACGTTCTTGCGCTCGTTGTCGAGATCGCTGGCCATTTGTTTTAGGGCACCCTGCGTATAGCCGGCAAGAGTTAACGAACGAATGACACGGCCGCGACTGCAATCCGTGACCTTTCATGTACGCCCACTGGTGTCGCTGTGTGCGCATGCGAGTAAGTCTGAGTGAATATGCGAGGTAGCACAGCACCTCTTGTGTGTGAAGCTCGGCATGAAGAGTCTCAAGTTGCGCTGCTTGCTCTGCAAGGTGCGCAGATTGTTGCACCACTGTGTCTACGAGCTGCGCAGAATCGGCTTTGCACGCCTCCACTACTTCTGCGGCCTCGCGCCGGATCTGCAGCGCTTCTTCCTTGGCAAGCACCGAATCCTGATGTGATTGCGCCAACGCCTCCAAGTGGCTATGTATTTGGTTTCTACAGTTTACCTCCTTCTGTTTCGCGCTCGCGGCCACTGCGTCGAGCCACCAGTCGACGCACCGCACGAGCTGCCGCTTCTGCATCATATCACATAGCAGGTTTGCGGTGGAAACGTAGCACGGCTCCCCGACGCAGAGCGCGCGCACGAGGGGAGAGAGGAGGAGACGGAGCGGGAGAGAAGCCTGTGGCAGGAGAAGGCCTACAAACAGGCCCCCGCCCCCATATACAAACTGCACCCGAACTCACTAAGAGACTCACGCTCACCTGTGTGTATTTGTGTGTCACGGCACTATCGCAAGGAAAATTACCTGGTTGGATTGCTGGATGCGGGCAAAATTGATGGCCCAAACCTTGTGGACACGAGTATTCACACGCCATGAACCGAAAATGCGAAAGGCAAGGTGTCTACACCTCGTTGCGTTCATCTGGCCTACCACGAGCAGGACAGCTCGCCGCAGCAGAGGGGGGTGTGTTTGCGCTTTGCGCATCGTCCGCAAAACTCTGTGCAGAATTTTGAGCGTGCGCCTTCTTTGTAAGAGGCTAAGCACATATGTGAACCGCTTCTTGAGCTTGACGCGCCTTCTCCAAGCATGCGCGAAAGCGTTGCAGCTGTTACGCTTGTCGCGGGCAGCCACGGCGTGGAAGAGCGAGCGCAGTCGGTACAAATAGGCCGCGCCGCATCTCCATTTCTCGAGATACTGGGTAGTGATGCGATGCCTATGTACATGGATTCGCCTCGCCTGACACTCCATCTGGGGCGTCGTGAAGGAGATCAACATGCAAGCAAGACAAGACGATACAGTGCTGCTAATAGTGTATGTGTGTGCACGCTCGCGCGTACGTGCGTTCGTTCATGTGTGTGTGTGTGTTTGTTTGTGTGTGCGTGCGATTCACCAGGCGGTCTTGCCGAGATAAGAGCTCCTTCCACAACCGTAACATTTTTGAGCAGAGCCGGCGCCCATTTTTCACGACAAAAAAGGCCAGTCGGTCCTGAGCTTTAATTATCAGACTCCAGCCACGTATCATCTTGGAGACTTTGCGCAAACGCAGTTCGCGAACAAAAAACATTGCTGTTTGCCGCCCGTAGCCAGTCGCGAGCTTCCAGTGCTCCAAGACGCAAAACAAAGTCCGTGTTTTTTTGCGCGTGTCGTTGATAAGGATAGCGCGACCACTGAAATAGCGGCTAGCTCGATGATCGGATAAGACGTCAAATGCGAAGGTGAGAAGCGCTCTGCTATGACGCTTCAACTGCGATACAACTAAACGCTCCAGAGGACGACTCTGCACTGTGCACAAAGCCCAGCGAATGAAAGAGAAGCGCATGCTCTGCAAGATGAAATGATCCACGATCATCACTTTGTTGACATGCACGGCATGTGATATTTGAGCCAACCCAAAATTTCGCCACCTGCCAGCGAGGGTGCCCTTGGTATGTGCCCTCCATGACACTAATGCCCGACGCATGACATGCATATCCAGCCGCACTAGCACACGCTCGCTCATCACGTGTATGGATCTTGCCAACGAGACACGGTCGCGTGCACGTTGCCTCCAGCCGTTGAAATGTTTTCGCTGCACGCTTGTTTGCGCGTTTGTCCACTCCTGGATAACAATTCTCGCGACATCGTCTTTGCCACGTCTCTGGTCGCAAAACCAGTACCAAGCGCGGAAAAGAGGATATTGCACAGCCACCCTGCCTTTTGCAACCGCCCTCTTACAGGTATGTTGTGCTACGCAAGCCCCTTTCCACGTGCGGTACCAGCATCTGAAGGATGCCAGGAGCAGCCTACGCAGCGTTGAGGTAAGAGCTCCCAGGAGGACAGCGTGGCGATGGGATTGATGTTGAGCGTAATTCAACCACAGACAAAGAGTAACCCGCGCTTTCCGCGTGCGCAATTTTTTCGTGCGCACAAGTTCTTGAAGTCGCAAACGGTGCCTGGTCCCGACCAGTCCGCTCCAGGCGCGTAGCAGTCTGCGGCCACGAATGAGCCACCATCGATGCAATTTGACAAAGAATGACTGGGACACCTGTGCCCTATCCACGTGAATGGTTACTCTCTCCGGCACCACCGCTGCTTGGCGAATACTCAATCCACGCACCATATAATTTGCGATGATGTGAGGTGAAGCCGACCAGTTTTTCACACGACCTACCTTTACAACAGCGACTTTCTTCTGAATGTCAATATCCAAAATCTGAATGGCGGCATCCAAAGCATCACGGCCTTTCGAAGTATTCAATCTATAATCATACTGGCGGATCGCCAGTAAACATTCCTCTTGGACTCCAGAGCGCAATTCAAGTGCATGTTGGGCGAGCTGCTCAGCAGAAATACGAAGCCAAACTTGCACTAGCACCCATTCGGGCTCCAGCTTGGTAATAAACAACTTGTTCTTCTCTCGCAATTCTGCCCAGCGACGGAGCAACCTGCCTGCAAAGCGCTTCAAGCAGACCATTCGCATGACGCGTACCACACGGTGTTTATAGTCGACAAGTGTATCGTCAAAGGTGCGCAATTCACTGAATTTCCGATTATTGACCGTTTCTCGCAGCGTCGCTAGAACGTTGGTGCACAGACGTACCTTTCGCCTTGTCTCGAAGCGAGACTGGAGTTTTGTGCCAGAGTGATGCAAAAAGAGGCTGCGTCGTACCTGATTGAGCCACCTGCCAAATACCTCGCGCTCACGAATGCCATCGGATTTGTCCATGACAACGCAGAATGCATCTTGTATCTTCACCACTGCAGCCCAGGCCAGGAGTGTTTGCGCGCGCAGAATTTTGGCATGTGCGTCGCGAACCCGCGAATAGGAAATGGCAAGACTGCGCGCTGTGAAATAACGAGAATTCCACTTATTAAATGCCATAATTGTCAATTCACGCAACCAAGATGCAGTAAATCGTCGTCGGTGCTTCTGCACCGACTTCGACACGTAATGTACAGTAATCCACTCTGAGAGGACAGCCAGAAGACATTTCCTGAAATTCCTGGCCGTGCTTTGTAGCTGGCGCACTTTTGCACACTTGTGTTGCATGCTAATCCAATTCCATCCCCTGTAGATGCGACCGCGCATGCGCACTTTTGACCACGCCACGGCTTTACATATTCGGCCGCGGTGCTTGTTACGTGCACATTTGCTTTCGTACCATATCTCGAAGAATTTTTCGCACAAGTTGGAGCAATGTCTACGATCATTTTGTACGGCCATCCACGTAAGATGCCTAAATTCGTGACTGCTCTTGAGATGCGCTTCGCGTATTGCCTGATTCCACCACTGCTTGAGAAGTTGCGAAAGGCGGCGATTTCGTGCATACCTCTCCGCCCTCAGTGCCGAAAGTAGGACGCTGCTATTTCGCTGCCACCTCAAATACCAGCCAGTAAGCGCCCATCTGCACACGGCAAAGCTTCTTCGAACACGACGCTGGAAAAGCGTGACTGACCATCTCATCACAAATTGCAACAGATCCCACCAATGCTTGAGAAATTTTGAGAGGCGGCGATTTCGTGCAACCTTCTCCGCCCTCAGAGTCCAAAGTTGGATGCTGCGATTTCGCTGCCACCTCAAATACCAGCCAGTAAGCGCCCATCTGCACACGGCAAAGCTTCTTCGAACACGACGCTGGCAAAGCGTGACCGAACATTTCTGTCGGAGATCTGCGAATTCCCAAAAACCGCAGAAAGCGTTGTGTAGCATAGCTCGGTCGCGTTTGGATTGCTGCCGCCAGTGCATCTGCCTCAGGTATCGACGGGCCGAGGTCCGAGCTTTGAAAACATTCAAAACACGGAAGGTGAGCTTATATGCCAGGCCACCCGTCTGTGTGATGCGGCCATGCTGCGCGTGCACATAAACATCAAGTCTCCTGCGGCGCCTCTCGCGGTGGTGTCGCGAGACGTAATGGCACCACGTCCGAAAGAATTGATTGAGTATCTGCGTTTCCCGACGTTCATGAAGGGCCCATCTCCGCAAACGTTGATTGCGGTTGCGACTGCACCAATTCCACCACCGGCTAAGAGAGAATCGGAGCTGGTCTTCCTCCATCGCCACGATCCGCACGTTGACATCCATGAGGAGAGTTTGAACATGCTGCTCCCACAATCGAAATACAATATAGCATAAGCATTGTGCCTCACGGATCATAGCCTTGGCCATTTGCGCACGCTGTATCCGTGTCTCGCGGGTACTTCTTCTCCACAGGTATACACATCTGCGCAACAGATGACGATTCAACATGTGGATTGTGTGCAAAATCATTCGCACCCTTCGGATGCGACCAGTCCGGACCCACCACTCCCTGAAACTCAAAGTCATAAGGGCCCGAACCCGGCGTTTGTGGCAAGCAGCCTGGTACGAGACCTGCATTGAGCATTGGCGCAGGTATTTGAGCCACACTCGGAAGGCATGCCCTGCACATGAGCTCACTTTAATGTCTTTGAGGCACGAGCGGTATTGAGAAGCAATCTCAGCTGTCACCATGCAGTGGCACAGCCCCTCAAATGCTCTTGCAATTGCATGCTGCTCTCTGCGCTGCATTACAAGAACCCCCTTTCGTGCTAAGCGGGCCTTATGCCGCGTGTATATGACCCACGTTGAACACGCTTTCTGCACAAGAGTAGCACAGTATTTGGTCTTCACGCCCATTTTCATCTGGTGCAGCCACAAGTATTGTCGCCACGTAGCCACCCGGCGTCTCAGTTGTCGAGAGCGACCGCGGCAACTGAGATCGAAGACAAGCTGCATTGAAACAGCAAACGTGTGCCAGGCTTGCAGAGTACTTTGCATCAATGTCTTGCAGTGTTTGGCATCGCCGAGATCAGCAAAGGTAGTTGCCCTGATTGCTAACGACATCCTCGAGACGGCATACGCTTCCCAAAATCGCACTGCATTGTTCAGCCAAATGTTTCCCCGCTGGATCTCTAAGCGAGCAAGAAACCTATCGGCTTTGCGCTTCTTCCAACCGTGTACGCGGGCATATTCGTGCCAGCATTCAATGACCTCACGTGACAGTTGCCTGTACCTGCGCCTGAGGTGTCCTACAGCAGTATGAAATAGCGCTCGACGGGTCAACATATAGGCACTCCAAAATTGGATCAATGGCCGCAGAGTGCAACGGGCGATTCGTCGCATGTGGGTTTGGAGCTGTTTTTTGACATTTCGACGAACTCGTGTAAACCAGCCCCATGCTTTGATCATATCATAACAGCTGTCCATAACAGCGTGCACGTAACGAGCATGGCTCTCGCCCAACCCTTCAAGCATCTTGTGCTTCACCCGTGCAAAGATCGACCATGCACGGAAGGCACACAGCTGTGGCCGCGTATAGAGCGCACGATGGCAGCGTGCGGCAATTTCAAGTCTTCGTTTTGTCAGCTGGTACCAAAAGGAAAAGGCTTTCTGCAGAAGAAACCCACTGCGTGCCCTGTCTGCATTGTCTTCGATGATGCCAAACATAAAGTGCTCCTTTGCGCTTTCTTTGACGCTGCTCCTCGTCCATGGCCTCATGATTATATTTGCATTAACTTTTTCAATGCCGATCAAGAAGTGCAGGAAGGCTTTTTGGAGGCGGCATTTTTCCGTGCGTTTGGTCAAGCGCTTTCCTGCCACTGCAAATACCGTGCGCTTGTGCTTTTCGAATCTCCACTGCAGCAAGGCTGCATGCAAAATACTCTGATTCCTCAGCGCAAGCCTTTTGTCCACTGCATATTTCTGTCGCGAAGTCTTCAGGCTGAGCAAGCGCTGGTCCTTCCACGAATACATGACCTGGGATCGTAGGGCACTACCCTTGCGCCTCAAGCAAACAAATAGAATGTGCTTTCGGCAACGCTCTTCGAGCGTCCAAGAACTCCAGCGCTTCCAGATGATCAAGATCGGCGTCTGGAACCACCGCAATTGGAACACGGTTTGCTTCCTGTACATGCTGAATTTCTGTGTCTTGTAATCCAGCCAAAAATCGAAGACTCTTCGACATTGCTTGGCGTGGAAAGAAAGCATTAATCGACTTTCAAACTGAGCCAGAACTTTTTTCCACAAAAAATACATATGTTTTGTGCCTTGCTCAGACGGTTGCATGTCAACGGACTTCAAGGGCACTAATGATTGCAAAAACTTGGTGCTGTGCATGGACAGAGATTCATCTGCCAACACGTGACACGGTGCATCCTGCTGCGCGTTGACATCAAGATGCTGCACTATGTGTGCTGGCGCATGCTCCTGAGAAGCCCTGACTCCCGTGCTGAGCTGCAGCAAATTCAGACGTCTTGGGTGCTGCATCGCCCACGTCCAAAAGGCAGAGGCACACATGCGCGCCTGTGTCCGCACTTGCCGACCGAAGCAGAAACGTTGGACTGTTAATTTCAGCCCTATTCTCTCACGCCACGCTTGCATACTCCTGAGCAAGTAACCAAAGCGCACGTTTTTACTGCAGATGTCTTCATTGCGACGCAGCCGCATGCGGCTGTAGGTGAAGATCACCAGGTGTGCCAGCTGCACAGTAAAGTCCAGCGGCCAAACACGTCCGCGCTGTAGCTCAGGGTCCAGCATGGCAGCTGAATCCAGGATAGCCGAGGCACGATGAACAAGCGCACGCGTCGAACGCATCCCAATTACATGCCAACCCTTGAATGGTCTGAGTAGAGCCTTATAGTAGCGGGTGGCTTTCAGCGACCTCCAACGTTGCTTCAAGGTTCTGTGTTTGCTTGCATATTGTCTCCAAGGGGCGAAATAGTTGGAAACGGCTGTCTTTCGGTGTGACTTGCGGCTACGTCTATTGAAAAACAAAATTTGGGATGCTGATTGTACCTCTTTCGACCAATCATGAATTGCTTGCTGGACCACTCGGAAAGCAATAATTGACTTGCGGCGCCATAAAAGAGCCAAGTTTCGATTTTTGCGGACAAGGACACGGTGCCAGGCTCTCATTATGCACCTTAGTTTGGATTGTATGGTGGCATAAGCTCTTCTTGAAGAGCGACGCCATAGCAATCTATTTCGTGACGTCGCATGCGCCCATGCTGAGAAGGGAGCACGGAAAGGAGGGCGTCGAAAAAGCCTCAGCATGAGTCCCGTTATCACCTTAAACATATTAATCGAGGTTTTCTGACGCATGCGTTTTGCCAGGCCATTCATCACGTTTTGCGTCGGGCCTTTGCTCAGGCCTCGGAAGAGATGCGCAAAACTATCGCGCATTGTTTTTCCGTTGGCTGCCAGGCGTGCCCACACATCAAAGACGCGCACAACTCGGAATCGCAATAAGTTGCCATCCATGTAAGCTGCTATGTTTCCGAGCAGAAGCTCCAGTTTCGTGCAATCTAAGTCATCGCGCTTGTCCCTGGACGCAATGTGTGAGTGTAGCAGGGCAACTTCTGCCGAGAGACTATCGCGATCGGCATTGCTGCTTTGTTGGGTACGTACAAACCACTGATATGCTGTTTCATCTGCTTCGGCCGCACGCTGCACCTGCAGAATGTGTACTCGAGTATATGTATGGATGTGCGGGTGCATGCATGCACGCAAAAACGTGTGTGTGTGCGCGCGCGTGCGTGCGTGCGTGCGTTCGTTCGTGCGTGCGCATGCATGCACAGACGCATGTATTTAGCAGGCGACGCATAATGCAAGAGGCCGGGGGAAAATGGGATCATATCAACACAAGAAGAGGTACCGCAGCGTCAGTCTCGTGCTTCATTTCTGCCAGCTTGCTGCGGAGCTCGCTGACACGACCGTCAACATCATCTGCCGGCACAGCTCGCCACGCGTCTTGAGAATCATCTGCTCTACGGCTTGTGGCGACCAGCGCCGGCGACAGATGGACGGGGACCTGTCCGAGGTTTACGTCGAGCACCCCTGTTGTATTTTCGAGCATCGCCGTAAGCTCCTCGACTCGCGCGTTGAGCAACCACCTCTCTCGTTCCCAGGATTCAAGATCGGTCGCGGCCTCCCGATTATCCCGAAGGCGCACTTGCTCCAGCCGCTTCAGGTCCGCCATCGACTCTGCGAGCCTGTCGTGGCAAGTCAGACACACACACGGGAAAGAAGGCTGCGGCTGCACGGGAGGGGCAGGAGCGATAGTAGCCTAGCTAATTTTTAGCGCCGGGACCTTCGCTCGACGTCAGACCGCGTGTGGATGGCCAAATCGCGCTCCTGCTCCAGCGTCCGGAGCTGCTCCTGCAGGGACTCTGTCTGCGCCTTTCTGAGGTTTTCCTGCCGGCGGATCATGGCAGCTACATCGCGACGCTGCTGCACGGTGAGCGAGGAGCTCGACGCCGACGCGAGCTGCGTCGATGACACGGTGCGGTGCCCGAGACGCGGGCTTTGCGTCTCGGTGGGCCCGTTCCCGAGGGCCAGGCGCAGCAGCTCGTTTTCGCGCAGCACCTCGACCAGCTCCGCCTGCAGCTGAGCCACCCGGTCATCGCGCTCATACTGCTCACCCTCCTGATGGCTACTGGCGCCGCCGTCGGCAATCTGTTCGCGGCGCGCGTCCTGCGCCACCGTGCTCTGCAGCTCCCGGATCTGCTCCTGATGCGCCGCGAGCTTCCCCCGCAGCTCGGCACGCTCTCGTGCCAGCCCGTCACTCTCCATAGCCCTCCCGCGGAGCCGCATGGGCCCGGGCGTGCCGGCAATCAAATTTTGAAGTCCGTGTGGGCCGTGCACTGTCATGAGCTTTGCAACGGGTTCTATTGAATCTGTAAACTCCCTTTTGGAAGTGTCCTCCTCCGCCTCCACAGATTCTGAATTTTCAATCCGTAGTCGATACCCGGGGTGTTCCCTGAGCCCAAAAGGGTCGTCAGCAGCCCCAGTACAACTTGGTCCACAAATGTAGTGTAATTTGGAGGCTTTCTCTTTGACTTCGCCGATTCATCACGCAATTCCGCGGGGTGTGGCGGGGCGTTTTGAGCGTGTATGGAATCGCCCTGTCCCACGGCCCCCCAGCCTGGAAATCGCATGGCAGTGAGAACCGGTTGCATGCTGTCCGATTATGTAATTTTCAGGCTGGGGGGGCGTGGGTCAGGGCGATTCCATGTTGGGCAAAGTGGCAGTAGCGCGTGGACAGTTCAAAGTGCGGGCTGGGGAAGGTGGCAAATATGGATTGAAACGAAATCTCGGAATGTGCAATTAAATACGCAACGATTCGACCTGGATCACAAATCTCGAAAATTGAACAGTCCTCTGCTATTCATCTTCCAACGAGAGGCCCGAATCGACCGGTAGTAAAATTATGTCCTCCTTATCCACGTGCTTTCTTTTTTAATGATCGGAGTGGATTCCTGCTTTTACGACCAGAGTTGATCAAACAAATGGGTCAACTCTGGTGAAATTGATCCTTTTCGAAAAATCTCGGTGGAATTGGAACTCGTTTTTTCAATCTTTACGACAAGAGTCCGGAAACACTTTGGGGACTCCGGTCGATTCGGGCCTCTCCTTCCAACGCGGTCAAATACCGCGCCCGCCGCGGCAGGAGGCGACGGGCGCGGCGGACACACGCCTGCGCCCCTGGTGCGTCGCCGCGCGCGGGAAGTGGGGCGGCAGCGTTGCAGGCTGAACACTCGAACACGAATTTGTTCATTTGAGTTTATTTCCTCCTCCGCACCCGAATTTCTGCGAAACCATGGAGACGCTCGACGGCCAGCACGCAAGCTTCCAGTCCCGAATCGCGGGGTTTCAGGCCATCGTGTCCGAGACCGCGCAGAAGGCGGACGCCCAGCGGCAGTCGGTGGGAGGAGTGGCCAAGGCGGCGAGCTTCGTGCAAAAGATGAAGGGCATGTGGCTGGATCGCCAAGCCGCTGTCCAGGTCGCCGAGCAGGGATCGGCCGGCGCGCCGAATCTGCGCTCTCAGCTTGGCGCGAGCTCGCCGTCCCCGAACAACGCGGCCAAGCCTTCTCCGCACTGGCTCGTGGACGGGGCGCAGCGTAAGTCGCCTGGCCCCGAGCCGGGTATGTGTGTGTCTGTCTGCGTCCGTGTCCGTGTCTGTGTCTGTGTGTGTGAGTGAGTGAGGGAGTGAGTGACTGTGTGTATATATAGGATCAGCGCCAAGCCAAAATGGCCCAGGACAGCCCGCGGCGGAGCCGGGCGTCGAGGAGGGCGGGGGATACGACATGGAGGAGCAGGATTCTCGGATGATCGCCTTGGGCTCCAAGGTGGTCGGCTGGTGGAAATGGCGGACAATGCAGCTCATGTTCGACAAGTGGCTGTCGAGCGTGCACGAGAAGGAGGAGGCCGTGCCAGCAGAGGGACCGCCGGTCGCAGTGGCATCGCGAAAGATTGCCGCGACAAGGGCAGCAGCGCCGCAAACGCCCAGCGTCGGGTCAGTCGCGCTGTCGTTGCCCGACAACGTGCCGTTGTTGCCCGACAACGTGCCGATTTTGACCGACTACGGATCCAGTGCTGTCTTTGTTGCTGCCGAGGCTGGCGGCGCCGGGGAGAAGAGGCCAGTGGCTGCAACGCAAAATGGGGCTGCCGCCCGTTCGGCCAAGCCGTCCCCTGCAGGAGCGGTAGCCGGCTCCGTCGATGCAGTTTATTCCGTTCCTGTGGCAGTGCGGCGGATGCAGGTGTCTCTCGACGTCGTTGGCTGCCCGTCTGCAGCTGTTCTTGGTCGCAACCGCATCTACCTGCCAACGGCGGTGTTTGCAACATTTTCTCAATTTCAGGCCGCCCAGTTGGGGTCGTCAATTTTGCCCTCGACAGCAGAGCCTGTGCTGATTGCCGTCAATGGCACCGCGTTTGAGGCCTGGGCTGCTCCTGACCTTGCGCCGTCTGCAATTGCGCTGGACAGTGTACAGGCTATCAGCGTCTCGACGTCCATAGGGGAGCGCGTGCGCGTGTGGCCGCTTGATCTCTCGTCCGGACTCTGCAATGTGACTTTTGGTTTCCTCTCCGTGCGCCTGAAGGACAAATCGTCGCATCTGGGGCTTAATGGACTGGACAAGAACAGGTTCTCAGAACACTGCTTCCAGGTATTGCAAGGACATCCACTGTCGCCCGGACAGCGCTTGCTCATCGGGTATGGCTACTGGCGGATGGAGGTTTCTGTCGACCATCTTGACGACCCGTGGTCGGATTTCCTGCTGGCTTTCCATGAGGGCAAGCATGGACGCTTGGGTGCTCGCACATGGGTGTCCCGGTTGCCTCCCAAGGTGCTGGTTCTCGTGTCACAGCTCTTTTGGCAGGATGCGTGTGTCAACACTGTGCTTAGCGTCTCGAGCAAGCTGATTTACAACTTTTGGGACGGTGCGAACTATGAAGGCTATAGATCGGCCGAGTGTGTGGCTGGTGGAGGACGTGAGCATGTGCTCATTCGGGGCGAAACCCTAGGGCCTCATGCTCTGAATATCGCCGCCCTTGGCGCATCTGCTTCTCCGCAAGAGAAACGGCCATCAAGTGTGCCGCTGACATTTTCTCCCGCGCCTTTTTCTACAACTCTCGGTCCGCAGCCGATACCGACCACGATCGGACCGGGCACTGCGTTTTCGCTCTTTTCTTTGGCTTTTCCCTCTTCGCCCTCGTCACGTGGCACTTCTGAAGGTACCGCGTTCGGCACAAGTCCGAAAGCAGGGTATTCTCCAAACCCCGACAACTTGACCGATGGTGCTGCATCTCAAAGCCCAGTGGTAGGGTATGCTATAGATCTCTATGGATCTTACGGCCCGTCCGGCACAAGTCCGAAGGCAGGATATTCTCCAAACCCCGCCAAAAAGCATGTTGCTGCATCTCAAAGTCCGACGGTGGGGTATGTCGGATCTTACAGCCGTATGCTGCAGCCGATGCAGCTTGGACCGGTGTTTCCAAACCTGACCGCCCGAGCTTCGGGAGTGCCTGGGGCCCAATCTGCTGGAGATGTCGCCCGAATCGGCGGTCTTGAAGTCGACACGGTCGACTCTAGGCATCGCATTACTTTCCCACGTGCTGGGACCCAAAAGTCCAAATCAGATGCCATTCTTTCAGATATGCTGATGAACGCCAGTTTAGAACACAAAGAAACTCTATTGCAGTTGGATGAGATGAGTACGCTTGCCGGGGCTTCGTTGCAGCGTGAGCAAAAGTTTGTCGAAACCATAAAAGCCGTCGTTTCTCGAAATCAGACAAAAGGCGGCGATTGGTCATACCTTGCCACAGTCCTGCGCGACTATTCAGAAGAGGTCCTTGCAAGTTTACGTACCATTGAGAAGCAGAGCCAGCGGCAAGCACAGCAGAATAGCCATTCGTACAATCGACCTGGGGATAGGGTACCAGTCTCGAATCGAACACCAACCCTGGATACTGTGGAAGAAGGGAAGGAAGACCCCAGCACCTCGCGCTCGCATGAGTTAGAGTACGGACGTGAAGAAGCACGAATCCGTGCGAATGAGGCGCAGCGGATTCGCGATATGGCTCTTTCTGTTCCAAAAGACCAGCAGAAAAAAATGGCTTCTTTATTGGCGTCATCACTGTCATCGTTGGACGGGGGCCTCTCCTCTTCTCCTGCCCTGTCTGGTGAACGCGGGGAAATGTCATCACCTCAATTGGGTGCAACAGGCAACACAGGGGGGGCAGGTGGCAGTGTTTCCGCGGTTCCATCCGGCAAAGAGGACCAACTGCCATCCATGCAGACTGCGAGCAACGCAAGCTCTGGGAAACCTGGAAACAGCCAAAAAAGCATGGAACGAGAAGCCTTACGTGCACAGCGCGCCAAGGAGCTCAAAGAGGCCATACAAAGCTCTGCTAGTAGCCCTACCGCTTTGCGGTCAAACCGCAACGACGACCCAGCTCCAACGCAACCAAAAAGCAGTCCTGCACCGGCAAGTACCCAAGGAAATCCGCAAATAAGTGGTGATGCCAAAGATGCAGCAAAGAGGAATCCACGTGTAATATTGACTGTGGTATCAGCTGAGCACCTCCCCAGCATGGACTTCATGGGTAAATGCGATGGACTAGTCGAAATCAATTGGGAGGGCCAAAGGTTCAAAACGAATCCAAAGAAGCAGTCGTACGACCCTGTGTGGAACGAAGATTTTGAGTTCAAATTTGATTACGAAGGCGTGAACGCACACGGGGTTGGTGATATGATTCTGAGTCTCAAGGATTGGGATGTAACGGCGGTCACGGGTTATGAACACATTGGACAGGCTGTACTCCCGGCATCGCGGCTCAATACTTTCTTGATAACAGGCCAGGACCGGGCATCGTTTACCGAAGTCGGCTTGGCAGTACAGGACAAAATGGGGGCGCAGGTGATCGGGAAGGACATGCAACCATGTACTCTTAGGGTGAAGCTGCAGCTTTTCCTCGATCCAGTGCCGCCAACGGACGAAACGTCGAAGAAGACGGGAGGTTGGTTTGGAGGAATGTTTGGAGGCGGCGCTGCAGTGCCAGATACAGGGTCGCAAGGTGATGGCGGCAAGGATTTACTGCCATCCATAACCAAGGCTAAAGTGGCGGTATCGCGCTCGGCTGCTCCACCCCCACGAGTTGCTGCGCCAGAATTCAATGGCTCACAGACAGGGCTGAGTGCTCATGAAAAGAGACTGTTGGATCAACAAGATGATGAGCTGAAAAGCGCTCTCGACTCCGGCACCTTACCTTCTCCAGTCAAGGTTCTCTATATTCTTTCTCTAGACCATGCGATTTTCTGCTGTTGCCGTGTTGTGCTTGCGACTGCGTCTGACGTATATGTGATACATTCGCAGAATGCAATCAAAGAAGCACAGAGGAGGCGCGATACGCCGATGGAGAGCTCGTTAAATTCAGTCTTGGCGCCGCCTGCAGTATCTACTCGCAAAAAGCTTGATTCGCCATTTTTCACAGGCTTGGGTCAGAATATCAACTCCTCCCCTCCAATCAACTCCTCCAGGAATAATGATGGTATCAGCCTTTTCGGCAGGCCATCAGCAGCGCAGCTATTGCAGGGATCCTTGGGAGACGGCGAGGGGCTTGGTGGCGCGCCACGAACACTGGCCGGGACGCGAGGTAGAGAGGCACAGGGCCCAGATGAAATACCCGTAACGCTTTTGGCCAATCCAACGCTAACAGACAAGTCAAACCAGGGGGCATCACTATCGGCTGTAGTCGGCCGCAACAGTCAGGAGGAGGAGGAGTCATTGAAAGCAAATGCAGTGAACGGGGTAGCCGAAAGTGATCCAGGCCTCAGGCGAACCCTGTCTAGTGAGTCCTCAACATCATCGATTGCGGTCGCCCATGCAAAGCGTGCAGACTCCAGTTGTATTGAGGCCATAGGCGCTGTCATCAAGGAGGAACTGAAGATAGGCGGCGGTGCTGGAAGCCTCTTCGGGAGACCATCCCCTGCTCAGCTCTTGGCATTGGCTAACAATTGATGTCAGGACCCGCGCGGACACGAGTCACGCTCCTCCTCGTCACACTCCCCTTCTCCAGAGTGCAGGTAACCCCTCGCCGTCGCCGTGGCTCAGCACGCCGTGCTGAGACACACAGCCCATTTTAAAATGCGAATAAATCCACATCCTTATACGCAATTGGTCACAGGTGTATGCCGCACCATCTCAAATAATCCGAGTTTCAACGCGTCGAAACTTGAAACTGAATTCGATGAAAGTTTGAACGATCGCTATGAACGGGAACGCGGGCAATCCCCCGGCGTTTATTACTCAACATGATAGTGTTTCCGTGCTTTTGCGTGTGCATGCCTGGTGTGTTTGCGCAATTATTTCCAACCGCGCCTTCTGCTTTATATTAGTCGTGCATAAATGCGTTGTGCATGGGCGCAGCATGCTTTGCTTAGGCGCACCATGCTTTCCTGAGGCGCAGCTACCCCACCGATGCTCAAATTACCCGCCCAAGGGCACCGCCCAGCCAAGGGGCAATACCCCGCCGATGCCAGGCCCCAACGTTCACACCTTTCTGTCACTACTCACGAACTACGAATTCTTGACTATACCCTTCTTGACAAGTTGGTTCCACAATTCGATAATTTCTGCGTGACTTTGTCGCCACTCGGACGATGCAGGCTGTGAAAGTAGCAGTCGACATGTCAAGATTTGGCTCGTAGAAAGAGGGACAGTATCAACACAGAACCCCAGGAATGAATGCGAGGGGCCACACCCTTCACAGGGTGCAGGAATGAACCTATCCGAGGGCTAATGCCCGGAAATGAGGCTGCAAATGTTGTCGACTAGTGAAGTGGATGCTTCTGCGCCACGCCGCCTTTTAAGCAAAGACATGCACAGGAAATCTGCTTCACACACCACCATGATAGGCGGGGCTACGCACGCGAATGCGTTGCACGCGAATGCAACATACCTGCTGAGCCTCCCTCTGCTTGTTTTGAGCTAGCCGTTCTGCCACACACGGTTTGCCCATGCATTTCGTCACCGCACGTGCGCGCATACAAAACCACCCAAACACGCACGCACGCTCATACGCAGAGCCTGCATGCGTTCGTGCGTGCGTGCGTGGATGCATGGGATGCGCATGAAATGCTTGGTGTCAAGGCCATCGTAGGTGTGTGTGCGCGCGCGCCCGTGCTTGCAAAAGATAATGTGTCATTACTGCAGCAGCCGCTCGTGACAGGCGGGGCCAGGATGCGGGCGACGACGCGTATTACATTATACATGTGTGTGTGTGTGTGTGTGTGTGTGTGTGTGTGTGTGTGTGTGTGTGTGTGTGTGTGTGTGTATGTGTGTGTGTGTGTGTATATATATATAAATATATATTTAGATATATATGTATGGAGACGCCGCTTATGTATATATATTATATTACTGGAGAAGCCGTTGGTGACAGGCGGGGCCAGGATGAGGGCGGCGACAGGGATAGTGGCCGCGTCTGCAAATCGGTTCAAGTTTCTGAGGGCAAAATAGACTAGGCCCGCATTGTCGCCGTGCAGTTCCAATACACCATCCACCACCTGTGTGTGTAGTAATGTATGTAGTAAAGCATGTGTAATAAGTTATATTGTAAATTGCGAGTTGGTGTGTGTGGTAATGTATGAGTAGTAGCATGTGTAGTAACGCGGCCCGCATTGTCGCCGTACACCATCCACCACCTGTGCGTCACATGTTGCCACCCTTGCCTCTCTCCCCCCCCCCTACCCTCCCCCCCCCACTTTCTCTCTCTCTCTCTCTCTCTCTCTCTTTCTATGTATGTATATATGGCATCTATGTATGTGTAAACATACACCTGGGAAAACATGCGGGTGCAGTAGATATTGGGAGCTCGAGATGCCGTGGGTGCAAGCGCGCGCGCGGCAGGCCCTGCCAGAAATTCTCCCGAGTCAAAAAAAAAAAATTCCAAAGTCATTAACTACGACCTGGACCATTTACCTACTACATCAGTGCCCCAGTGCATTAAGAAATTCTCCAAAGTCAGTATCTACATATGAAATTATCAAAAAAAAATCTCCAAAGTCAGTGACAACATCAGGGCCCCAGTGCATTTACCAGTGGCCCAGGCCCTGTCAGAGATTCTCTTCTCGCTGGGTTATTACTCTTCCAACTGCTGACCGCCAACTATAAAGTCGCCATGGAGAATACGTTTTTTTTTTTTCAGAAAAGTGCCTGCAGGATCTGCAGCCCCTTTGACTTTGTCGCATTTGAGCTTCTTCCCTGCTAAGTTGTACAACGTCTTCATCCCTGTAATGTATGTGTAGTAACGTGTGTAGTAAAGTATGAGTTCGTGTATCCCTGCTAAATTGTACAACTTCTTCATCTCTGCTTCGTGTGTGTGTGTGTGTGTGTGTGTGTGTGTGTGTGTGTGTGTTTGTGTGTGCTCGTCAATTTTGAAAATCTTTTGTTCTTTCCTGCCGCGCACTTGCCCTTCACTCCGCCCACGCTGTCAATTTATCACGAACGAGATACAAGACGTAGAGAGATTCAGTCAGGGAGGAGGGAGGGAAAGAGGGCGAGAACGAGGGAGAGAGGGAGGGAGGGATGGAGAGAGGGAGGGAGGGAGGGAGGGAAGGAGGAATGGAGGGAGGGAGCGAAGGAGCGAAGGAGGGAAGGGAGGGAGGGAGCGGCAGAAGTACTGGCAGAAACAAAAAGAAAGCGGGATGCTGGAAATCGGGATCGGAGCAATGGCGAGCGAGTTTAGTTTAGGGAAGGAGGGAGGGAGCGGCAGTTTAATTTATTTTAGCTTTAGCTGAGTTTTACAATGGTTTACCGCGAGACTGGATGTCGGGATCGGCGCGATGACGAGCGAGGACATCTGCCACAAAAGTTAACTTTACTTACTTTACTTTAGTTTTAGCTGCAGCGTTAGTTAGGTTTAGTTCACTTTATTCTTAGCTGCAGCCCCGTTGACTTTGTCCCCCTTTTTACATACATGTTGTAATATATATAGTAAAGTATGAGTTTTTGTATGTCGGAATGTATGAGGAGTAACGTGTAACTTATGTAGTAGAGTATGACTTCCACTGTAGTAAAGTATGAGTTCGATGTAGTAAATTATGTAGTAAAAATATGCAGCAAAGTATGAGGAGCGCCGCCTCGCCGCTCGGACATCTACCACACATAGAACACATTCTCCAAAGTCAGCGCACATTGCATTCACTACATAAAGCCACTCATATGAGTTCGTGTATGTAGTAATGTCTGAGTAGTAAGGTGTATAGTAAAGTACGACTATGAATGTAGTAAAGTGGCATCCACTAAAGTCACCCGTTGAGAATCTGTACCTAGTACATCGACGACCACGCTCAGACGCATGGCGGCATTGCCGATTGAGTTTTTGTTTTTAAACAAAATTAAAAAACGTTTTGCAACTAGTACAGCGTCGACCACGCTCAGACGCATGGCTGCACTGGCGTTGTAAAAAAACATGAATTTGTTTTTGCACCGAGTACAGCGTCAACAACGCTCAGACGCATGGCGGCATTGGCGTTTGCGTTCAGAGCCACGTTCCCCAACGCAGAACAGCACTGGCGCAAGAGTTCGAGATTCTCTGGGTGTCGCCGCATCGCCTCCTCTAAGGGTACCTGTATATATAGTAAAGTAGTGAAGTGTGTGATCAAGTATGTAGTAACGCATTGAATTTACCTGTATATACAGTCAACAGTCAAGTATGATATAAAGCACAAAGAAAAGCATTCAGTTCGAGGTAAGTATGTCACAAAGTACATAGCAAAGCATTGCGTTCGTGTAAGTAAGTAAAATGAGTTCGTGTAAGTAAGCAAAGTAAGTGTCACAAAATATATAGCAAAGCATGCAGTTCGAGGTCCGCCGCATCGCGGAGAATGTTGGGCAGCTCTAGCTCGGAACACATTAGGAACACATTAGGCACACATTAGGAACGCATTAGGAACACGTTAGGAACACATTACATTGGACAGCTCTAGCTCATGATCTGCCTTCCACACATGTGTTATGAGGAGGAGGATACATACATACACACACTTATGAGGAGGAGGATACATACATACACACACTTATGAGGAGGAGGATACATACATACACACAGTTATGAG
>Ga0315899_10001368_pt1 | contig 27946 bp, 23 predicted proteins | sample LakEriMetagenome_2_FD_203518 | JGI IMG/M metagenome (GOLD analysis project Ga0315899, IMG submission 203518) | Freshwater fungal communities from buoy surface, Lake Erie, Ohio, United States - Buoy 4 MA112 | ecosystem: Environmental > Aquatic > Freshwater > Lake | place: USA: Lake Erie, Ohio... | reverse complement strand
CCTGGTGCTTTCGGCTTTTCGGCGGGCTTCTCCATACCTTGACCGATCCCCTTGATCACATCAGGGGTCAACTTAACGATCGGCTTTTGAATCGCTGGTTCTTGCGACTTAGCTGATGGGGATGGAGAGGCTGATTTCGGAATGGGGGACAAGTTGAGAACGGGCTGTCGAGCCTTCTTCTTGTCTGGAGCTGGTTTATCTGACGCCGGTTTTTGTGAGTCGCCTGGGTTGCTTCCTGGAGCGCCACCTGTTCTGGATCGTCCTAAGACGCGAACGCGACCGCTCGTTTGAGCCGGGGCGTAATAGTCATTTCGTTTTAAGGCCGGAGCATTGGCAGGCTCGGCAACGGAACTCGCAGGGGCTTCAGCGACCGACTGAGGAGGAGATAGAGTTGCGGGTGGTTCTGCCACGGCAACGGACGGCGTCGGAGAGGGTGAAATCGTTTCCGTCTGATCGACTGCAACCGCTGGTTCTGCGACTGGATCCGCGACCAACTCGACCTCGACGCTCTCGGAAGATTCGTCCGACCGATCTTCGTCTCGTTTTGTCTGGATGGGAGCCTTTTTCGCTGATGCCGCCAAATCCCTTTTGGCCGCGCCGAAGCGTGCTCCTGGATCGCGAATGGGGGCTTCTTTGACGGGTTCCCGAGTTGGCGCAGGGGCGGCGGGGGCTGCTGCCGCAGGAGCTGATTTTTCTGCTAGGTGCCTTTTGATTTTGACGATCTCGTCATCATCCAAGCTGGCTAGAGCGCTACCTTTATTAAGAATCCCCAGGCGCGTGCAGAGGTCGACTAGTTCTTTGCTGTCTAGACCAATATCTTTTGCAAGCGAATAAATTCGTACTGCCACTGAGCTGTTTTCCTTGGGCTTTCTGCCCGTTGAGACAGACACGAACCAAGTCCGGAAATGGACCGTGTCAAGTCTCTCGTCTTATAAGTTATCTCATTCGGATGCCCCCACGAGGTAGGTTGTGGGTCCTCCCACGGCTCTGTCTGTAACTCGACAATGCCACAACACCAGCATCTTCGACCGCTTGGTCGTTAACGCACCTCTGCCTCTTATGATAGTAACGCAATTCCTTGCGTTACGGCAGGAGTCATTCATTAATTACGTTGACGATTCTGTGCCATTTTCGTTCTCCTTTGGCGGTTCCGGCTCGGCCGGCGGTGCTGGCGGCGATTTTTGTGCACGCTCTTTTCGATCAAGCTCTTCGGTTGCGAGTCGCTCTCGTTCTGCTTTTTCTGTCTGCTTGCGCTCGGCTTCTTGTACCTCTAGGTCTTCGGCCCGTTCCTCGGCTTGCATGACAATGGCGTCAACTTGGTCTTCGGTCCAGCCGCCCATCTCCATTAGCGCATCTGGCTCTATCACTGACAAATCGTCGTAGGACAAGTAGCCTTGCTCGACTAGTTGCTGAGCAACTTCCTCGGTCATGCCGTCGATTGATAGAAACATTTCCATCGCTTTTTCGATCTGACGCTCCAGTTCGGAGGCAGTCATGATCTCGATGTCCCAACCGCAAAGCTTGCTGGCTAACCTTACGTTTTGGCCAAAACGACCAATTGCCTGAGATAAATGCTCTTCATTAACCAAGGCAATCGCGCGGCCAATCATGTCGCACAACAAGACTTGTTCTACTTCTGCGGGCTGCAGCGCGTTGGGAATCAAAACCATGGGATCGTCGCTCCAGCGAACAATATCAATTCGCTCACCAGCTAGCTCGCCCGTGACGTTCTTGATGCGATTTCCTCGCATTCCCACGCAAGCCCCGACGCAGTCGATTCTTTGGTCTGAGCTGCTAACCGCTACCTTGCTGCGATACCCTGGCTCACGGCTAATCGCATTGACGCGAATCACCTCTTCGGAAATTTCCGGAATCTCTTGCTCGAACAATCGCTGAACAAAACTTGGGTGGGTTCGGGAGAGAATGATCTTGACCCGATTCCCCGATTGCTTGACTTCGTAAATGACAGCCCGAATACGAGACCCATTGTGATAGGATTCTCCAGGGATCTGTTCGCTCCGAGGCAGAATCGCTTCGACATTTCCCAACTGTACGATCGTCAAACCTTTTTCAGTCCGCTGCACCACGCCGGTGACTAACTGCCCAACCTGGGGATAAAATTCGTCAAGACGAGCATCTCGCTCGGCTTCCTTTAGCTTTTGGATAATGACTTGCTTGGCAGTTTGAGCACCAATCCGCCCAATTTCGTCCTGACTCAAAGATTTACCGTCGACGGTAACCGTGATTTGCCCACCATCTTTAGCAATGGATGCCGTAACCTCGGCCTCTTCGCCAAATTGACGCTTAATGGCGGTTACCAAAGCAGATTCGATCGCTTGAATAACGAGATCAGGGCTGATCTGCTTTTCGCGATGCAACGAATCGACAATTCGAAGCAATTCTTGTGGATTCATGCGGTATAGTCAGTATGAAAGTGGTTTTGCGGGGGTGGCGGTGAACTCAAGAACCCCCGTTTTCACTACCGACCCTGTTGTAATACTGCACGCCGTGCAGCAAACCGCTAAGCTATACCAAGACTGTGTTTATGTCAACTCCTACTTATGGTGATGCCCCTGCCATGATGCAGGTGCATGGGCTAGGACTAAAGATTCGTGAACAACATATCGCCTGACAACATATCGCCTGACAATCGCAAACCGAATAACAGCCTGAAAAGGATCCTTGTATTCCTCCTGTGGACCTATCTTGCGACGCTCGCCGCCCTGGTCGTGCTGGAGCCTCGTATGCTTTTCCCTGCGCCAGCGATTAGCCAGGGCGAGTGGGATACGGCCGCGTTCGACGCGACAGAAGAATGGATAGATTCCGATGATGACACAAGCATCCACATTTGGACCTTCCAACACGAGCATCCTCGCGCGACGATTATCTTCTCCCACGGCAACGGCGAACACTTAGGCTCGCTCGGTCGGGAGTTGCAAGAGCTTAGTCGCAAACTGTCGGTCAATGTGGTGGCATACGACTTTCGAGGCTACGGAAAAACCGGAGGCAAAGCCAACCAGGCGAACATTCTCGATGACGCAGTGACCGTCGGACTGTGGGTGAACGATCACCCCGCCTGGAACAATGTCCCAATCATACCTCTGGGGAGATCCCTGGGGGGAGCCGCCGCAATTGAGATGGCGATCGAACTGCAAACACCAGGGCTCATTCTAGATCGCACCTTCTCCTCGGCCGTAGATGTCGCAGCCTCGATCTACACCGTCTTTCCCATCCGCCTCCTGATGAAGAACCAATTCCCCTCCGAAGACAAGATCAAGCTCTATGGGGGGCGTTTGCTTCAATTCCACGGAGATGTCGACAATATCATTCCCATACAGTTCGGCAAGAAATTGCATGAAGCGTGTCTGTCACCCCACAAAGAGTTTTGCGAGGTACCTGGTCTCGGACATAACGACCCTCACTCGGAACTGTTTTGGGCTCAAACATCCTCATTGGTCGACGCTTTGACCAATAAAAAAGAGGGACCGAAATGATCCCTCTTCTTGTTATGCTTGTTCACTCGTGATTCGCTTACAAGCAATCGCTACTACCACCAAGACCAGAGCTAACTAGCCCACAGACTTGATCGTCTTGAGAATTCGCGACACGATCTTGTATGGATCGGCTTGCGAGTTTGGTCGACGATCTTCGAGGTATCCCTTGTAGCTATTGTTGATAAAGCTGTGAGGAATTCGGATCGAAGCACCGCGGTCTGCAACACCATAGTTGAACTTGTCGATCGACTGTGTTTCGTGCAATCCAGTTAGACGCAAGTGATTGTCCGGACCGTAAGCGGCAATGTGCTCATCACGATACTTGTCGAATGCTGCCATGAGTTTTTCGAAGTATTCCTTTCCACCTTCTTCACGAAGCTTCTTGGTGGAGAAATTCGTGTGCATACCTGAACCGTTCCAATCACCCTTGATAGGCTTGCAATAGAACTCAATGTCAACGCCATACTTCTCAGCCAATCGGATCATCAAGTAGCGTGCGATCCACATGTCGTCGCAGACCTTCTTGGATCCCTTACCGAAAATTTGGAACTCCCATTGCCCCTTGGCAACTTCAGCATTAATGCCTTCCAGGTTGATACCTGCATCGAGGCAGATATCGATGTGCTCTTCCACGATGATTCTCGCAACATCACCGACATTTTTGTAGCCGATAGCTGTGTAGTACGGTCCCTGCGGTGCTGGGAATCCATCTTCTGGGAATCCAAGCGGCCGACCATCTGCGTAGAAGAAATACTCTTGCTCGAAACCAATCCAAAGATCATCAGAATCTTCAACGGTGCATCGGAAGTTGGATGGGTGAGGCTCGCCGTTCGGCAACAGAACCTCGCACATGACCAAGAATCCATTTTTGCGAGTGCTGTCTGGGTAGAGCGCTACAGGCTTGAGAACGCAATCAGAACTCTTGCCTTCTGCTTGTTGGGTAGAGCTACCATCGAATCCCCAAAGCGGGAGATCGGCAACGCTCGTTGGCGCAGTATCCACAACCTTCGTTTTGCTGCGAAGGTTTGGCTCAGGCAAATAACCGTCCAACCATACATACTCGAGCTTAAATTTCTTTTCGGAAGACATTTAGCTACTTCTCTCTTATTAAAAGACCTATCAACAAAACAAGTCGAGTGACTACGAAATCCCTCCCAAGAGCCAGCGGCACTCAAACACACATTTGAACCGCGGAACCTAGCTAACCATTAAGAGTGCTGACGACAACCCGGTACCTCGATCATTACCTGTACCGTCAGTGTCACGCTCTCAAAGAAACCCAGGTACTGCTCTACCCCTTCAGCACCTGTTTCTCCTCACAACCCTTACTCCTCCATCCAGATGAGTTAGGTTCGCCGCCTAAGCGATGCTCTTTATGCTTGCTAGCTTTGCTCGACCGTGGCAATACATTACATCCATCTCGCTGCTTGAGCAAGCGAACTTGATAGTCAATTTAATTCAAGCCGCCGCTCGTTAAGCCCTGCTTATTTGAAGCGGGCTGAAACCGTAGATAAATAAGTAGTACGATTCCTCCGAGAATACCGGCCAGGCTTATCCAGGTAGCAATGCTAAGCGAAGTACCGAATTGACCAGCCTCATCCACCCGAATCAGCTCTTCGAGAATTCGCACAAAACCATAAGCGATTAACCCCAACGAAAAGAGAAGTCCCGTTTTTGGGAGCAAACTGCTCAGACTCATTGTCCACAGGAAAAGGATCAAACCGCCGATAGACGCATAGATCTGAGAGGGATGAACCGGTATCGCTCGCTCTGGCAGTTCGCTGGAAGGAATAACCCTTATTTTTCCATCCAGGTTTACCACGGCTTCGAATTTAGGATAGGCAAGAGGGTTATTTGGGGTAGGACCGTCAACCAGTCGTGCTTGAACACCGCCAAAGGCTGCCTGAGGTTGAACTCCATTATTTTGGGCCCACGAAGAGGGTGACACGCTGGTTACTACCCCTTTGTCAGTTTTCAACCCAAGCATCCTTCCCGACTCGAGCTGCTCCATGTAAACAGCAGATCCGCTTGGAAATCGCACCGTAGGTAGAGGCATTTCGCAAACCCCTCCATAACAACAGCCGTTCATCAAGCATCCTAGCCGACCGAACATTAACCCTAGGAAAAAAGCTGGTGTCACGGCATCTGCAACAACCAGGACTGGCAGTTTGTATCGAATCGTCCAAACCACGATGACGATCAATCCACCGATGACGCTGCCGTAAACAACCAAGCCCCCCTCGGTGATCTGCAAAACCGTCCAAAGTTTTTGAGAAAGAGTCTGACCTGGGAGCTCACTCCAGTACTGAACAATATAAAAAAGACGAGCTCCGATAATTCCCGCCGCGACGGTCCAAGTTGCAAGCGACAAAAAAGCTTCCTTGGCAATCCCGCGCGCCTCACATCGCTTCAGGGCTACATAGGAACCGGCAATGACGCCCACCATTAAAAAAACACCGTAGCCCCGAATCGGAAGCCCTATCGGTGTATCTTCAATTCGAAATTCGATCCGCGGCAAAAGAAATGCGATCGCAACGAAAGCAACTCCCCATGTGAGAGCATTACCCTGAATTACCGCTGACCTGACCTGCGCATTTTTCGCAAAGGCAAGCTGAATGACAGCGATGAGCAAAAGTACCAGCGAGGCCCAGCTAACTGCGCCAAACCAGGGAAAGCCGGCCGTTTCGTGCGGCCAATAAAAAAGTGTCTGTCTCATGCCGTAAACCTAGAGCATGAGACGATCGGAGAAAAGAGCGAGTTACTTTTTCTCCATTTGGGCCAGCTCGTCTCCGAAATCAAGCCCCTCCGGAGCTAAAGCCGAGAGCTCCGCTGGCGCTGCTCCCTTGGCGGCCTTCGGCCTCTTGGGCCGCCCCATCATGGCCACTACCAAAGCAGCCAAATACGAACCAGCCAACAGGGCCAACCAGAAGTACGGAGTCAAAATGTGTATGTTCATGGCACCACCAAATTAGCCAAGCAAAACCTGTCCTCGAACCAACCCCATTACCCTAATCCCCTTTTCGCCAAACTACAAGTTGACAAAATGGAGTTTCCCTGCGATGATACCCGACCCGATAGGTTTTTGAATTAGATATTTCGATTTTGCGGAAGTGAGCCGCCGGAGAGTCCTGTGCCAAATCTGAAGAGCGCCAAAAAAAGACTTCGTCAATCCCTGGAGCGTCGGTCTCGCAATCGTGCGGCGAAATCTCGCTTGAAGACCGCTATAAAGAAGCTGAGAGAGGCTGTCGCAGCCAAGAATTTCGATGATGCCAAGGCTCAGTATTCTGACCTTTGCAAGCTTCTTGATCAAACTGCATCCAAAAAGATCATTCACGTTAATAAGGCTGCTCGTACCAAGAGCCGCATCAATGCCATGCTGAAAAAGGCAACAGCACCGGCGTAGTTCGACGTCTGACGTAAGCGTCCCTCATGGTTGCGTCGTTTTGTGCACCGATAGGTATTGCGAGAGGCGAATCTTAGTTGGGATTGGCTTGTTTCGGTCAAAAGCAAATGAAAATATCATGGCCCCGTTCGGAATCGAGCGGGGTTTGCTCATTTACCGACTCTGAAAACCAATTTCTATCGAAACTTTGGGCGGCCGAATTAGTGGTCGACGGATCCTGCCTGACCATTCGAAAACGGCTTTGGCCACGCATTGCCAGTTCGTTCGACGTGTTCTGGGACGAAAAAATCTCTGCCGGTGAGTGCAACTCATGCGGCGTCTTTTTTTCGTTTCCCAAAAGTGCCCCAGGCTTTATGACCGTCAATTATCTTCGTACCGGTCCAAATACAGAGTACCGAATCCTGGCAAGAGCAAAGAAAATTGTCGATCAAATCGCGATCGCCCGAAATTGCCAAGGCATTGTTTGCCAGGTGATCTCGAAACGAATCTCCGAACGGCTGCTGCGCCGCTGGGGGTATATTCCGCATGCGAAATCTCTAGGGATTGGGCATTTTATTAGGCGTCTAAAGTGCTAGGCTTACCGCTGATGTTTTTGAGTTTTACACAGCTTTGACAATTCGCAAATCTCTCTCTCACATCGCATGAGATCGCTTAGGGTATGATTCCTAACGAATTTGAGTCTGGTAGAAGCTAACTTTATCACGCTTCGTCACGAGGGTATTGTGCAAACGATGCCCAGATCCTTTCAACGTATTCATGTAAAAAACAGGGCGAATGCAAATGGGCGCAAATCCCACCGAATCCACTCGACATCACCACCCCGCCACCCTGAACAATCCGGTTCAGCCGCAGGTTGAAGAGGTAGCCAGTAGTTCTCGAACACCGAAGGGTGGCGGGAAGCAATCTCCAGTGCCATCGACTTATTACGTCGAATGGGGACCGGCCGCTTGGTTGGTCGCTTTGCACATCGGTGCCTTGGCAGCACCATGGACCTTTACGTGGTCTGGTTTGATACTAGCTGTCTTCATGCACTGGGTAACAGGTAGTTTGGGAATATGCCTAGGTTTTCACAGATTGCTAACCCACACCGGGCTCCAAGTACCCAAGTGGCTCTACAACTCATTTGCGTTCATTGGCACTCTGGCCGGCGAGGGTGGGCCGATTAGCTGGACTGCCAATCACCGCAAGCACCATGCATACAGCGACCAACCAGGAGATCCGCACTCGCCACATGACGGTCCATGGTGGGCTCATATGTTTTGGCTAGCATTTTCCACTCATGGTGGCGATCCTCAGGGGTACGCAAAGAAGTGGGTACCAGACTTGCTCAGAAGACCATTCTTGGTCTTTTTGGAAAAGTGGTTTTTGGCGATTCACATTGCGTTCGGTGCAGCGGTCGTTGCAACGGGTTATGCGATCGGCGGTGGGGAGTTGGCCGTTTCGTGGTTGGTATGGGTTGTTTGCGTACGCATGGTTGCTGTTCTCCACACAACTTGGTTCGTCAATTCTGCATCGCACATGTTTGGATATAAGAACTACGAAACCAAAGACGATAGCCGCAATCTATGGTGGGTCGCGATCATTGCTTATGGCGAAGGCTGGCACAACAATCATCACGCGCATCCTCGCTTGGCCCAGCACGGACACAAGTGGTGGGAGTTCGACGCGACCTATCAAATTATCCGCCTACTGAGAGCCTTCGGACTTGCTAAGCATGTCGTTGACTTGGCAGCGGTCGAGCAGAAGAAGAAAGAGCGAGAAGAACGCCGCGTGGCGTAACGCGGATCGGCAGTGACTCACAATGTCAACCGTTAAGCATCCCAAGGCGGCGTCTAAAAAACGTCGCCTTTTTTATTTTCTAGCGGGCTAAGGGCTTGTTGATTTATTGGCTTTTTGAAAAACGAGGTTTTAGCCGCAGGGCGCTAACCGCGATTAACAGACAACAACCGGGAGCTATCGCGTTACGGCTGATTAAAGCAACACGTTCTTAAGCGTCGGGTCATGATCAACATGAACTCCGAGTCGAGGCACTAGGGTTGAGTCGCCGAAGATAGTGCACCTCAGTGCTAGCATTTGTTCAAGGTCGTTTTGGGGTAAATTTTGTCGGCTGTATCGAGAAAATGCACCTTTGACCGAACTTTCAATTCCGATCGTGCCGATAAAGCGGGTGGTATCAGATTTTGGGAATCGCATCTCTGAAGGGATCGGCCCGAATATGCTGGTCATTCCATTGGTGTGCGCGAGTAGCCCACCCGCCGAGGTCTACCATTAGGTCGAGTAGCGTTGGTGGCTGGTTTGATGCAATCGCATTTTTGCGTTGGAGAATATTCGATGAAGTTGCTTAAAGGCTGGAAGATACGCTTACTCGCCGGATTGGCTGCCGCCATTTCGGGCGAGCAATTGAGTGCACAGATGATGCCGGGCAGCCCACACCCCAGCGCAGCGGCTCCTTATGCCCATCCTGCGGCCTATGCTTCGATGCCGGGTGATGAGATGGGGCAATTGGTTGATCCCAATCTTCCGATGATTAACACGGGTGCATCGCACGACGGTTCCGCATGTGGTTGCCAAAACGACGGCGGCATGTGTTATGGTGACTGCGATCCACGTTGCGGTCTACTCGGAGGGGGGGGCATTCGGGCTCGACTCGCGGAAGAGCGATGCGATCCTTTTGGCCGCTCTTTATCAGGATTCCGCCGCAATCTGTTCGGTAACTTGAGCTCGTGCCGAGGTATACTTCGTCCTTATGGCGAAGGTGGAATCGCTACCCAGAGATGGTATGACGCATCTGCTGAAGTCATTGCACTATCCAGAACAAAAGGACCGTCGAACTTCGTCGTCTCTCGGGATGGCATCTCGGGTCCAGTAGCACTTTCGACGGATGCAGTTGACCTGGACAAGCTGCGAGCAGGTCTTGCAGCCCAGATCAATGTTCAAACTGGTCCCGGTTCGAATTTAGAGTTTGGTTTCTTTGGGCTCAATGATTGGGAGGAGACAGCGACGGTCTCCGATCCTGTTAATCCTCGATACTTCTCCTTCTTGAGTAACTTTGGTGTTTTACCGCCAAACGGATTCGATGACTCAGATCGCTCGCTTCGCCACACGCTCAACTATCAATCCGTACTCAATAATGCAGAAATCAACTTTAGACGTCGCTGGTCGGAGCCACATGGATTCTGGCAAGGTAGTTTCTTGGGTGGTTTCCGGTACTTCGATTTAGATGAAGTCGCGAACTTTATTGCACGTGGTACCAACAATAATGGACCTGCCGCAGCCGGGGAGCGATTCCTTGACTATTATGTCCGAACCTCGAACAACTTGTTCGGCTTCCAGCTTGGTGGAGATCTTTGGTACAACTTGTTCCCTGGTGTTAAGCTGGGTACAGAGCTCAAGGGTGGTATATTCCACAACGATTCTGGCATGAAGACCTCGATCTTTGCCAATTCGTTGAGCGACACCTATCAGGAAGCACTGACAGGTCAAGGTCGTACCGCCTACATACTGCAAAGCTCGGCTCAGTTGTACTACCGAGTTAGCTATTCATGGGCACTCCGATCTTCGTATCAGATCATGTACATTGACGGTCTAGCGTTCGCTACCGAGAACTTCAATGGAACACCACCAGCGTTGTTCCTACCAAACTCGGCACGCGTTACGACGCTGAACAACAAGTCGACTGCCGTCTACCAAGGATTCACACTTGGTGCTGAATACACCTGGTAGTTGACGACAGATCTGGTCAAGAGTTAGCAAAAGGGATAGAAGCTTCGCCATCATCGCGAGGCTTCTGTCGTTTTTAACGACAACCTGCACTCATTTAAAGAAGGAATATCAGTGGTCGCATTTCGAGCAGGAAACACGCGAACAACCTTTCCTGAATCTATCAATGCCGCTCCACCCAACTGGAAGCCATCCCCCTGAAGCTTGCCCACTTTGTTACCCTTGAGGATGGCAGCTTGAAATCCCTTTACCCAAACCTCGGCACCGAAAAGCTGAGAGAGCTTTCCTCGGGGTAAACCGAATCGGCGATAAAGCGAGCAAGTCGGATCTGATATGTGAACGACATCGCTTAAGTTAGCGCGATCTAGTAAAAGCTTTCCATCGGCGAGTGGGCTCATGTGAACAACGATTGGCTCGATGCCTTGGGCCCGCAAACCATCTTTTCTCGTCGAGAGCTCCGTCATGGTTTCGCCGCAAAACGTACAACCCGCATGACGAACGAATACCAGGAGCTTATTGCCGTTTGCAAGGAATTGATCGACCTCTTCGCCAGTGGAAACGAGGGTCTTGGGGCGTTGGTCGAGGGGAAGCGCTCCGTAACGAGCATCCGGTGACGAGTGATGCTTGAACGCGAGATACAGCATTGCCGCAAAGGGTACCCACCAAATCAGGTCGTTGGACAGGATGGTCACACCCCATTGCAGCGGCAGTTCGCCCGATCTCACCGCCCCCACGAAACCGATCGGCCCGAAGATTTTACCTAAGAAACCGACCAACACGATTGGCCAGTGAATTCGAAAATCCCGAGCGGCAAACCAATATCCGATGCCGTAAACCCCGACAATCATTCCCACACATTGCCAAATACCAGGGTAGTTGGGCCGATCGATGCCTGTGAGATCGAAGATGTGGTTGGGGAATAGGATGGTCCATGCTCCCCACGCTAAGTTATAGATCGCAGCAAGTTTTAAAACGATTGCCGGCCATTTAGGTGCGGAGTCCATAAATTTAAGTCTGGTCAGTTGTCGCTAAAGGGAGGTGGAAATTGGCTAGGTCGTTTTTGATCGGAACGATCAGCGGGCGTTGGTAATTCTTCAGAATCCTCTTCCAAGACATCCGTCAGATTTCTCATTAGGATTTCATATCGGTGAACGACATTGGGCTCACCCAGCAGTGCGTGCTTGACGTCTATCGGTATGCTGACGGCATAAGCGATGATGTCAGTAAGGATCCCAAGCGGGAGCTGTTGCGTGAGCAAATCACCGAAAGTTTTCGAGTTCGCTGCGTCGAGTGGAATCATCGCTCGGAAAACGGCCAGCAAGTTATCGCGATATTCATCCAGCATCGAGACCGATTCCGCCGGCACAACATCGTCGATCATTTCCACATGCGCTTGTCGGAATGGCGTTCCAACGTCCAGTTCTTTTACAAGCTTGGCTCTCGATAATCCCGCTAGAAGAATATTGTGGCGTCCATCGTCGGTCGGAGTATGAGAGATGATTCGACCGATACAGACAAACTCTCCCATCTTGGGTTTCCGATCAATTTCATTTTCCCAACCTGGGATCAAGAGAGCCATGGTGATCAGATGGTCAGACTCGAGAGAGTCGCTGAGCATTTCGCAGTATCGAGGTTCAAAAATGTGAAGCGCCTGGATAACGTGAGGAAACAAAACGAGATTCGGAAGCGGGAATAGGCGTACAATCCCGTCGAAGTCGTCCGGTATTCTTGCGCTTTCCCAATGTCCCATAACGGTTCCCGTGTGTTTTGAATGCAGAATAGCTCGTCGTAGGTCGCTTACAGTGTAGTTAGCTGGCTAGCAATCAAGCCCTAAGCCTCGATGGAGTGGCGTTGCAGATCCTCGAGATCGACGAATTCGAGGGTGGATATGTGGGTGGATTCGAGCACAATTTTTGGAGCGAGGCCAGCTTCAAAGGCCTCTTTCCACCTGAGAACACATAAACACCAGCGATCTCCTGCTTTGAGTCCTGGAAAACGAAACTGGGGAACTGGTGTCGTGAGGTCGTTTCCCCGAGATTTCGAAAATGCCAAAAACTCGTCTGTCATGACACTGCAAACCAAATGCAAGCCGATATCCTCAGCCCCAGAACGGCAGCAGCCATCTCGAAAGAATCCCGTCATGGGATCGACGGAGCAACTTTGAAGCGGTTGCCCCAAGACATTTTTGGCGTTTGACATGTAGCGGTTCTCCAGCTTGTTTTTGTTGTTCTTTGCCGATGGTCACATTTTACGATCTTACGGCAGGTCTCTTTGTGAGACGGTTGAGCACTTTTTCCAAATAGCAGTCCTACATCGTAGCATGTTCTGCTTTAAGTACACTTGGGAGGGCAAGGCATACATATGGGTGGCCGTAGATATCTGGGTGGCCGCAGATACCTAGTTAGCCCCATTCAGTGGAAGCCAGCTCGCGGATGTTGTCCCTATGAAACAGGACGAAAGAGTCGGAATTCTTTACCAGTAGACTTGATTCCCGCCTTTAACATCAGCAATCCGATTTTGAGTTTGTCGGGCTCTCGCATACGAAATTCCTCGATGTGAGGACTTTGAGAAGTCGGTTCTCCTCGAACAAAAATCGATCCGCCAATCATTCCCTTTCCCATTTCAGGTCCAACGGATCCCCCTACTACGATATTGCCGTCAACCATTCCCATTCCGAGCATACTACCAGCATTGCCGCGAATTAGAATGTCAGCCCCCCGCAGCCCAATACCGGCTCGATCTCCCGCGTTTCCTTGGACCGCGATAAGACCGCCAGCCCCCAAAGCCCCTAGGCAGTTTCCTACGTTTTGCTTGACTACGATGGAACCTGAGTTCAAAGAATGACCGAGAAAATCACCCGCGTGCCCTTCGATTACGGCATCACCGAGGCCGTAGGACATCAAACAAAAATCTCCGACGCTGCCGTCCAATTGTAACGTTCCAGGAGCTCTCAGGCCGCTAGCGATGTAGTCCTGTTTCTCGCATCCGCAAACGCAGATTTCGAAACCTTCGTTTGCTGAATCAGCGGTGGGAGGGACAATAAAAGACAATTTCTCGCCATTGGATTGGTTCAGATCAAATACGATGCGGAGAGGCACGGCAATTCTTCACTTTTAGGGTGGAACCAACGGACGGAACCAGCGGAGGCGCAATTGCGCAAGGATTTCGGGGATGCATGGCAGCGCCACAAATTGGCCACGAGGTTTAATTTCTCCATTCTAGTCAACTTGGCGAAGCTGCCCAGACACTAAGTGTGCTCAGGGCTTACTGGATGGTTGGAAGATTTCGATAGGTATCCGTCGTTTGGTCAAAACAGAAAAGATAGATTATGACCCAAAATTGAACGGGATTGAGTATGATACTCCGGCTCGATATGTGCCGACGCTTTTTCAGTTTGGCTTCCGAATAGTAGCTCCAAATTCCCAAGTTATTCACGAACTTAATTTGCCCATGACAGAGTTTCGATCTGAACCCAACGGTCCGCTTGCTAGCCCACCAAACGTTCCGGAGCAGGCAGCCCCATTTCCGTCCGCTGCGGAATCCGTTTCTACGCCTCCTGTCATGGGTTCAAATTTGAGTTCGGAAACGAGGAACTTGTTTCAAAACGCAGTGTCGGAAATCAGCAAAATCTTCGTCGGCCAGGACGAGCTGATTTTGACCTCTATGGTGGCATTGTTCTCAGGTGGGCATGTATTGATCGAGGGGGTTCCGGGGCTAGGCAAAACGCTATTTGTTCGAACTTTGGGGCATGTGTTGGGTTGTCAATTCGGTCGAATTCAATTCACGGCCGACCTCATGCCATCCGACATCACGGGGGCGCCCATTCTCGATTTGAAAACGCAGGACTTCCGGTTTCGACCTGGACCTGTCTTTACTCAATTTCTTTTGGCTGATGAAATCAATCGTTCTCCTGCAAAAACGCACGCAGCCTTGCTGGAAATTATGCAGGAGTATCGTGTCACGATCGACGGGGTCAGTCACGAGGTGCCTCGACCCTTTTTAGTCATGGCGACACAAAACCCAGTTGAGAGTGAGGGCACCTATTCTTTGCCGGAAGCTCAACTGGACCGGTTTATGTTCAAGGCCATTGTGAATTATCCCGCGGAATCGGATGAAGCGCGGGTGTTAGAACTACATTCGCGTCAAATCGACTTAGCAACCGTTCTTAAGAACGAGGTCCGGCAAGTCGCCAATGCGGATCTGATCCAAAAGACCATTCGCGAGAACGCGTCTACGATTGTGGAGCCAAAGCTCTTGAATTACATCAACAAGATTGTACGAGCGACTCGGTCATGGCCAGCGTTCCACCTGGGGGCGTCGCCTCGCGCTGGAATTTCCTTGATGCAAGGGGCGAGAGCATTGGCGGCATTTCGCGGGAGAAACTTTGCGGTCCCCGATGATGTTGTGGAGCTAGTTCTACCCGCATTACGACATCGTGTTACGTTGACAGCAGAAAGCGAAGTCGAAGGCCTTTCGGTGGATAACGAACTTAGAACTTTGCTTCGCAGTATCGAGGTTCCCCGTCTTTAACATAACGCCCTTTTGGTTCCGCTCTAACGCGGATTGACCCGACATGTTTATAGAGGCTATTGGCGAGTTTCTCCCGTTTTGGGCCCCCTGGCTTGCAATCTTTGTTCTGGCCGCAGCATTGTTTTCCTTAGTGGTGGTGCGCCGGATCTATCCAACCAAGCAGTGGTGGCTTTTGATGGTCCCCTCTGTTTTTCTACTAGTGCTATCGGTCAAATTTCCTGTGTTGATTCCGATGGTCTATGTGTTGGACATCGTTGCATTGGTTGTTGTCACGTTTGACTTTTTTACCATTACAACAGCAGCCAAGATTCGAATCGAACGACATATGATTCGGACCGCATCTTTGGGGGGGACTCAAACCGTTGAGATCATCGTCGAGAATCGAAATTCTCGAGGACAGAGACTTGAGGTTCGCGACGGGATTCCCCCCAACATTACGGCAGAGCCTGATGGTCAAAAATGCTACGTGGCGTCACAACAACGACTGGAAATAAGTTATGTTCTAACGCCAAACAAGCGGGGATCTTTCCCATTCGAGAGTATCTTTCTTCGATTGGTAAGCTTATTCGGTTTTTGGTTTCAAGAGATCAAACGACCATTGCCGGCAGCTCTGTCCGTTTACCCCGACATGAAACAGCTCGCTGAGTATGCCGTCCTAGCACGAACCAATCGGCTCAGCCTAATCGGTGTTCGCAAGACGAGAAAGCTGGGACAAGACAACAATTTTGAAAGGCTGCGAGACTACACACAAGACGATAACTACAAACACATTGATTGGCGTTCAACGGCTCGCAGGAACAAGCTAACTGTCAAACAGTTTCAAACAGATCAGAGCCAAAGAGTTGTTTTTTTATTGGATTGTGGACGCTTGATGACGAGCGAGTATCGCGGTCTGAGCCTACTTGATTATGCGTTAAATTCAATCTTGATGCTGAGCTATGTGGCACTTCAGCAAAAAGACTCGGTAGGGCTGCTTTGTTTCTCGGATCGAATCGAATCCTACGTCCCTATTCATGGGGGCCCCTCTCAGATGAACAGGATTCTCCACGCCGGCTTTGATCGTTTCCCGTCCCTTCGGCAGACCAATTTCGATCAGGCGTTCATGCACTTGTCAAAGCATTGTCGCAAGCGTTCGTTGGTGGTTTTGGTAACGTCTATCATCGATGATGTAACGGCCGCACAAATAACGGGTTATCTATCCAACCTCTCGGGGCGACATCTCCCACTCTTATGTTTATTGAGAGATCGCGCTGTGTTTGACTACGCCGATAATCCGGCTTTCGATCCCGACGTACTCTATCGCAGTGCGGCCGCTGCTCAGATGTTGACCTGGAGGCATCAGGTCATTCAAAGAATGCATCAAGCTGGAGTGTTGCAGGTCGACGCATTTCCAGACGAGCTAACCTCCCCCTTGGTCAACGAATACCTCACCGTAAAAGCCAAGCATTTATTGTAGGAAATAGACTCAGCCCACTTTATGCCGCGAAGCGATTGGCAGCTGGTATAACAAACGACTTGTTTCTGCCAAAGGACAGAGCGTCGATGATCTGCTCCGCCGTATGCAGAGCCTGGGCTCCCATGATGCCAGGAACGGTTACATCCTGGCCATTGCACATCGCCATGAGCCATTCTTCATGCTCTAGGACAATAGCGTTCGCAGATGCAGGCTTGCTCTCTGTTTTATGAAGCCAATCCGAGAACAGAGCATCTTTAACTTTCGCTCTTTCCAAGGGGGGCAGCTTATCGGCTAAACGCTTACCCTCCAGCACATCATCATGAGGGCGAGTTCTCGTGACTGTTCCTTGGGAAAAATCTATTTTTGTAATTTCAGTATCGGAACATATCTGCATGCATCGGTTCATGGATTCCGAAACTCTCGACGCGCGGAGCTGCGCCATAGTTCCGTTTCGGAAGATGAGTTGAGCAATGGCCATGTCTTCATGTTGGCCAAGAACGGTCCATCCGAAGGCATTAACGTGTTCCACGGAAGAGGGCACGATGCTAAGAATAAGGTCGATATCGTGGATCATCAAATCGAGAACGATCCCGATATCGGTGCTCCGCCCGGTATAGCATCCCTCGCGAGTCGCTTCGATGTAACGAATCGAGTGAGTATCGATAGATTCTTTCGCAGCGGTCCAAACAGGGTTAAAACGCTCGACATGACCGATCTGCAGCGTGAGTCCCTTGATATTTGCCAAGTCGACTAGTTGTTTAGCTTCGAGAGAGTTCGTAGCAATGGGCTTTTCGATCAAGCAATGAATATTGTTGTTCAGGCACCACATCCCGACTTCATGATGAAGAAAAGTCGGAGTTGCAATGACCACACCATCTACCAAACCGGCCAATCTTCTATAATCGGAAACGGTGGCCAGATTTAGTTGCGTGGACACCATCTGACGGGAGTTGGGATCGGGATCCACGACACAAGTTAATTCGCAGGCTGGATTAGCTGCGAGTAGTTTCGCGTGAATCCGTCCCAGGTGTCCGCCCCCGACGACAGCGACCCGCGGCTTAGAAATTGATTGATAAGTCATCGCATTCGATTGTTAATAAGTTACGCTGCCGCGGAATTCGAGTTGTTGGCAGCGGAGCTTCGGCGATCCCGTCCACGACCGTGTTTTCCGAGGGCAGAGTTCTCGATAAAGTTGAACAGGGTTTCGAGCTCTGGTAGATGATTACCTTCTACTTGAAGGATCTCACGAGCGTGCTTAACGCCAACCTTGGAACGATAGAGCAATTTATGAGCTTCGCTGATAGCACGAATGGCTGGTGTGGTAAAGTTTTTACGTTTGAGAGCCACTACGTTGACGCAGCGTGCTCGCGCGGGAAATCCTTCCGCGAGCATGAAGGGAGGCACGTCTTGTAGAACACGAGAGAGTCCGCTTACAAACGCATAGCATCCAATCGATGCATAATGATGAACGGCTACTCCGCCACTCAATGTTGCATCATGAGCTACGTGAACGTGACCACCTAACATAACGGTGTTGGCCATGATCACGCGATCTTCGATGATACAGTCATGAGCAACGTGAGAGTTGGCCATAAAGTAGCACTGATGGCCAACTCTGGTTATGCCCTCGTCCTTTTCCGTTCCGCGATTCACCGTCACGCATTCACGGAAAACATTCGAGTCTCCGATGATGACTTGAGTCGGCGATCCTTGGTAGGAAAGATCTTGTGGTTCTGCACCGATCACGCAACCTGGAAAAAATCGATTGTCGCGACCGATCGATGTATGACCCGTTAGCGTTACATTGTTTTCCAGTCGGGTGCCTCTACCGATTCGTACGTGAGGTCCAACAACGCAGTGATGACCAATGCGTACATCATCGTCAAGTTCGGCTCGTGGATCCACAACAGCTGTGTGGGCTATAATGGTTGGCATGGTCAGTTTTCCAATCTATTCATTGGCTGGAGAAAAGCGGAAAGTTCTTTTGTAAACCTCATCCCGCTTTCCTCATTTGTTGTTTGTCTGTTAACTCTAATAGTTCTTGAGCGAGTCTTCCATTCAGATTGTGACCGCTACGATGAGCGATGATTTTTCCCTGGATCCGATGTTGGCAAAGGGAAAGGTCGCCGATCACGTCGAGCAGTTTGTGTCTTGAACACTCGTCCTGGTAGCGGAGAGAATTTTCGATGGGACCTTTATCACCAAAGATGATCAGATCTCGGTAAGTCACGTGGGTGGCTACCCCGCGTGACTGAAGCCCCTTGGCGTCCTTTTCTTCCAAAAAGGTTCTAGCAGGCGCGATTTCCGTGGTAAATGTTTCGCGATCAACTACGAGCGTTGACTCGCACTTCGGAACGGAGCTAGCTGGTCCGTAATCAAGCACATAGCGAATCGTCAATCCCGGATCTCGAGATGGAATCGCTAGCAGATAGCTTGTCTCGTCCCCAATTCGGATAGGTTCAGTAATGGAAACGGTTTTTGCAGAAACAAGCTGCTTTCTTAATCCGCATCGCTCCAGCGCGATCGCAAACGATAGAGCGCTGCCGTCCATGCCTGGCATTTCAGGAGCATCGCATTCGACAATACAATTGTCGATTTGTAGAGCATATAGGGCTGCCAGGACGTGCTCCACCATCTCTACATGAGCACCAGCTTGGACGAGAGTCGTCCGAAGCTGCGTATCTCGTCGATGCTCGACATGAGCAGCGATGGTTGGCTTGCCAGGAAGGTCAACTCGACGGAATCGGATTCCAGTGTTTGGCTCTGCAGGCAGAAATGTCAAACTTATCGCACGGCCGGACCAGTAGCCGCGGCCGCTTACGTGCGATACATGTTCGATTGTGTTCTGATATGGTGCGAGCTGCATTCTGGAACGAAATCCGTTTCGTGTCAAAACTCTGTAAGAGACCGTTGATTAACGTCGCAATCCGTTGCTGTTTCCGTTGACTGGTGGTTGTGCCACCTGAGGCGCAAGCCCCTTGGTCGGAGTTGTGTTAATCGGAATACCCTTCTTGATGTATTGATCTCTCAAGACGAACAACACATAGTCAGTGATGTCCAGTCCAGGTGCTTGAAAGAGAACATCTCGTTGGAGCCCAAAGTTCACGCTTTGTGGCTTCTTAGGATCCATTTCGTCTTGCTCTTTGCTGTAGCGAAGTACGACATCGTACTTGTAAGCCGTAGCGACAGTTTTGATCGCTTCGTTGATATCGGTGTAGGAATCGTAGACAACCTTTGCCTGCTTTTCTGCGAACTCTTTTTCTTGACCTAGGAAGTCAACCCGCAGCTTGCTCTCTTTGTTGAGAAGCTCTTCCTGCTTTTGCTTGAAGTCAGGAGTGTTGGGGTCGTAGTTCTTGACGATGGTTTCGCTTTCCGTAAGAAGCGACTTACGACGGTTCTCGATTGCATCATGAGCCGCTTCCATTTCAGCTTTGATCTTTTCCATCTCTGCGTTCATGGTGGGGTGGGCTTTGATAATTGCCCCAACGTCAACCAAGGCGACTGATGTTGGTCCATTTTTAGGGGGCTGGGAAGGAGGGACGTTTTGCGAGGGAGCCTGGGCGAAGACAGAAGCGGTGCCAAGGCCCATCAGCGCGACTGTCGCGAGAGAAAATCGAAAAAGCACTTTTGAGCACTCCATTGCTAAGTGATTTTGGAAAATTCAGCATTTTCGGACGACAATCGTTCCGTCGATCGCCGCTGAGTCAGGTGGTACGATCCACCAAGTCCGCCAGGATTCTTACAATTCAGAGATCCCGAGTAAATAGAGATCTTCCGATTCAGAACAACTTTCCAGACCCATTCAGCTTCTCTAGGCCTCAAAAGTTACCGTGGAATGGTATCGGACGGACGTTGGCGATCAGATTCAGGAAAATGCTTATATTTTTAAGACTTTTCTTTCCCGCGCGGTTTTCCGGCTAGCTGAACTCGTGATACCTCTATCTCATGTGCTTTGAAGCCAAAAAATAAAGCTTCGGTACCCCACAGATAGGAAATCGTTACCGGAAGAGTTGCAGTCTGGACTTGTGACGTTTTTTTTCTCCCCGTAAACTGCGCGGTTTCTTAAGGTTTTACACCTCAAATCAAGTTAGCCGAATCCCGTCCAAATGGGCCGATTTACCACTTCCATCCTCGCGATCTCCGCCATGCTCGTAATCGTTGATATCGATTGCCAGTGGCTGTCTGCGCAGGAAGGAAATAACGCCCAAATCGTTGCTCCGGACCAATCGGGAACTGCTGCCTCGGCATCGGGAGAATCGAAGCCCAACACCGGAGCTCCAGCTGACGTGAAACCTCAGGGAATTGCCGACTCAAGCGATTCCAATGGGGCTCTCACTGGAGTTGCCCCTACGGATAATTCCGAGAATGCGTCCGATGTGAGCACGAAAACTCCCGGTCAGTCTAACACCAGTTTTAGCGAAGCATTTTTCCGCAACCCGCTTAATTTGGTTCTCTTGGTTTTTTTGGCGTTATACGTTTTGCTTTTGTTTTTGCCCAAACAGGCTAAGAAAGAGCAGAAGGCGCTCCAAGCGAGGCTGGTCAACCTTAAGAAAAACGACCGCGTGATTTTGAACTCAGGAATCCACGGGGTCGTCGCAAACATTAATTCGGATGCAGGCACGGTCACACTGCGTGTTGATGAAGGCAGTAATGCCAAAATCACCGTCGACCGCAATGTCATTCGAAGTGTTGAAGCCTAACGACTGAGATGTAACCCTTTCGAGTCGGACCTTTGGTACGGACTATCCATGTTTGAACAAATGAATTTGTTTGCCCAGAATGCTCTCGGAGATGGATCTTCGGGCGCTAGTGATTGGAGAAGCGGCCTTCTCAACTTAGCCGTCTTCGTTGGCGCGATTTTGATTCCGTTTCTTCTCGGGAAATGGCTTGCGAAATTCCTTAAGATGCCTAACGCTACGTTCGGCTTTACAACGATCTTTTTCTTCCTGATTGGATCGTTGACCATTCTTTTCCTCCCGCAAATCGATAAGACGGCTACCAAGCTTTTGTACGGTCCGGACATCGTAGGTGGCATGAACCTGATCTATGAAGTGGATCGGTCTAGCGAGGATCCTCTCGCTCCAAGAAAGGTGACCGCCAAGGATTTCGTGGTCCCTTTGGTCAACCGACTCAATCCGTCTGGTACCCTAGAGATCAAAATCCGTCCTAACGGCGACGATCGAATCGAAATCACCCTGCCTGCTGTCGACGAATCCGAAGTCGCTGAAATTGAACGACTCATCACCCAAGCGGGTATCCTGGAGTTCCGTATCGTTGCGAACCGCAGCGACCACAAAGACATTATCGACAAAGCGCTTGCCCAGGCGAACTCAGATGACGCCAATGTCCGGGTCCGCCGGCGAGTCATGATGACCGATAAAGTCACGAACCAAGAACGTGAAGTTGGCCTATGGAGACGTGTTGGCGCCGTGAACAACGCTGGCGTGATCGAATATGACGGCTATGTTTTTGGCGATATCGTTCGAAATGGACAAACAGGACGCATCCTGGAACCGCCCCCATCGCAAAAAGCTGGCGATCTCGATGCGTGGCTTAAGTCACAAAATGTTGAGGTTATGGAAATCCTGCTCGCGACAGAACGTGCGGGTCGAACCTTTCGCGTCGTAAACGGTCTACACCTCCAACGAGCCCAAAAGGGGTTCGGGAAAATGGGGGGCTACGAAGTCAACTTTACGATGACTGCTGGCGGTTCTAATGAGATGTTAGCACTGACCGGTGCAAACCTTCCCACAGGCGAATTCAAGCGACGAATGGCAATCTTGCTCGACGATGTCGTGCTTTCAGCCCCATCGCTCAACGCACACATCTCCAGCCAAGGGGTTATCCAAGGAAACTTTACCGAGCGAGAAGTCCAGCGTTTGGTTGATATCCTCAACGGTGGTGCTCTACCCGGTGTATTAAGTCGCCAACCTGTCGCCCGGAACGTCGTGGGCGCCAACATGGGTGAGCAAGCGATCGCTCAAGGTTTCCAGGCAAGTGCATATTCGCTGATCGCAACCATTGGCTTTATGCTTTTCTACTATCGATTTAGTGGTTTTGTGGCAACGCTAGCATTGGGCTTTAATCTGATTTTGGTTATTGCGGTCATGATTCTTATTCGACAGCCGCTGACCCTGGCAGGTGTCGCCGGTCTGGTTTTGTCGGTCGGTATGAGTGTTGATGCAAACGTTCTGGTCTTCGAGCGTATGCGCGAAGAAATGGAACGCAAATCTGCTCCTCGCGTTGCGATCCGAAATGGCTTCGACCGAGCTTGGTCCGCCATCTTCGACTCGAACTTAACGACCCTTATCTCTGGTTTTATCCTTTACTGGGTTGGAACAGAACAAGTCAAAGGCTTCGCTGCGACTCTCGTCATTGGTATCGCCTGCAGTATGTTTACCGCAGTCTTCTTCTCTCACAAAGTGTTTGACGTGGCCGAAAAGCTTCGTTTCTTGAGCTTGAGCATGGCGGACTACGTCAACACGACCAAACGCTCCATTTTTGGTACCCGCGACGTTCAGTTCATGAGCTATGCAAAACCGATGGTGGCTGCGTCTACAATCGCTTGCATTCTCAGCTTGGTGCTGGCTTTCGTTCGCGGAAGCGATCTGTTTGACATCGACTTTAATGGCGGAACTTCAGTCGTTTTCTCCCTGGAAAAGGGCATGCCTTCGGAGGACGTCCGAAAGATCGTGGCCAGTGCATTCGATAAGGATGAAGCTGGGATACCTATTCAGTCATCGCTCATTAGCGTCAAGCTCGATGATGCAGAAAAAGATTCGGTGTACAAGCTCGATACCTCGATCAAAAAGCAATCTGACGTTACGGACCGATTGCTAAAAGGGTTCTCCAGTGAGTCACCGGCTCGACTAGTAACGTACGACGTCGATGTTCAGATGACTAATAACCCGAAGTCGCAATCGTCTCTTCCTAGAGACTCCTCCGTTCGATTGGTTTCGTATCAAGAGAACGGTGCACCTCAAACAACCGCCGAACCACCTGTCGCGGAAATCACCGAGACATCTCCGGTGGACCCTGCTAAAGCTGAGGCAACAGCAACGCCCGTTCCAGTCGCAGATGCGAAAACAACATTTGCCTTGTCCTTCAAACGAAGCTTTGGCGAAGGAACCGCCAAGATCGCTGCAAAACAACTCATCGAGGAGTTGATCAAGGCAGCCGAGGCGGCCGGTGTTGCTTTGGTAGACGCCCAGATTGAACTAAGACCAATCGGTGCAGGATTCGAATCTTGGAATCGAGAGTCTTCGATCGGTGCTACCGAGTGGGAGATTACGATTCCATTCGATGCCGCGACCACAACCAAGATTTCCGACTCTCTCAAGTCTCTAGTGCGGGCTCGTCCTATTTGGCAATCCATCAGCCAGATCGAAGGCAGCGTTGCGACGGAAATGCAGAGACGTGCTTGGGCGGCCTTGATCCTTAGCTTGATCGCGATTACGGCGTACATTTGGTTCCGGTTTCAAAGCCTGGCCTACGGTATCGCTGCTTTGGTGAGCTTGATTCACGACGTGATCATAACCTTGGGTGTTCTGGCAGTTAGCCATTGGCTGTTCCAGCCTTTGGGATTCCTGCTCATCGAAGACTTCAAAATATCGCTCACGATCGTGGCGGCCTTCTTGACCATTATCGGTTACTCTCTCAACGACACGATCGTGGTGTTTGACCGAATTCGGGAAGTCAAAGGCAAGAGTCCTCGGCTCACCAATGAAATGGTTAATGCCAGCACGACGCAAACTCTAAGTCGAACTCTTTTGACTTCGAGCACAACGATTTTCGCGCTGATTTTGATGTATGTGTTTGGCGGAGAGGGAATCCACGCGTTTTCCTTCTGCTTGCTAGTCGGTATCGTTGTTGGTACCTATAGCTCAGTGTTCATCGCTGCACCAACACTCTTGTGGTTCATGGAACGAGAACAGTCCAAGAACAAACGCCTTGCTTAATCGTAAGCTACAATGAGACCTATCCAAGATGCCGAGCGTTTCGTCGCTCGGCATTTTTATTAGGTAGACCGATTTCCTTCGATATTCGAGACAGCATTGCAATGATCGCGAACCTCTTCAAGAGCGTCATGCCCCTTGTCCTCGCCTTCATTTTCCAGGGAATCTTCTCAGAATCCCTGTCGGCTCAGAACATTCAACTGGAAATCCGAGACCGCGACTCAGGATTTGGAACTCCCGCACGTCTGCGATTTACCAAAGGGGAAAAACAAGCTGGGTTGCCGCGCAATCTGTTAAAAGTAGGTAAATGGACGCTGGCAGAGGCTGATGTTCCCATCGCACCCAAACCTGGTGAATTCGAATTCCAAGCTCAAAGAGGCCATGAATTTACCGAGATTCGAGGCGGGTTCACCATCGAAAAGGGAGCTCGCGACGTTGTTACTGTCGAGATACCTCGATCAACCAAAATGCGAGAAGAAGGCTGGTACAGCGGCGATCACTTTTCGGCGTTGCCCGCCGAGCTCCTATATCGCTGGCAAGAAGCGGATGCCATCGATATGGTCGTCGCTCGCCACACGGCATCATCGGAACAGCAGGACGCTAACGCAAAACCTCCTGCAAAATCCAAACGGAGAGCCAAAGATGACTCGGAGGTTGAGCTCGGTGGTGAGGAACAACTCGGAAAGAAGTTATCGACCGAATCCTCTCGGTGGCAAACACCTGGCGGATCGATTTTTCTCCATCCTGTAGATGCAGCGCCAAATCTCGACGCTGGAGATGCTCCAAACTTGCCTCAAATTATGGAGGTCCTGGCAGATTATGACCGCATAAAAAATTTCGTGCCCGAGATAGAGTATCTCTGGACGCAAGATGTACCGATTTTGCTAAGTAGCGGCCGAATCAAGGCTGCGCAGATTTTGAATGCCACCAATACACCCGAAGGTGATGCCAAATTGGATCTCAAAACCGACCAAGGCCCCAAGTCCACAATTCGATTATTGGGCAAGATGATCAAGAAAGGCACTCTCGACGAAGTATTCGCACCAATTTCGGAAGACGACTATATCCGCTACCGCGATGGACGAGGGCTCGGACTGCTGTCGGAAAGAATCTTTTGGACGACGCTTGAGACCGGACTACGGATTACTCCGACGGCTTCCAGTGGGTTCGGTGATGGCGAGTCTTATCTCGGATACAACAGAACCTATGTTCACTGTGATGGCGAGCTAGATCGAAAGCAGTACTGGGACTGCGTTTCGTTGGGAAATACGATGGTCACCAATGGTCCTCTGTTGCGGGTCTCCATCAACGATCAATGGCCCGGTTCGACCTTTTCGTCTCAAAGCGGTGACCCTATCGAGCTAAACATTGCAGCCTCCCTTTCTGTTCGAGACCCAGTCGACTATCTCGATGTTATTTTTAATGGCGAGACGATTTACAGTGCTAAGTTAGAAGACCATTATCGCAAAGGAGAGTTTCCACCCATTGCGATAGACAAGAGCGGATGGCTCGTGGTCAGGGTTGTAACCGCACACGATCATCTCTACCGGTTTGCGACAACGGCGCCGTTCTATTTCGAATTTGATGGCAAGGCAAGAATCTCATCCAAAAGCATAGAGTTCATGCTGGCATGGCTTGATCGCTCTGTGGAGTCCATGCAAAAAAATCGGAACGTAGATTCAGACATGAAAGCCACACTTGAATCCGCTGAAGCATTTTGGCGAGACCGTCTCGAACATTCCACTGCACCGTAGACGTTGTTGTGATGGTCAATTTACGCCATGCATATTCATTCAACATCGCATCCCAAAGCCTATGGATGTATTCGATCTACGGACGGGTGGGTTGATCCAATAAGGGCATAAGTTGCAAGAACAATCCCACGAAAATTCCCGGTGGCCCCCCACTATCCAGAGGGAAACAATGAATCGCAGTACGACCACGATGTTAGTCTTTCAAGCCGTCAACTCGATACCGATACTCCTCTACTTGATTTTGTTGTGGACGAAACCACATCGATATGAGAATGCATGGTCAATTTTTTCTATGGTGGTTATGGCGGTCGTAGTGGCAGTTTGTTTTTCGACTTTGTTTCTCCTAGAGCAACGAACGAAGGCAGGCACAGCATTAGTTTGGGGTATTAATGTTGTTGCATTGATTGTCGTAATGTCGGTTGCCTATTGTGTGTTTTGCTTTATTGAAAACGTTACATAGCAGATGCCGCCTCGCTCCCGTTGCCAGGAGTCGCATGACGGCCCTACGCTTGTGATCGATTGCAACGCTCAAGCGAGCAGTTAGCTATCGTTTTCGAGCACTTTGTTGCACTGAATTCGGTCGATTGGGCTCACCACTGCGGTTTATCCCAGTGGGAGCATGACTGAGCAGCTACCGACGACTCAAGCCAGCCAACCCCTCCTCCGTCTGGCCGCAGGCCAGACGGAGGAGGTAGAGCAAGAGGGGAAGGGATGCATATGGTAGCCACTCAGTCACCGCCCCACCGGCATAGGGCCGGAATGGTAGCGGAAAACCCGTTCACAGCATAACTTGTTAAGTATCCAATCGTGGTCGTAATCCCATGGTTCTTTACTGGTTATTAGGCTGCCGCTTGAGAAAACAACAGCCCAAGACAATCGACTTGTTTCAGTTAGATCCAAAGGAAAGAGTTAATCTTCCGAGTGGTTTTCAAGAGGGACGGTTGTGGTGGTGATTTCCTTTTCCCGTGGCGGTTGTACTCTCCACCAACTAGCCAGAATGGATCCACTAACGTTCATCCACGGAGCAAAAAGAACCGATGCCAACGCGGCTTGCGTGCTCTTTAACACTTCGCTAGCAATGGTCGCTCCCATTCCACCATTCTGTAGGCCGACCTCGATCGCAACTGTTCGACACTCTTCTTCGCTCAGCCCCCATAGTCGACTTAAACCGTAACCAAATGCATATCCTGCCAGATTGTGAATACACACAACCAAAACGAGCATTACACCGACCGATTGCAAAGCGGCCTGCGAATCGGCCATGATAATCGCACAAATGAAACAAATCGCGAGCATCGCGATCCGTGACAACATTCGTTCCGCAGAGTCGGGGTTCAGGCCCCACCACCGGATCGCTCGATTCACTACCAAACCTCCCGCAATCGGCAAGACAACTGTAGTCACAATCGACCATAACATCTTCCAAAAGTCTACTTCCACTAACTGCCCAGCAAGCACTTTCATCGCAAGCGGAGTCATGATTGGTGAGAGGAGCGTTGAGCAAGCGGTCATCGTCACCGATAGAGCGATATTACCCTTTGCGAGATAAGTGACAACGTTAGAAGAAACTCCCCCGGGGCATGCACCAACTAAGATTACCCCCGCAGCGATTTCAGGTGGTAACCCGGCCATGT
>Ga0315899_10001365_pt1 | contig 28025 bp, 15 predicted proteins | sample LakEriMetagenome_2_FD_203518 | JGI IMG/M metagenome (GOLD analysis project Ga0315899, IMG submission 203518) | Freshwater fungal communities from buoy surface, Lake Erie, Ohio, United States - Buoy 4 MA112 | ecosystem: Environmental > Aquatic > Freshwater > Lake | place: USA: Lake Erie, Ohio... | reverse complement strand
ATAACTACCTGACATAAACAATCCAGCAGTGGTGTCGTTAGCGCCACCGATTTGAACAGTATATGTTAAATCTACTGTTTGATTATCACCGAGATTTTCAGAATATGTTTCGCTCTGTAAAATTGCTGCTTTAACATTATAAGAGATTTTATTATTAGAAGAAGAATCTCTTAATGTTATAGTGAAATCTTGCTTAGTTGGTGAAGCAAGAATATCAAATAGATTTTCATCTCTTAGTTCAGAAACAATTGCGCTAAGAGTCAAATCCATGTTAATAGGAACATCTATAACTCTTGCGAAACCAAATGTATTTCCTAAGCGTTGTAGAACTGTTCTTGATAAAGGCAATGTGAAACTAAATGATTGTATATGAGCGTCTGTTAGATTTGTTAAACCTTGGCTGCTTGGCAGAGTTAAAAGAATATCACCGGGACGAAGTGCGCTAACTGTGCTTGCTCCTGTAGTAAATCCAGTGAAATTAACACCAGCAGCTGTGCCAATTGATCCAGTGAAATTTCTGCTATAATCAAGTTTGTAAGCTTTACTAACATTTGTTAATTTTGATGCAGGTTGTGAGAACAAATCTACAGCAGGACTATTTCCTGTGATTGTAACGATATTTGCTCCACCATTAAATGGTCCTGAAGCAGCAGTTAAAGTTAGTGGAGCTTCAGAAGCGTCCGACTTAATATTAAAAGCTTCGATTGTAACATTTGCAGTGGGAATAGCTCCAACAGAAGCTTCAAAACTATATTCACTAATAAATCCATTACCAATTCCAACTATGGTTGAATCTGGAGTTAATGTTCCACCAACTACGTCTTCACCTTCATCTACAGTTAGAATATAATAATTATTACCTTGTAGATCTGAAAGCAATCCAGAAATAGCTTGAGCGCCATTTACGATATTAGTGTCAGTAACTCCAGTAATATTGAAACCCATTAATCTTTCATTATATCCATCAGTTACATAATATGAGAAATCCAAACCTACAGTTGGAGTTTCCATTACGATAGAATCTATACGAGCTAGTTTTCCGAACTCGTTGATATCTTGTCTATTAATACTGAAATTGAAATTGCAGCTTTGGATTCTATCCATTTTCTTTAATAGAGAGATTCCAGAAGCGAGTTCTCCAGTTGTAGTTGGAGATGTCACTGCTGCACCAATGTTTGGTCCAGATGTACCGCTTACTTGCAAGCCGGTAGAACTAGGAGCGATAAATAAAGCTTGACTTTGGTAAATTACACGATTTCTTGCCATATATTTTTATTTGTTAGTTATTGTTAAAATGTTAATATTTTTTACAGCGATTGGTATTGTTTGTGAAATTATAATCTAGGGTATCGGTAGGCTTTTACTTCAAAATCTAAAAATCCTATGTGTAATATAGGATTCAATTCTTTTAAAACACTGTCTCGTATTTTTGAAGTTTCAACATGAGATATGAAAAGAGTTTCTGAGTTATAAGCGCTACTTACAGAATTGTAGTTGTATCCAGTAGGATATACGCCAGTTTTCAATTCATTAAATTCACCAAGAGGATGCGCGGTCATTGGAATAAGACTAAAAATTTCATTATAAGAATCGCCAAAAACACTTAATACACCATCCAATTGATATAGATTCTCGCAGAAAGCTACAACCTTTATAATACATTTAGTTTCATCTTCACCTCCAAATGCAAAAGCCGTATTATGGGCAGTTTCTAAAGAAGCGAATATGCAAGGGGTTACAGGATTGTACGGAGTTATGCCAGTTTCAGTTACTGTAAATCTACTATTGTTTATGTATTTTCCTTCAATGATTAAATTATCTTCAGGCTGATCTGTTACATAACTATTAACTTCTTTTACAGAATATGTTCCAGATATATTTAAATTAGTAGATACTCCGCTATTAAATATTATACGACCATTTTCAAAATCTATTGCCATTCCACTTGTTCCAGTTGGTCTAAAGATTCCATCTATCGTGAATCCACTAGGTATAGTGGCTCCAGTTATGCTTTTATCGTATACCCATTGTTTATATGGAGAACTGTAAGCAACTTTGCCATTACCTAATCTAAAATCAGGATTGCTGTATAATTTTGTTGTATAAGTTTTATAAGCATCTCCTTTAGTCATTAAAAAATTATCAAACCACAAGAAGAAGCTATTTACTACATTGTGCGAAAATGTCGGTTTCATATGTTTAGTTTATTTAACTGCTTTAGTTCTTTATTAAATCTATTTATTAAATCTGATATATATTTAGAATTTCTGAATGCTGCTCCAGGTCTTATCTGTTGTGTTGTTGATTGCACACCTAATCCAGAGCGACTATTTTTTGTTTTTTTAAGATAATAACCAAGTCCAGAAATACCTGTTTCTATTCCTCTAGCCCAGCTTCTTCCAATTGCCCAAGGCATAGGTGTTATTTCAAATATTTGCGCGGCAGTTGGTATATCAAAAATAACTGTTGCATCCACAGATTTATTATTATATATAATTCTATAATTAGATTTTTTTAACAGTTCTTCAATAGGTCTAATTGGATCAGTTCCTTCGTCAAATCCTATAAAAGAATATAAATTTGTTATACCGCCAAGAGTTCCTGAAATGTTGGTGGCTGCTATTCCACCTTTAATCTCTTGAGTGATAGGATGGTTCATGAATTCTTCAATGAATTCATTTTTTATTTTATTAAATTCTTGATCAATTATTTTATTTATTTCTCTTTGATATTCTCTATCAGCTTGCAAATCTTGAAACATTTTTATCCATTCGGGATTCATATCTTATGGATCGGGCTTGAGGTATAGCGTATAATATTGATTATCGAATAAACCATGTGGTCTAAAAGTAGAATTTAAAACATATCTTTTGCCGTCTACATCAAAACGGCGACCATCTTTTATATAATCATAATCTTCCGCTCGTATTTTTATTCTAACTGAACCAACTACAGCTTCTAGTTTGATCTGTGAAGCTAAACCTGATTCGCTCCAATATTTTTTACCTATATCATCATTATAATGAATTCTAACTTTAAAAGTCTTGTAAATAGGTGTATTTACATATGAAGTTGTTTGACCAGCGGTATTATATAATGGATTAAAATTAGGATCAGTAATGATTACTATTTGAGAAGCTTCTTTAAAAACCGTGATTTCGCGAGCAAATGTCTCATGAATATCGTCAATGACTGCGTTGAGCGCAGTTCTTTCAGAAGCAGAGATAAGATTTGTAGCCATATTTACTTTTACACTGGTTGAAAAACTATAGAATATATATTAGTATAAATAAATTATGTCAAAGTCTCTGTATAGTTTCAATATTTTTAAAAATGCCGAGGTCGAAGAAGACAAGACTGAAACGGTGACAAACGAACAAGGCGAATCAGTTACTCGCACTTATAAGGAAAAGGTAAAAAAGCAAATTCCAGTAGAAATAAATATTTTGCAGCCAAATAGAAAACAAATGCAAGAAGCCGACATGGAATTTAGTATTGAAATGAGTAGATGCATTAGAAATGGCATCTTAACAAAAGCAATGTTATTGAATAAGTATAGCGACACTGGTGGTTTGATTAGCGATGCTGATGCAAAGATCATGGTTTCTGCTGCTGGAGAAATTGGAGATCTACAAAGTAGACTTACAATTCTTAATTTAAAGCCAGAATCAGAAAGAGACGAAGATTATAAAAAGAAGATTGAGTCTGTAACTTCTGAAATTCTTCAACGTCGTAAGACTCTGATTGAAAAAGAAACTAGTTACATGACTCTTTTTAATCATACCGCTGATATTAAGGCTCAGAACAGAGCTATTTTATGGTATGTACTTAATCTTACTCAATTTAAGGATAATAGTAAGAAAAATGCTGAATTTGAATGGTTATTTCCAGGTAAAACTTTTGAAGCTAAAGAAGCAGCGATGTTTGATTATGAAGAAAATAAGAATGAAATTTACGAAAAATGCTATACTAAATTAGCAAGTCTCATTAGTTATTGGTTCTTTACAAGCAACACCGAAAAGGAAGAGTTCGACAGAATCATTGGAGAAATAGATGGAACAGTCCCAACAGAGTAAATACAAGAAAGCTTTTCGGGATATTAAAAATGGATTCTCTGAAATTAAAGTTTTAGAGAATCTTTTTTATTTAAAGCACTTATCTTTAGAAGATCAGGTCGATATCGATCAGATCTACGATCATTATTTTGACGAAGCGAAAAGTAGAGGGGTTCCAACAAATGACGAAACTTTAAAGCGTCTTATCGAAGAAAAACAATGGACTAATCGACAAGAATCTTTAATTAAACAAGAAGAAGATTTAATAGAAAACTTTCAAAAGCAGAAAAAAACTTTATATTTAAAATCAGAAATATTAAGAGTAAATGCTGATATAGAGTCGGCGCAAAAACGATTATACGATTTAAAAAATACAAAAGCAGCTTTTTTTAATAGAACTGCCGAAAGCTATGCTGAAGAGAGGGTTAATGATTTTTATATTCTTAAATGCTTGTATAAAGATAAAAAATTATCTGTAGTTGCTTTTGAAGAAGATCAATTTGATGATATAGATTCAGAAACTTTAACATGCATTATAAAACAATATTCTGAGGTGTATAAGAATATAAATGACAACACAATTCAACATTTAGTTTTGCAAGATTTTTTTAATTTATACATGCCTTTTGCTGAAAATCCTAATGAATTTTTTGGTAAATCAGTATGTGAACTCACTTATAATCAAGTAAAATTGCTTATTTATGCTAGATTTTTTAGAAATATATTTCAACAAAATGATAAAATGCCTCAAGAAATTAAAAACGATCCTGATAAGATTATTGATTATGTTAATGCAAATGAAAATGCCAAAAAAGCCATAGAAAATAAAAACAACAAAGAAAATCAAGCAACTTCTATTGTTGGCGCAACTTCAGAAGATCTTGAGTATATAGGCATAAAAGCTAAAGGTCAAAAAACTCTTTCTTTAGCTGATGAGGCTAAGAAAAAAGGTGGTTCATTAAGCATGGACGACATGATGAAATTATTCGGATAATCTATAATTTAACGTGTAAATAAGAAATATGGCAGTTCAAATTAATGTCGCAGCCAATCAAGCAGCATTAACCGCTTCTATTCAAGCTGGTGTTCAAGCGTATAATCAAAGATTTGCTCAGAATAATCAGCTTAATTTAACAGTTAATCAACGCGCATTCTCTCAGCCTCTCGGAAGAATGACGGGTGATGTTAAAGATTTTGAAGCCGCACTCGCAGCTTCTAATGCTCGCGTTATTGCATTCGGAGCTTCTACCGCTGTTCTTGGAGGTGTAATTCGTAGTTTTAAGGAGTTGGCTAATGTTACGATTGAAGTAGAAAAAAATCTTGCAGATATTAATCGTGTATTTGGATTGACTACTAGTCAGTTACAAAAATTTAGTTCTGATTTATTTAATGTAACTAAATTAACAGCTTCTTCTTTTAATGACGCCTCTCAAGCCGCTCTTGAATTTTCTCGTCAAGGTTTGAAGGCTGAAGAAACGCTTCAAAGAACAAAAGACGCATTAACATTAACAAGATTGGCAGGTATTAGCACTGCAAGCGCTGTTGACGCTTTAACCTCTACTGTAAACGGATTTGCGGCAAGTGGAATTTCCACGACTCAAATTTTAAATAAACTAGTAGCAGTTGAACAAGACTATGCAGTAGGAGCTGGTGATTTGGCTGAAGCTTTGTCTCGTACAGGTCAAGCGGCTCAAGAAGCGGGTGTAAGTCTTGATCAATTAAATGCATTGGTAACTTCTGCACAACAAAGCACTGCAAGAGGTGGAGCAGTAATTGGTAACGCATTAAAAACAATTTTTACTCGTTTACAACGTACTGAAACTTTAGATCAGTTAGAAGCTTTCAACATTGGCGTTAGAGATATTCAAGGAAATATTTTACCTGCTGTACAGATATTGCAAAACTTTGCTGGAGCTTATAAAGGTTTGGCTGACGCTCAAAGAGCGCAATTATCAGAACAAGTAGCAGGTGTTTATCAAGTTAACATCTTAAAAGCAATTGTTAATGATTTAAATAAATCGCAAGGTACATATGCTGGTGCTTTACAAAGAGGCGCATCAGCAACAAATGAAGCTGAAGTTGCAACTGCAAAATTAAATCAAACTCTTGATGCTCTATTAAAGCAAACAGCGACTTCAACTCAACAATTAGCAAATAATATTGGTAAAGTAACATTTGAGCCATTAGCTAAATATGGCACTGAACAATTAAAGTCTTTTATCGAAAGTGCAAATGAGCTTCTTGAAGGAGAAGGAGTTGGTTCTACTTTTGCAAATGGTTTTTTAAAAGGTATTCGTAATGTAATAGCTGGCCCAGGTGCTATTGCTGCTTTCTTTACGCTTTTTAAATTAATACAAAATTCTTTTACTTATCTTGGACAAGCTTTGCCTCAAATTGCTGGCATAACAACTGAAACACAAAATAGAAAAAATATTGAACAATCTATTTTGCAAATTATGCAGCAACAAGGGCCAGCTTCACAAGCTCTTGCTGGACTAATGGGTAATCAAGCCGCACAAGCGCAATTGCTTCTTCAAATAGCCAGACAGCAGACAGCAGAATATCAAGCTCAATCGACTCTTGCTAAACAGCTTGCTAGTCAATTAGCTAGTCAGGGAGTAAGAGTAAAAGGATCTGGCGGATTGCAAGTTACTCGCGCAGGTGGATATATTCCAAATGCAACTAGAATGGCTGAAGTTGTTGGCGCACAAGCTGGTGGATATACTCCCGGTAGAGTTGTTTCATCTCCTGTTGGTGGGGTAATGAATACTGCGGAAGATGTAAAATATATTCCCGGTTTTGCTCAACCTTTTATTAATCCTCCTGCTGGATCAAAAGCTGGTCGCGCACACAGACAAAATGCTATAAATAGAACAGGTGTTGATCCATATATGTATAGTGGATTTATACCTAATTTTGCTGAAATTTTAGATGTCGCAGCTAGACCATATGATGTAAAAGATGGAGATACTGTTACAGCAGATGCAACAATAAAAAGAATTAGAGATTTTCGTTTAGAAAAAGTAGATGCTGTTGAAAGTAATCAAAGATGGGGTTTAGCAGCTAAAGGACTTGCTTTAAAATACTATCCTACAGCAGAAAAATTTGCTCCCGCTATTAATGCTACAGGAAAAGCCGCTTATGATAGATTAAGTTTTATTTCTAATGACCTGTCTGAAGGATTAATATCTAAAGGCTATGGTGTTCCTGATTTAAGATATATAGATGAAAAAGATTTAATAGATAAAACTTTAAAAGCTAAAAAAGCTAAAAAAGGTCTATGGCAAGAAATAGATTCACAAGGCAATTACGCGCATCCAAAAGCTATTCAATTTTTATCTCAGTCAGATATTGCTGCGAGTGATAAAGAACTAGAAGATAAAAAAGATGCAATGTATAAAGTAGCTAGAGCTGGAAGAAAAAAATTTGGTGATTTGAGCGTCTTTTCAGGTTTTATTCCTAATTTTGCTCCTCCTACAAGTGCAATAAGAATTCCTTGGTTTAAAAAATTTGGTAATCCTGCTTTTGATGCTATTCAACCTGCTTTAGGAATATCTAAAGCAAGTGATACAGAAACTTTTAGACAAATCAATTTCAAAAGCGCTGCTGAAGGAGCGGATGAGAGAGGAGATAGTAATATATTTGCTCCATTATTTGAGGATTTTGCATTTAAAGCGATGCAATTAGTTTCTCAACAAGATGTAAAAGACGATTTAATAAGAGGTTATGTATTGCAACCAGGAACAAATCAAAAACAATCAGCATTAGATGCTGCATTAAAAGAAGCTGGTGTAGGTATAGAATACAAAGGCTACCCAAAAAAGAATTTAACGGGAAGCATTACTGGAGAATTGACAAGAAAATATGAAACACTATCTAAGACTAATCCCGCAGCAGCCGCAAAACTAAAAGAATTAATTATTGCTTTTAATGAAGTAGGCCATGAAAATCAAATAACTTCAGAATTAGGTAAAAAACTTTTTAGTCCTTTAGCTGGTGTGAGTTATTCTCAAATGGTCAAGAATAGTCCTGATCTTGTAAAAGGATTGTCAGCAGAAACAAATAGTTTATTAAATAGTTATGTCAAGAATCCTGCGTTTTTAGCGATGGCTTCTGCAAGTGGATTTATTCCTAATTTTGCTTATAAGCAAGCAGTAATGGGCTTAGAAGAAAGCATGAGCGGCAATAAAGCTATCTTTGATACTAAGCCTTTCCCACACATTAGAAACAGCAGTCAGCCAACATTTAGTTCCGCAATTGCTGATCATGGTGGTTTAGGAAATGCATTGAGTGATTCAATGAGAGGACAAAAAGCTGCTGGATTAATGAGCAAAGGATTTATTCCAAATTTTGCAAATAGTAGATCAGCAAGAAGAAGAATGTCGAGAAATCAAACGCAAAGCCAAACTCAAAATACGCAATCTGGATTTGATCCTTATAAATTACAAGCGGAATCAGAAAGGATAGCGAAAGATGTAATTAAAAAAATAAAATATGCTTATGATTATGTTGGCGTTTTTGCTGCTGCGTTTGCAGATACAGTGGAAAAGGGATCTCAACAGGCTAAAACGGCTATAGGCTCTGGAATGTCTAAAATAAAAAAGTCTATTGGAATTTTTAGCCAAGCAACTTCAAATACAGCAAGTAAAAATCAAACAGTTATTGCTCAAACAACAACTCCAACAAATCAACCAAAAAATGGTTTTTTAACAAAAATAGGCTCGTCTCTAGGTAGGGCTTTTGCAAATCCAGTAACAGCAATGCTTTTACCGCAGATAACTTCTGCGATAGGATCTCAATTTGCGTATGGCGATAAAAAAAGATATGAATTAAGTGAATCTGAAAGAGTAAAACAAAATTTTGCTAGTACTGGAGTTTCCGCTATATCTACAGGCGCATTTTTAGGAACAACTGTTTTAGGTCCAGGTTTAGGAACTGTTGTTGGTGCTGCTGCTGGAGGTTTGCTTGCTTTTACGCAAGCTGCAAAAGCTGCAAAATTAAGTTTAAGTGAGTTTAAAGATTCTATAAACGAAACAGTTCAAAAACAAGCTAATTCTATTGGAGCATATAAAGCAAGTGTAGATGATTTAACTAAAGCCACTGAATCTGGTGACAAAGCTTCTATAGAAGATGCTAAAAAAAATCTAGCAGCAGCTTTAAGCTCTTTAAGTTCTAGTGATTTGTTAGGTAAGGTTCAAGGAAAGTCAACGAAAGAACTTGATTTAATTATTTCGGACATGAATAGAAGAGCCGCTTTGTCAACAAATATATTATCGGGAACTGAAAAACTTGGAACAGGTGGAAAAGAACTTTCTTTTTTTGATAGATTTAAACAACAAAGTGGAGAAGCTATTATAGATTTCACTGATACAGTTTTAGATGGTTTCAAATTTTTAGGAGAAGGATTTGTTAAAGTGTTTGGAAAAGTGTGGGATACTGTAACAGAATTGTTCAATAGCTTTAGTAAAAATTTCCTAACAACTTGGGAAAATTTATTAGAAACTTATGGATCATTGATGTCTTTAAGCGGATTAAAAATACAACAAATTTATTACAACATATTAGATTCGCTTGGTTTTGATAAAAGTAATGAATTAGAGCAAAATCAAAATGCTATAGATTCATATTCTGAAATTTTAGATAAAAATTTTAGCAGTTTAACTTCTGCAATATCTAACGCTGCCGAAGGAATTTTTAAATCATACATGGAATTTGATTTAGGAGAGTTTTTTAGTAAGGGCATGATTGATATTGGTGAAGCTGCTGGAGTAAGCGGAGAAAGAAAAATTGCTAATTATGATATGGATGCAATTGTTTCTCAATTTTTAGGAAAAGGTGGAGCTTCAGGATCTTCAGAATTTTATAAAAGAATTTTCTCTTTAGGTCAGCAAGGAAAAAAAGGTGATTTGAAAGATCAAGCATTATATGAGACAATAGATTTAATAGGAAAAAGCACTTCAAGTAAAGAAAGAGAAAATGCAATACAAACACTTAGAGACGCGTTAATAAGTAGAAATGTTTCTGGTGAAGATATAGATGTTCTTGTTACTCAATTAAGAGAATTAGGAAAAACAGGAAATTATAAAGGTCAGTTTATACTAACCCAGTTCGAATCTTTTATATCTAAAATTTCTGCATTTGATGCTACAACTAAAGCGCTTGGTGATCAGCAAGTTGCGGATATAGATAATTATACTGCAATCAAAAATGCTATAGAAACTTCTATTAATAAATATGTTTTAGAATCTGAAAAAAATCAAATTTCAATAAACGCTTCCATAGAAAGACAAAAAGCTCTTATTAATGAAAGATCTAGAATATCGGATGTTTTTGGAAGACCATTTGAAAGTGTTAAAATTAAAAAAGAAGAACGCATGTTGGATATAAGCGGCTCTTATCAAGCTGACATGAGAAAAGCAAATGAAAGAATTTTGCAAAATACAGCGTCTTTAAGAATGAAAGTTGCTCCTCAGAGTTTAAAATCTTTACAAGACTTACAAACAAAATTATCAACTGGAGAATATACTCCAGAACAAAGACTTGAAGAGTTGAAGAAATTTGTAGAATCTTCTGATACAATTTTTTCAAATGCAGCGGATAGAAATGCAATTATTCAAACAATTAATGAAGAAAATGGTTTGTTAGAAAAGAGGAGCATTCAAAATAAAGAAGATGTTAGAACGGCTGAATTAGTTTATGATATAGAATTAAAAAGACTTAATGAGGCAAGAGATTTTACTTTTCAATTAAAAGCTGGAATTTCATCTTTAAATGATGAAGGTAAATTATTGATGGGAAAACTTGGTAATGATATCCCAAGAATGTTTGGTGATGGTCTTGTCGATGGTATTAAAGCTGCAATTCGCGAATCTGATAATTTAGGAGATGCTCTATTGGGTGTTGCTGCTAAATTTCTTGATGAAATAAGCACAACAATGATGCGAGCGGGAGTATATCAATTATTAGGTAGTTTTGGAATGAATATTCCAGGAGTTCAGGCCGCAGCAGGAAAACAAAAAGGTGGTATTATTCGCGCTCAATCTGGTATGTACGTTTCTGGAACTGGTTCTGGAGACAAATATCCAGCATTGCTTGAGAATGGTGAATACGTTTTAAATAGAAGAGCAGTTATGGCTATGGGTGGGCCAGCAACACTTGACACGCTTAATTTTAGCATGGCTCCTCGTTTTGCTTCTGGAGGTTCGTTCCAAGCTGAATTGACAGATTTGGCTGCGATGGAATCTGGTATGACAACTTATGGTTTAGAACAAAGCAAATTATATGGTGAATTGAGAGATGAACAAAGAGCAAAAGCAGAAGAAAAAAGAAGAAAAGATTTTGCAAGAAAACAACAAACCGCGCAAATGATAGGAAGTTTAGCGGCAGCAGTTGTAACCGCTGGAATTGGTGCAGGAATAAGCAATAAAATGTCAAATGTACAAGCTGGTAAAGCTCAGAACTTATCAGCAAAATTGCAAACTGGCGCACCTTTATCAGCAGCAGAATCATCTTCCATAAGAGGATTTATGGATAAAGGGTTATTAAATCCTAGTGGAGTATATACTGGACCTCAAATAGTAAGAACAGGTTTTAGCGGTTTTACAGGATATACTGGTCGTCAAACTGGTGGCTTAATCGGTTCTCGTTTATCTGATACTATTCCAGGTTATATGGAAGGTGGATTATATAATAGTCCCATTGTTAAAAAATATGGTGTTGGTATGCAATCTGGCGGAATGTCTCCAGTATCTAATAATAGTTCAAATGTTGTTAATAATAGCAATGCTTCTAATTCGTTTAATTTTAACACAACTGTTAATAGAGATGGTACTATACAAATGGGAGCCAATAATACAAGTTATAAACAACAAGATGTTGAATTATCTAATAATTTAAATACAAAGATTTATGGAGCGGTTCTTGATGTAATTAGAGATCAACAAAGATTTGGTGGTTCTTTAGCTGGTACAAGAAGAGCATAAAATAATGAAAAACGCACTATTAAATTACGAAAATATTTTTTACTTAAATGGAAGGGCTATTTCTGGAGTAACTTCTGTTGATGGCTCTTACAGTATAAATTATGCTCCAATAAATACAATTGGTGTTGGTTATAATAAACAAGTTATAGCTGATGTACCAACCGCCGAATTTAACGTGTCAAAATATTTGTTATATAATGAGCCTTTTTTATATTATACTGGAGAAAAATATAATCAGACTGCATTATCGTTTGCAGGAAGCATAAACTATAATAATAGAACTTTTGGTTTTCAAAGTGGTTATTTAAATAGTTTTGGATTGTCTTGTTCAGTAGGAGAAATTCCAAATACAGAAATGAATATACAAGTATTTGGAGATATAGGTGCTGGATATTCAGCTTTAGGTAATATCGGAACTCCATATATATCAGTTCCACAAGTAAAAGATATCACAATTACTTGCAGCGGATCTTCTTCAAATAGAGTAACAAGTTTTGATTATAATATAACTTGTCCTAAAAAACCTATTTATGTATTAGGATCTTCAAATAATTATATACCTTATGAAGTATTATCTGATTTTCCTATAGAAATAACAGCTAGTTTCAATTTAGAGATAGATGACTATTCTTCTAGAAAACTATATGAACAATTAAATAATGATATAGATAATTCTTTTAGTATAAATATTAAAGGAGTTGTTTTTCAAGATGAAGTTTTATCTGTTGATGGTCAAGATTTAAGTGTTAATGGACAAAGTTTACTAATAATGCAAAAAGCGGTGGGTTTAACTTTATTCAGTGAATCTTTTAACAATTTTAAATTAGTATCGCAGCAATTCTCTTCGAATGCTGATGACGTTTTAAGTGTAAAATTAAACTATAGAGGTTATTTAATGAATTAACATATGTCAATACAATTATCAAATTTAACTGAAAAATTAGCAGCAAATGTTGTCGATAGTGACATATTTTTAATCTCAGATTCGACATCTGCGAATGATAATAAGATCACACGTTCTGAATTAAGTAAGTCTTTTAATTCATTTACGGCTCAAAATAGTAGCGGATTAAGTTTTTATGAAAGCGCTGGATCTTATGGTTTATCAATTAGCGGAGTTTATGGATTCGTAGGAATCAATGATCTTACTCCATATGTTAGTTTAGATGTAAGCGATAATGTTACTTCTACTAATGGTTCTGGACAGATAAGGATGTCAACAGCTAATTCAGGAAGAAAAATAGGTATTTCATTATCTGATCCAAATGTTTATTATCAATTTAGCAAAAAACCAAATGACACAAAATTATATCTAGAATCTTCTGTTAATGGGGGTTCAACTTTCACTAATCTACTAGTTGTTGATCAAAGTGGAAGATTCGCAATAACTGATTCTACAGGAGCTTTAACAAGAAAATTTTTATGTAGTGGAGAAATAATAGAATTTCAAAATAGTGGAAATTCTATTTTATTTGATCCTTATAATAACGAAATAAGAACAAACGCTACTGATGAAGTATTATTATTAAATTATAATAACCTTGGAGATATAAAGATAGGTAATAATGTAATTTATGTTGATAATGATCTTGTGTTTCCAAAAGTAGGAATAGGAACGGTAAATCCATCTGCTGCATTAAACGTAAGTGGATCTGGAATAGTCATTAGAGTCGATGGTTCAACAAACAATTCTACAATAGCAGTAGGAAATACTAGTAATTCTGGATATTTTGGTATCATCAATAATAAAATTTACATAGGCCCATCTAGAGGTGATTCTGCTGGTAATATAATTTACAATAATGCTGGTTTTGGTTCGTTAGGTTTAGGAACTGAAAATCCTCAATATAAATTTGATGTAAATACTATTTCAGATCAAACAATTGCCCATTTCGCCAACACCGGAACCGCAAAAACTGCTGAAATTATAATAGCAGCAAATAAAGCTTTGGGTGGTGGTGATACTGGGCCAAGAAATAGTTTTGTAACTTTTTCTCGTTTTGATTCAACAGTAGATACTGACAAATGGTCTATAGGTAATATTTATAATGACACAACATTTGGCGGATCTGATGATTTAGTATTTATTAAAGATGGTTATTTTGGGGCCAGTCCTAATGTTGTAGCTAAATTATCTACAGCAGGAAGTTTAGATATTGATGGAAGTTATACTTCTAATAATGATTATTGTAAAGGCAGATTTGTTCAAGTATATCAAACTAGAGTTACTGGATATGATATTTACTTTAATCCTTTATATCCAAATTCTAATTCAAATCCATCTGGACATAATTCAATATACGCTCCATTTACATTAACTAATTTTCCTGGAAGAGTGGAGAGAGTAATGATAACCACTTCAGATGACGCTGTGGCTGGTTATGATTATAGATTTGAAATATCCGCAATCACTCAAATATATAATCCAGCAACTCCAGATCAATATGTTTCTGGGTTTTCGATAAGCCCTCCTAGTGATCCAGCTGCTTATCCTACAAGTGGAATTATTGGTGCAACATATTTTAGAAGCATAAATGATAACATTACTTATGTAAAAACTAGAGCTAACTTTACAGGAACAACTTCATTTAGTTCTGGTCAATTGCTTCAATATAGATTATGCGAATTTAATGGAACAAAAACAGATCCTATTAATTTTACAGTTGTAACTACAATTTCATATAACATAACTTAATGAGTAAATTTATAAAATATGAAAATCTTGATTTTAAGATAAATAGCGATGTATTTTATTCAACATCTATAAAAATTTCTTTGCAGTCAAATATACAGCCGGTTTTATTGGCTGATGGAAGTTTATTGCGATACGCTCCTCAAGAAACAGTTATAGGAAGTTTATCTACAGAATTTTATTTAACAGGTTCTTTACCTTCTTATTTAGATGTTTTAGATTCTTCAGAGTCTTATGCTATATGTAGTTTTGCTGGAATAAATGTCAATAAATGTTTTATAAAAAGCTTATCTTTCACAGCTTCGCAGTTTTCACCTATTTTATTAACAGCAGATTTTGATTGGTATGGAACAATAAATTCATCGAATAGCACGGAAGCTTTAAAGCCTAGTTATTTTAATAGGAATCCAACTTTAAGTGGCATTTCTCATTCAAATAATTCTTATATTTCTGATTTATCAAATGTTTTTGGCTTTAATGAAATTTTCAGTTATTCTTATACAGAGAGTTGCGATAGATTGCCATTTTTTAAAAATGGAGAAATAGCTCCATTCAGAGTTTCAAAAATTAATAGATCTAAAAATGTTTCTGTAGAAGGAAACTATTTTAAACAATCGAATATAGCGGAAATAGAAGGTAAGGATTCAGTTTGCGATATTTATCTTAAAGATTATGCGAACAATCTTTTGAATACTTTTTCTGTTTCTGGAAAGATAGATTCTAGATCATTGAATATAGAAACAAATGGTATTTTGCAAAGCAGTATGTCGATTAATCAGAGAGTAGCGCCATTAAGGAGTTCTTTATGAGTAAATTTTTAGATACACAATTTTCTGTAACTGGAATCAAGAATTTTGAAATAACAAATTCTTATAGCAAATATGATTTAGTTGATTTTGAGTATTATACAGGAAATGAATTAAATCCTTTGTATTTGTCAGGTTTATATGCTTGGTTTAATGTTGACGATCTTAATAATTTAGAAATTGATTCGTCAGGAAAGATTTCTAAATGGTATAATTTAGCTCCTGGACATGAGATAGCTCAAGATTTAAATAATCCTTCTGCATCAACAGTTTCTAGACCTTCTTATGATGAAGAAAGAAATTGTATTAAATTTATATCTGATTTGTCTTTATATTCTTATAATCAATTATATACAACAGGCGATCATTTCAAAGGTTTTTTAACTGATGATCGTTGTTGGTTTATTGTTTATGAATTTGATGCTTTAAGACAAGGAGATTATGGTTCGACGATAAAACCTAATATATCTACAATAATAAATACTGATTATACAAATGCTGTTAGTTCAAGCGGATTTTTAGGTGTTTCTGGAAATAATGAAATATATTCATGGAATACTTTAGTTCCATCATTGTCTCAACAGTTTATTATTGATCCAAATGGACCCGCAGAAAATTCTCCTTCTAGTGTTAACGCTGCTTTTTCGGCAGCTAAATTATTAAAGAATAAAAATATAGTTTCAATAATTAAAAATAATACGACAAATAATCTTCGTTTAAGAAACAATGGTTATGAATTGCTAAATTTAACTTCGGATTATTTTCATTTAGATTGTAAAAATTTAAGAATAGGAACTGCTGGAAATGGTCATACAGCAGATAACGCTTTGTTTAATTATGATGCTTCAGATATTTCTTATTATGAAATAATAGGTTGCTCTAAAATTCCAACAAATAATGATATATTAGCAATAGAAAAATATCTTTTTAAGAAGTATTTTACTAATGAAGATGGATTGTATATTACTAGTTCAAATTTTACAGCATCTGATTATCGATATTCTCCTATAAATATAACGGGATCAGATTATCTTACTAAAAATATTGATTCTATATTTAATAAAACATACGGCTGTTCTTCGAACTTTTCTACAAAAGCTAGAAAAATGGAATATGGTGATAACTACGCTGTTAATGTGATTCCAAATGTAAATAATTTAAATTGCGAATTTAATGTGAATTATGATGGTTTAACAGACGATCAGGCAAAAGCTTTAATAGGATTTTTTCAAAATACTTTTGAGTATACTCCTAAAAAATTAACTGACGGTTATGAGCCTGTTTCTTTTGATTTGTTTTTTCCATACAAAAATAATGCAAAAATATACTTTTCAGATTTGCAATATAATTCAATAGAAGCAAATATAAATAAAATAGCTATAAAATGTATTTCAGCATATGATTCAAGTTTAGATTATAGAGGTTTTTTAGTTACAGGTAAAAGTGTTACAAGCTTTTATGATGAGACGAAACTGTATACTAAACACGATGTGGTTTATTATAATTCTTTAGCAGAAAGTTCTAAAGGTTATTATTGGTATACAGGATTGGATAATGTTGTTTTAACGCATAATACTAGTCCAACTGGGATTAACTCCTTATTCACAAGATCGTTTTATTTTCAACCTGATTTAGATTTTGAAATACCAGTCTCGCCAAAATATATAAAAACAGAATTTGATTCATCGGCTCCAGCTTTCGAAAACTATGGAATAAATAAAACGCTTTTAGATTTTTCTTATAATTTATCAAATAGAAGTGATAAAGAGGCCGAAGCAATATTAAAATATTTAGATGCAAATGCTGGATTTAAAATTTTTGAAATGACTTTGCCAACACCTTATAATAAAAATATAGATGTTTATTCACCAGAATGGAGTCATACTTATAAATTTAAAAATAATCATGATGTATCTGTAAAATTTATTGAGTTTAAAGGTTTAACAGATTCCGATATATACTTCAATACCTTAATAAAATTATGACGTACATAAATCAGACAGGTAAAAATATAGGCGAATGCATGACTGGATTTGGTATTCATTATCCTGTTTATGTTTTCAATAGTGGAAATTCTGATGTTGAATATACAGTTACAACATCTAATTCGGATAGATTCCCTTTATCTGATAGTAAGTTTATAATAAATAATGGATATTCGGGTAGTTTTGATATATATTATCTTCCAGAAATTTTAGCTTCTACAGCTTCAGATATTACAGATATAACAATTTTTGGTCAGTCCGTCGAAGATGGAAGCATTGATCCAAGTGGATTGATAACTTTAAATATTACAGGATCAAGGATAATTTCTACAACTCCAGGTCATGTAACAAAATTCATAGCTTTAAGAAACTACGATAAAATTAATGGTTTAAATTACGATTTTTATTGGAATGCTCCAACCGGAACTGGATCTTTAAAAAATTATTTTTTAACTGGATATACTTTGGATATTTCTACTGATGTTTCTTTTGGGGTTGGATCTATCGTTTATTCAACTAATTTTAATTTAGCTACAAATACTAACGATTCTCCTAGATTTGGTGATTTTTATGGTATCAAAAAACAAGAAGTTAAAAAAATATCTCAAACTGATTATCCTTTTGAAATAGATCAAGATTATTACGCAAGAATATATGCTTACATGAATGGAGTTTCTGGTATTAATATATATGCAACTGGAGTAGATTCTTTGTCAGATGAACTTTCAACGGAAGTTATAAATGGAAATTCAGGAACTAAGGTAAATATAGAATTTGTGAAAAGACCTTTGGATGTTTATATCACTAATGGTGATTACAAAGATTATAAATTATTTGATAAAATTATCGAAGCTAATGGTACTAGTAAGAATTTTGGTTTCGTTTCTGGAATAAATATTTATTTACCAAACAACAGCTCTTTTACGTCTAGTGATGAAAATAATTATGCTATAGATTTACAAAATGGTATTTTTGAAAATTTTAGCGGAACTTCTAATACAAATATAAATATATTTATAACTAATAGTACAAAACTATTTGGTAGTTTTGGTAAGGGCGGAGATATATCTTTAAATCCAATAACATTAAACAATAATAGAGTTTATGATTTTCAAACTACATTTAATTTAACTGATTATTCTAAGTCTAATGCAGTTTTTTCTGATGCTAAAAATGGTGGCAATGTTTTTAATTTTAATTGTAAATCGCAGAAAGATACAGAATCATTTGTTAGAACAGATTTGAAATATAATTTATATATACAAAAAAATAGTTTTATAGCTTCTGGTGGTGGTGGAAATAAAGCTGGTATTGGAATATTTGCAGGAAAAAATAATACTCAAGGATATATAGCTTCAAGTTTTGATAATATACAAAGACAGTGCGTTTTTCCTATAAATGGTTCTTATAATAAATATGGTTTAAACTATAAATATAATATTTACTCTCCACCACAACAGGCAGAAAAAGATAATGCTTGGAAAGTTCAGCCTTCAGCAATTGTTGCTAATGTTTTTTCTCCTCAATCTGGTTACGGAGAACAAGGTGTAGATAAAATTGTAATGAATCAAATAGCTGCGGTAAATAATATTCCTATTGGAACTTTCAGAGAATCAAAATCGTTTGAATCCTCTTCTATTGCAGATACATCTTTAAATAGTTTTGACTTTTTATTTAAAAAAATAAATAATTCTGCCGTTCCTTCTTGTGGGTATTTATTAAAGAAATATTCTAATTCTACTGTTACTTGCTTTATTAATGATACAGATATATCAACAGATTATGTTTTTAGATTTAATAATGCTGATTTATCAAGCGGAACATCATGGGTTGGAAAAGATAGTGCTGGTTCAACTATAATAAATTTAAATACAGTAGTTGGTAGTCCAAGTTATTCTGCAAATTATCAGTCATCAGGATATAAAGCTATCACATTTAGTAATAGTTCTTTGAGTGGATCTTTTGCATCTTCTATTAATTGTGAGGATTTTGATTTATATATGGTAGGCGTTTTTGATGGAACTATACCATCTGCAAATACTTCTTTTAAGTTTTTAAATTGGTTCAGTACAAGTATGGCGGATAAAATAAGCTCAAAACACGTTAATATAAGAAACTTTCCAGAAGCTTCATACAAAACATATAGTAAAGAATCAAAGGTATTTAATATTTTTTCTAGTATTTTATATAACTTTACTATTGATAATTCGCAAGATTTTTTTAGTTTTAAACACGCTCCAAATACAAGTTTTTATCAACTTTCTAAAGACTTAACTACTGAAAGTAGATATCCATTTATTTTAAACATAAGAAGAAGTGGAACTTTTTATTCTATTTTTATAAATGGGGAATTACACGCTCTTTATGATTTAAACTTTTTAACAACATCTAATTTTAGAAATTCATCTAATTTTATTAAAGATTTAAATGTTACTACATTCCAGTTGATTAATGATTTAACTGGATCTATGTCAAGCAGCTTTTTTGATATTATTTTTTATAATAGAGTTTTATTCAATAATGAAAATCAAAAATTATTAAACTCTCTGCTTAATTCTTACATAAACTTATTCACAGGAACTTCAACAAATTCTTTAGTTCTTTCAAACGATATTAGAATGCCAAATATATTTAATATAGCTGGAAAAGTCTCAACAATATGAATACTTTATTTAAATTAGATAATTATGTAATAATCGATTTGTTTGAAATAGAACTTGAGCCGAATGAAGGTTATTTGAGATTTCATGGTTCTAAAAATTTTAGCAAGAATGTGTTTTTCCAAAATAAAGAATATATATTTATTCCATGTGAATTCTCTTCTTATGAAAATACTTCTGATGGAAGGCAAAGTAGACCAAAAATACAAGTAGGAAATATAAATAATTATTTTTCTAAAGTTCTGCAAGATAGAAACGATCTTGTTGGCAAAAATTTCAATAGAAAAAAGATATTGGCAAAAGATTTAGATTTATCAAATTTTTCAGATGGAATAAATCCTTATGGTATTTCTAACTTTAATACTTATGTTGCTTTTGATAAATTTATAGTTAATGCAAAAATCGCTGAAAATTTAAATTTAGTAGAATTAGAATTAGTAACAAAAGTTGATATTCAATCTTTATCAATACCAGCAAGAAAAATAACTAATGATACATGTTCTTGGAATTATAGATGTTATGGTTGTAATTATGGTAATAATAGAAATTATGCTGGTCCAAATATTACAGTTGGAGGATCTTTTAATACTTATTTAGGAGTACCAATAGCAGATGATAATGATAAAGTATTTTTGAAAACTTATAATAAATTACCAAATAATGGTAATTATAATATAACATCATTGACTTATAAAGGCGAATGGTCAGCCAGTACTTCATACGCAATAGGTGATTTTGTGTATTTAGATGCTGTGGCAGACGTAAATTTAGAAAATGAAAATTCTGTTTTAGTTCCATTGAATAAACCAAAAAATTATTTTGTTTGTGTTAGCGCGAATACAAATAAATATCCATCAAAAAATAGCGATGTGTGGAAACAAGACAAATGTTCTAAAACTTTGAGGGGATGTTTTTTAAGATTCGCTAACAACACTTCTTTAACAAACTCATTACCGTACTTGCCATTTGGTGGTTTTCCAGCAACTTTTCCATATAATAATGATACTAAACAATGATATATTGAATCAGATTTCTCAATATTCTAAGGATAATCGTGAAATAGAAGCTTGCGGCTTTGTTGTTGAAAAAGATGAAAATATTATATTTTTGCCTATTGTTAATATTCATCCGTATAACGATTTGAACTTCTTAATATCTCCAAAAGATTATTTATCTATAAAAAAAGAATATAAAATATTGTACTTTTTCCATAGCCATCCTGTTAATGAAGACTTCTCTGAAGCTGATCTTCTATATCAAAAATATCATAATTTAGATATGCTTCTTTATGTTAATGGATTAAATATATTTAAAGAAAAGAAGTGTAAATTAATATAATAAATATGATTAACGTCAAATTACATGGAATTTTTGAACAGTTTGTGAAAACTGAATGGAATTTGAATGTCAGAACTGTGTTTGAAGCTTTTGAGGCTATCGAAGCAAACTCAGGTAAATTGCTAGAAACTCTTGGAACTTTTCAAGATTATTTGACTCATTTTATAATATATGTTGATGATAAGCCAATGTCTGTAGAGTATTTAAATTCTCCGATATTAAAAAAAGACTCTAGAATAGAAGTAGTTCCGTTGATTCTTGGATCTGCAATTGCAGGTATTGATATTTTGATTGCTTTACTTTTGATTGCTATTTCTACTGGAATACAAATGTTAATTACAAAACTAATGAGTCCAAAAGCTCCAAAAGATATAAAAAACAATTCAAAACTGTTTTCTGGTTATGAAAACGTTACTAAAAGAAATGTTCCAGTTCCAATAGGATATGGAAGATTAAAAATAGGAAGCGTTGTTGTTTCAAATGGTTTAACTTTAATCAATAAAATAAGCAACGTTTAATATGAGCGCAGCAGGAAGAGGATCAGGTGGTAGTATTCAATCTTTTAATTTAGCCGAAGATATAGAAAAAGATTTGGCTAATGATGAAAGAATTATTGGAGCTTCTGATACTCAATCAGTATCGTCAGTAACTTCAAATCCAATTTCTTCAATTACTACCTCATCAACTGATACAAATAATGCTGGTAGTAAGATAAATATATATATTAAAGATAGTTTGCGAGGTTTATTAAGTACAGCTGCTAATGCTGATAATATAACATTAGATACAGAAACTTTTTATGAAGCTATTGATTTATTAGGAGAAGGCCCTATTGAGGGTTTAGTAGATGCTGATGGTAATACGGTTAACTATCTTGGATTAAATGCTGATACGGCAGATAGAGAATCTTCATTAGCTTATGGAGTGTATTATAATGATATTTCTGTAAAAGATAAAAAAACAAATTTTTTAAATCTAACTGCCGCTAACTTTCAGATCGCTTTAGGTAATGAGGTTGATAATTTTAATGATATTTCGAGCGCTATTTATACATATCAATCTAGAGTATATGATTTGGATTCTGATCCCGGTATAACAGAATTTAATACTTGGGGTAAATTTGAAACGCAATTATTTCAACAAAATACTATAGACACTTTTCAAAGGAAACTAATATCATTAAAATCAGCGGCTAGAAATTTTTCTCATTATATAAAAAATAAATACGTTACCTCTGCAACGGTAAATATTAATATAGATAATTGTTTTTATATAGGTGGTAAAGGAGATACTTATAGTAATAATATTCGTTTTGTAGTAAGCGTTACAGATTTGAGTTCGAGATCTACTAGTTTCTTTTATTTTCAAGGATATTTCGTTGTTAAATCTACTGCTATAATACTGCCTATAGAAATATCTATAAATAGATCTACAGATTTATCTGCAAATTCTCCAGAGTTTTTAATAAATGTTTATAGCGTAGAAAAAAGAATAACCGCTGCTGGAGAAAAAACATCCTCTAACTCATCAAGATCGTTTTCAGTGGATTCAATAATAGAAAGAGTAAATTATGGTTTTTCCTATCCTTTTTCTGCTGTTTGTAAAAACATAGTTAGTGCAAAACATTTTTCTAATATTCCAGTAAGAAGTTTTGATTGTAAACTCTTAAAAATTAAAGTTCCAGATAATTACGATCCTGATATAAGAGAATATGAAGGAGATTGGGGCGGTAACTTTAGCAAGCTTTTAAAATGGACAGATAATCCAGCTTGGATATTTTATGATTTATGCATAAATGGAAGATATGGATTAGCTAGAAGCTCTATGTCTGAAACAGATTTGAATAAATGGGAATTATATAAGATATCTAAATTTTGTGATGAACTGGTAAGAACAGAAGCTCCAACAAAATATGCTCCAGAATCTTTTACTTTCAACAACGACCTTTTAGTTAGTGAAAAGAAATACAACACTATAAGTATTAGCACAACTGAAAGTTTAGAATCTTTAAAAGCTAAATATCCAGAAAAAGGTATTTTATTTATTTATGATCTAAAAAATGAGTTTGATGAAGACGTTCAAAGTAATTATAAAAAAGTAATTTTATCGGTGACTACTGATGGAACAACGGCAACCATAAAATTATGTAATGATTTTGGTGTTAGAAAGTTTATTGAGTCAGATATGAGCGGTAATTTTTATACAGAATTGCAGAAATACGTTTCTAGTAATGCAAGCGTTTTAAATACAGAAGATAACATCAAAAAATTTGCAATTTCTTATATAACAGGAGTTGGCAATTCTATATCAAATTTCAATTCTGCAAATGAAGCTGTTTCTTTAAAAATATCAAGAGCTAAAATTTTTGATTCAGCGTTAAAAATAAAAAGTGGAACTTGCGTTGCAAAGCAGGAAGGTTATTATGATTTTCTAGAATCAAGATTTTTAGCGAATATTTATATAAATAGTGAAACCGAAGGATTGAAAATATTAACTGATTTATCTTCAGTATTTAGAGGAATTTTTTATTCTAGAAATGGATTGATTAATATAACGACTGACGTTAAAAAGCCAGTTGTTTATATTTTTACGAATTCTAATGTTAAGGATGGGGTTTTTAATTATACTTCTTCTAATTTAGAGTCTTCTTTCTCTGTTGCTAAGGTATCTTATCTAGATAAGACTGATAATTTTAAAGATAAAGTTGTTTATGTGGAAGATGCAGAATTGATTAAGAAATACGGTTTGATTGAAAAAGAAATCTTAGGTTTTGGAATAACTTCAAAATATCAAGCTAATCGTATTGGAAGATGGTTTTTATTGACAGGTAAATTAGAATCTCAAACCGTTAATTTTTCTACTGGAATTGAGGCTACGAATTTGAAAATAGGTGATATTATAAGAGTCGCCGATAACTTAAAGATTTCAAAATTAGAATTTGGAAAGATAGTATCATTAGACTTTAAAAATAATTATGTTTATATAGATAGAGAGTTGAAGCAAGATGTTCTAGGAAAGAAAATAAAAATCTTTTCTATAGTAAATGATGAACCTCTGGAATCGACTTTGAATATTTTTGAAGCGAGCAATGGAGATTTGAGGCTAAAGCTATTAGAGTTTGATTATTTTAATTGGTATATTAAAGCTGGTATTATAGCCTCAAATAATAATCAAATATTGACCGCTGATAGCTCAATTACTTCAGGCTGGAATAAGAAAGCTTATACAAATCAATCTTATATTGATAATTGCAGTTTGTCTTTTACAATACCGGATTTCTCAAATCAGAGTGCAATAGGTTTATCTGAAGTTTACGATCTTAATATAAGTTATACTGATATAACTTATCTATTTAGATTTAACGGTTCTACCTATTATGTGGAAATTACTGGATCTACTGTTTATACGGGAACTTTTGCATTAACAGATTCTTTTTCAATAACTTATAGTAAAAATTATATAAGATTTTATAGAAATAATAGTAAAATATACGAGACAACAAGACAATTGGGAAATAGCTTATATGCTGTTTGTGCTTTAAATACTCAATACGCTTCTATAGAAAATATAGTTTTTTCTGAATTTCCTATAACAAGTTATGGAAAATTCTCAAATTTAAGAGCGGACGCTAATTTTTCTATTTATATAGAAAATAATACTGATAAAGAAGATTTATATAGAATAATAGGAATAACAGAATCTTCTTCGAATGATTATAATATATCGGCTTTGAAATATAGTAATGAAAAATTTACAGATATAGATAAAGATGAATATATAGATAAAAATCAATATATTAAAAAACAAATTGTTTTTTCAACAGATGAGTATATACAACCTCTTTTTTCAGATTCAATTATAAATGCAAATATAAAAACTCAGTATTTATCATACGTTGATTCTATTAATAATATTTTTGACTATTCTTTTATTATTGAAACTGAAGTCTTGAATCCTAATTTTAATTTAAAAAATTATATGTCTATTGAAATAGATTTTGAGTCTTTGTTTAATACTTTATCTAGTTCTTTGTATATTTATGGAGTTTATTGTAATATAATAAAAGATGGCAAAATATTAAAATTCAAAGTTTTAAAGAGCGAAGCGTCGAAAATAAGCGTCTTTTTAGGAGAGAAAAGAAATGGGTCTATTCAAAATACAGTAGCTTATGATATAGACTTTTATGCTTTTGATTCAAAAATGAAATTAATTAATGTGTAAAATATAACATGGCTTTTATTACTAACAGTGGTATTAATTATGATCAGCCTTTCAAGGTTGAAAGCGTTGATGTTTTGCTGAATGGCCCATATTCTTCAAAAGACTTTAGTTTGTCGGCAAGTGAATATGGTTTAGATGCTTCTATACCTTTGATAAATGTTTTTTTAGCTCAAAATAATATAGAGTTGTCTTGGACTGTTAGAAGACCTGTAACTTTAGATATTATAGATACATATGTAACAGATGCTGCTTTTTCGGGTTTTTATTTAAACTTTTATGATACAGGTAGACATTTGTTGTTTACCACTCCAAATAGCTTTATTGAGACTAATTATTCTATTAGTAATTCTGATCTATATCAAAGTTTTTTACATGTTACTGGATCAGAAAATATACAAAATTTAAATCAGTTCTTTGTTGATATTGTAAGTCAAGATTTACAAGGTAAAACAAGCACTGGTATAGCTTTAATTAATTTTGGCAATCCTTCAGTCAATATAAGCGGATATAAAATAGATAACAATGCTCAAATAAATTTATCTTATGCTGATCGTAAGACTATTCAATCTTTAGATGTTTTTGTTACAACTGGAGTGGTTTTTGATGTAAATTCAGCGGATTATTTATTATATCAAAATTATAATGCTCCTTTGATTGATAATATCGATGTAGAAGATTTACAAAAAAATAGTTCAGATGTTAATACTGATAATTCTTTAAGAGTTCCATATTATGTTCATATTGTTCCTTATGGATATCTTTTAACAGGTCAGAAGATAGTATCTTCAGGAATAAAACCTTCTTCTTATTCAAATACTAATTTGCCGTATCAGATAAATAATATAACTGGCTATGTTTTTAATAATTATAATGATACATCAAAAGATTTAAATCTTAATGCTTTTATAAAGTGGGATTCTGTACAACAAAGTCAAGATTGTAGTTTTCATATTTTAGTTGAAGAAAGCGGTTCAAATTCAAATAAATATGATTATTTTTTGCAAAATAGATCTATTGATAAGATTTCATCTATTGTACAAGGAACTGGAACAGGTTTAAATACTCTTGCGGTAATTTTTGAATCTAATGGAGCTTCAGGAATAAAATGGAATGATCATACTATATATGTTGATAATTTAGGATCTTTATCTACAGGTTTATATCCTCAGTATTCTTCTGGTATAAATTATATAACCGAAATAAGAATTCCTTCGGGTTCGTCTAATTATTCTGAAATATTTTTAAGTTACGCTAACACAGGAAATAATTCTTTTTCTTTCTTGCCGTCTGGTGGGCATTTTAGTGGAAATATATATACTGGAACATATTCTAATCAAAGATATTTGCCATCTTTTTCTTTTAATAATACAGGATACAATAATTTAGAAGATGCGGTAACTGGAATATCAATTGCGAAAAGAATAACAGGATTTACTGATTTTGTTTATTCTACTATAGATCCTTCTTTTATTTTTCCAGTTAAAGAAGATGCAAATTATTTTGTAAAAGTTCGCGCAATAAACACAAACGAAGTTGTTTCAGAATTCTCTGATACTTTACTTATTAGTTCTGGATATATAAATCAAGCGATTAATTTATCTCCATTAAGCGGAAGATATGTATTTGATGGAGTTGGAGTTTCTGGATATATACCAAAATTTGATGGAGTAGATTCATTAACAACTGGAACATTATATTATAGTGGTTCTAATAATTTAGTATTTACAGAACTTCCAACAACTACAACTTCTGAAAATTTATATAAGTTAGTAATTGAAGATAATATTGTTAAAAAACAATTAGATACTGGTAATGGTACTGCTTTGATTGATGAATTTACTCAAGCAAGTCATGGATTCGTTGTTGGTGATATTGTTAGATTCGATGGGACTACATGGTATAAAGCGCAAGCTGATAGTGCCGAACATGCTGAAGTTCAAGGCGTAGTAAGAACTATTGTTAATTCAAATACTTTTAAATTAGTATATGATGGATTAATTGAAGGATTAAGCGGATTAACGCCGGGACAAGTTTATTTCTTATCGGCGACTACAGCGGGTGCAGCAACAACAACGGAGCCAAGTAATTTTGGCGAAGTTTCTAAACCTGTTTATTTTGCATTAACAACAACTTCCGCAAATGTTTTAACATTCCGTGGTGTTATTATTGAACCTCAAAGCGGAACTTCAGGAACAAGTGGAACCAGCGGTGATCCAGTTATTTCTTCTACTTTAGCTTATTATAATAATTCAACTCAAAGCATATCATCTTCTTCAAATACAAAAG
>Ga0315899_10001364_pt1 | contig 28030 bp, 21 predicted proteins | sample LakEriMetagenome_2_FD_203518 | JGI IMG/M metagenome (GOLD analysis project Ga0315899, IMG submission 203518) | Freshwater fungal communities from buoy surface, Lake Erie, Ohio, United States - Buoy 4 MA112 | ecosystem: Environmental > Aquatic > Freshwater > Lake | place: USA: Lake Erie, Ohio... | reverse complement strand
CTTTTTCAATAGTAGCTGCAAAGGTATAAAAATGCCATTAACTTGAATCAAGTAAACTTGACTTGACTATATGATAATGGTCAGCTATTTAATAAGACAATCGATTTAGCATTTTGTTTAAGTTTAATTAGGTTAAATGCCCTAAAAATGAATTATTTTTAGGGCATAGCTTTAAATTATTGAAATTACTCCGCCATATTCCCTTTTTGACTGCTGTATTAAAGCACAGTATTACCGCTTTTGGTGGACCACAAATGCATTTAGGCCTCATGCAACAACGCTTTGTAGAAAAGCGAAAGGATATTACTAGTGAGGAGCTCATGGAATACAATGCTTTTTGTCAATTGCTTCCAGGTGCATCCTCTACTCAAACTATTATTTTAGTGGCTTTTAAAAGAGGGGGAACTCCACTTGCTTTTTTAACCTTACTTGTTTGGGTTCTACCTGCTAGTTTTTTAATGTGTTTGGTGGCCATTGCTTATAACTATTTTGATATCAGAGCGGGGCTACAAAGTTTTATATTAATACAACCCATGGCTATTGGATTTATTGTGAGCGCCACCATTGTATTATATAAAAAAGCAATTAATAGTCTTATCACTAAAATTATTTTTATTCTAACGGCGGTTTTTGTTTTTTTAGCTTTTAAATCTCCTTGGGCTATTCCTGTTGTCATTATACTTGCAGGCATCGTTACTAATTTTAGTCAAAAAAGAATTCCCAACGACGGCGCTGCTCCAAAAACCCTTAAATGGGGCGCCTTATATATTTTTATATTTTTATTTTTAGCAGCGGGTATTGTATCGGAAGAAGCTACCAGAAAAAATTGGGAGCAACATAAAATCATCAATTTATTTGAAAATAATTATCGTTTTGGAAGTTTTGTATTTGGAGGCGGAGATGTATTAATTCCAATGATGTATGAGCAGTACGTGGCAAGACCCAATTCAGATCGGGTGAAGCAAAATAAAAGAGATGTATTAAAAATTTCTAATGAAGCTTTTTTAATGGGTGCGGGTATGGTGAGAGCCATGCCTGGGCCCGTGTTTTCCGTGGCTAGTTATACCAGCGTGATGGCTTTAAAAGAAAAATCAATGCCCATTCAAATGATGGGCGCCGTTATGGGAAGCTTCGCCATTTTTTTGCCTAGTTTTTTAATTGTTTTATTCTTTTTTCCTATTTGGCAAAATTTAAAAAAGTATGCCATTTTTTATAGGTCTTTGGAGGGTATATATGCAGCAGTAGTGGGCGTTATGCTAGGTGCTACGCTTCATTTAATAGGAGGTATTCCCATGCAAGTGTCGTATTATTTTTCACTCACTTTTTATGCCTATATTTTTGTATTTCTAGCAAGTACCTACTTAATTTATAAACAAAAAATAGCAGCACAGTGGGTTGTTTTGTCTACCATTGCCCTTGGCTTTTTACTTACCTTTTTAAACACGCATTGGTCATTATAATTAAAAAGGTAAAAACCTGTTAATTGTAAAGTAAAACGCAGTTATGTAAACTTGTCTTACTAATATTGCACAAGCTATGAACGCTAAGTTTACATATACAATTATTTTATTGCTTGGTTTGGCTTTCAAAATGAATGCACAAACTACTGCGGTTAGCGGAGTGGTGTATGATATATCTGGAAGAAGGCCTATTGAAGCAGTGATTGTATATAGTAATTCAAATTATGCTTTCACCGATTCTTTAGGACGCTATTTAATTTATACCAAAGCGAAAGATTCTCTTTGGTTTTCTTTATTTGGAAAGACTACCCATAAGTATCCAATTGACACCATTGAAGACTTAAGCAATTTCAATGTCATGATTCATGTTGTTGGATTTGATTTACCAGAAGTGCGCGTTAGAAATAATTATTATAAATTGGACTCTATTCAAAACAGAATCGATTATGCTAAATATTTCAACTATCAAGCGCCGGGTATTAGATTAAGTGGGGGGCAACAATTATTTGGTTCCAGTGGTTTAACGGTTGGGTTTGATTTGGATGAAATTATTAATATGTTTCGTGTAAAAAGAAATCGAAACTTGCTTTTTTTACAAAAGAGGTTGATCTCTCAAGAACAGGAGAAATATGTGGGGTACCGTTTTACCAAAAGATTTGTGATAAAATTGACCCATTTAGAGGGGGAGGAGTTGGACCGTTTTATGATCTTTTGCCGACCTTCCTATGAGGTCCTAGGCTTATTAAACGACCTAGAATTGGGCTATTATATACAAAAGAAATTCGAAGAATTTAAAAATACCCCTTGAGCCCCAGCATAAAAGCCTGTAGGATAGGCCGCCACTCATCTATTTTCTTTCATAAAACATGTCATTTTAGCTATCTTTAAGCACTAAAATTAGACCAATTTGAGAAAGTTAAATTATGTTGCCTTCATCCTGATCTTAGGATTGTTTGCATGTAAAGAGAAAACAAAGCCAACAGATAAATTCAATGTAAATGCACCTGTATCTGTAGATATTGCAATTGCTGCTGCGCAAGTAGTGGATAAAGTGATTGAAGTCAATGGATCGGTGGTGGCAAGTGAATTTGTAGACATTCGTCCTGAATCCAATGGACGTATTGTTTTTCTACAAATCCCTGAAGGTAAAATGGTGACTGCGGGCACTGTATTAGCTAAGTTAAATGATGCTGATTTGCAAGCTCAAATGCAAAAAATTAAAGTACAATTAGCATTAGCCATTATCAATGAACAAAGAAATTACAAATTACTAGAAGCAAAAGGGATCAATCAAAGTGATTACGATATTAGCTTACAGCAAGTAAACAGTTTGAAAGCGGATATCGCTTATACCCAGTCTTTAATTGACAAAACAGTGATTAAAGCGCCTTTTGCTGGTCAGATGGGATTGAAGCAAGTGAGTTTAGGGGCTTACATCAGTACAGCAACCACCATTGTTAGCTTACAAAAAGTAGATCAATTAAAAATAGATTTTACTTTACCAGAAATATATCAAAATTATATCAAGGTAGGCAAGAAAGTGACTGTAGAAAGTATCTCTAATCCTGGCGTTAAAATGAATGCAACCATCGCGGCCATTGAGCCTCAGATTATAGCCACTTCAAGAAATATTAAAGTGCGTGCTAATTTACAAGGAAAGTTATTACCAGGCGCTTATACAAAAGTGTTCCTTGGAGAGAATCAACAAAAGCCAAGTATTTTGGTTCCATCTAATATTATTATTCCTGATTCTAAAGTAAAACAACTTGTTGTTGTTAGAGAGGGTAAAGCAAAATTCATCAGTGTGGAGACTGGATATCGTACTGCTTCTGCTGTTGAAATTACAGCTGGAGTAAAACTAGGTGATAGCTTAGTCGTTGCAGGGATGCTTTTTGTAAGGGACGGAAGTGATTTAAAAATTGGAAAGACATTACCACTTGTTGAGATCATCAAGTAGGCTCACAATTAATACATTATTTAGATGAATATATCGGAACTCTCGTTAAAACGTCCAGTCTTAGCCACTGTGATGAACATTGCGATTATCATTTTTGGTTTGGTAGGTTACTCTTTCTTGGCTTTAAGAGAATATCCTGCCATTGACCCACCTATCATTTCAGTTCAAACATCCTATTCAGGTGCGAACTCAGAAGTGATACAAAGTCAAATTACAGAACCTTTAGAGAAAGCGATTAATGGTATCCCTGGAATTCGTACCATCAACTCTTCTAGTTCTGTTGGTAATTCAAATATTACCGTCGAGTTTAATTTAGGTGTGAATTTAGAGACAGCTGCCAATGATGTAAGAGATAAAGTATCACAGGCTGCAAGAAGTTTGCCCGAAGATATCAACAACCCTCCTGTAGTGTCAAAAGCAGACGCAAGTGGAGATTTTATTTTAATGCTTACTTTAAGAAGTAAGACTAAAGGCTTATTGGAATTAACTGAATATGCAGAAAATGTGTTGCAACAAAGGTTTCAGACAATTGATGAAGTTACAAGTGTTGGAGTACGTGGGAAGCGTTTATCGATGCGTATTTTCCCAAATACGGATTTACTCAATGCATTTGGCATTGCATTTAATGATATTCAAACTGCACTGAATAAAGAAAATGTAGAATTACCTGCTGGCCGTATTTATGGCAATAAATCAGAATTCATTATTCGTACATTAGGAAGATTATCCACTGAGGCAGACTTTAGAAATATTATTATTAAACAAGATGCTGACGGTATTGTAAGATTAGGGGATATTGCAAAAGTGGAGCTTGGTCCAGAGCAAGAAGACCAAGGTACTTATTTTAATGGGGTGCCTGTTGTAATGTTGACCATCTCTCCTCAGCCGGGTGCCAATCAAATTAATATTGCCGATGAATTTTACAAAAGATTAGAAGAAGTAAAAGCACAAAATAAATCAGATATAGAATTTGCAATACCTATTGATAATACCAAGAATGTGCGTCGAGCTTTGTCGGAAGTGAAAGAAACCATTTTGATTTCATTTACGCTGGTGGTATTGGTGATCTTCTTTTTCTTCAGAAATTGGCTAATTGCGATTCGTCCATTAATTGATATTCCCATTTCTTTGATAGCCACTTTCTTTATTATGTATTTGGCTGGCTTCTCTATCAATGTATTGACTTTATTAGCCATTGTTTTAGCAACAGGATTGGTTGTAGATGATGGTATTGTGGTCACCGAAAATATTTTTAGAAAATTAGAAGAAGGGCTCCCCATTAAAGAGGCTGCCAGAGAAGGTAGTAAAGAAATTTTCTTTGCAGTCGTATCTACTTCAATTACTTTGGCCGTTGTATTTTTGCCTGTTATTTTCTTGCAAGGTTTTGTAGGGTCCTTATTTAAAGAATTTGGTGTGGTGGTGGCAGGTGCCGTCTTAGTTTCCGCATTTGTATCTCTAACCATTACGCCAGTACTGAATGTTTACCTAAATAGAAATGGCGGACAACATGGTAAATTTTATGAGCGTACGGAACCCTTTTTCAAAGGCATGGAACAAGGCTATAGAAATGGACTAGCCAAATTTTTAAAAATTAGATGGATGGCTTGGGTACTTGTAGGCATTTGTTTTGTGTTAATTGTACTTGTTGGAAAAAATATTCAAAGTGAGTTAGCCCCTATGGAAGATAAAAGCTCAGTTCGTTTTTCTATGTCAGCAGCTGAAGGAACCAGTTATGAAGATTTAAGAACAGATTTATTGAAGGCTATTCGTCTTATGCAAGACTCCATACCTGAGCAAGCATTTACTTGGGGTAGTGTCCCTTCATGGGGTGGTGGAAGCACTGGTGCCTCTGGTAGATTAGGTATGGTGGATGTAAAAGAAAGAACAAGAACACAGACTGAAATTGCTGCAGATTTAAATAAGAAATTTAAACGCTTTAAAAACGTTCGTATTTTCTCAATTGAAGAACAAACCATCTCTGTAGGTATGATGTCTCGTGGTTCTTTACCCGTGCAGTTCATCATTCAAAATTTAGATTTTCAAAAAATTAGAAAAGTGATTCCTGAGTTTTTAGAAGCAGCTAAAAAAGATAAGACCTTCCAGAATGTGGATGTGAATTTAAAATTCAATAAACCGGAATTAGATTTGACAATCGATCGTATGCGTGCCAAGGATCTTGGTTTATCTACAGCAGATATATCACAAGCATTACAATCTGCATTTAGTGGTGCACGTTCTGCTTATTTTATTATGAACGATCGTCAATACGAAGTAATCACACAGGTACCTAAATCGGATCGTAATACGCCTACGGATATCAGTAAAATATACATCAGAAACAGCCGTGGCGAAAGTATTCCTATCTCAAGTGTTTTGACAATAGAGGAGAATAGTAATCCTCCAAATCTTTATCACTATAATCGTTTTAATTCTGCTACCATTTCTGCTTCTTTAGCAGAGGGAAAAACAATCGGTGATGGAGTGAATGCGATGGATCGTATTGCCAAAGAGAAATTAGATGAAAGTTTCCAAACTGCATTGAGCGGACCTTCTAGAGATTTTAAAGAAAGTGCTTCCAATACTTCTTATGCTTTATTACTAGCCTTGATTTTAATTTATTTAGTGCTTGCGGCTCAGTTTGAAAGTTTCACAGATCCTTTCATCATCATGATTACTGTACCACTGGCCATAGCTGGTGCATTGATTTCCCTATGGATGCTAGATCAGACATTAAATATATTCTCGCAAATTGGTATCATTATGTTGATAGGTTTAGTAACCAAGAATGGAATCTTAATTGTGGAATTCGCCAATAAGAAAAGAGAAGCTGGCTTAGCTATTAAGGATGCTGTACTTGAAGCTGCAACACAACGTTTAAGACCTATTTTAATGACAAGCTTAGCCACCGCATTGGGCGCATTGCCAATTGCCATTAGCTTAGGGGCAGCTGCAACAAGTAGAAAGCCTTTAGGTACAGTTATTGTAGGAGGCCTTATGTTCTCTTTAATTTTAACTTTATTTGTGATCCCAGCAGTGTATACTTATTTGTCATCTAAGCATAAAAAAGTGATAGACTAGAAAAATTTGACTAAGTAAGTATGAATATATAAGTATGAAACGAAATACCTTATTGTATTTTTTAATTTTATTAACTGCTTGCACAAGTAGTACCAATGAAAATAAAAATAATAATATAAGTGACTGGGCCCCTAGCTTTCATAAGGTAGATATTGTCAATCCAATTTTAGTGCCCGATACTGGTAGTCGTTTTTTCTGCCCTTTACAAAACGATACCGTTCAATGGGAAGCAAAAAATGTTTTAAATCCTACAGCACTTGTAAAAGACAGCAAAGTATATTTATTATATCGTGCACAAGACAGTGCTATGACTTCCCGCATAGGACTTGCCATAAGTGAAGACGGGATTCATTTTAAAAGACAAGCGCAACCAATTTTTTATCCCGCTCAAGATAGCTTTGCCATTTATGAAGGAAAGGGTGGCATTGAAGATCCAAGAATTGTAGAAATTGCTGAGGGAGGTTATATTTTAACTTATACCGCCTATGATGGAAAAACAGCTCGTTTATGTTTTGCCACAACAAATGATTTAATTCATTTTCAAAAACAAGGTCCTGTATTAGCCCATCCTAAATACATTAATACTTGGTCAAAGTCGGGGGCGATTGTTGCAGAAAGAGTGGGTGAAAAAATGATTGCTAAAAAAATCAATAATAAATACTGGATGTATTTTGGAGACACCGATTTATTCATGGCTTACTCCTCTGATTTATTGCATTGGGAAGTTTTGGAAAACGAAGAGAGTAAAAAAATAGTATCGGTACTTACACCAAGGCCTGGTTATTTTGATAGTCGTTTGGTAGAGCCAGGTCCATTTGCTTTATATACTGAAAAAGGAATTGTGCTAATTTATAATAGCAGTAATGCTGCTAATAATAACGACCCTTCTAGTCCAAAATATACTTATGCTGCAGCGCAGGCTTTATTTGATACCGCTGCACCTTATAAGCTTATAGCTAGAGCTGCTAAACCTTTCATTCAACCTGACAAGCCTTATGAATTAAAAGGGGAAGTCAATAATGTATGTTTTGTGGAAGGCTTGGTATATTATAAAACGCAATGGTATTTGTACTATGGCACAGCCGATTCTAAAATTGCAGTAGCACTTGCTTCAGATCATTAATTGGCTATAGTAAAACCTTAAATAATTTTACGTATCTTAATTGTCCAATACCTTGCTATGTCAAACAATCGCTTTTTATCCTTAGATGTTTTCAGAGGAATGACCATTTGTTTAATGATCATTGTAAATACACCGGGTGATGGTGCAAATACCTTTGCGCCCTTTATGCATGCAAGCTGGCATGGTTTTACACCCACCGATTTAGTATTTCCTTCTTTCTTATTTGCCATGGGGAATGCCATGAGTTTTGTTTTACCTAAATGGGATAAATTAAGTACGCCAGCCTTTTTATTAAAAATAACAAAGCGAACAGCGCTCATTTTTTTACTTGGTTTTTTAATGTATTGGTTTCCTTTTACGGGTCCTTTAAGTGATACAAGAATTCTAGGGGTCTTGCAAAGAATTGCTTTATGTTATGGCTTTGCTGCTATCATTGCGCATTACATGCATGAAAGAGTGATGATGATTTTAGCGGGCGTTGTATTATTAGTCTATTGGTATATATCTATTCACTTCGGTGATGCTGCCGATCCATTAAGTATTACAGGTAATGCGGGTATCAAGTTTGATGCTTGGTTAATGGGAGAAAGACATATGTATCATGGAGAAGGGTTTGCTTTTGATCCTGAAGGCTGGTTGAGTACTCTACCTTCTATCGTGAATGTATTAATCGGCTATAGAGTGGGATCGCTTGTACAAGAAAAAGGAAAAACTTATGATGGCCTTACCCATTTATTAATGTGGGGTGCTGGCTTTATGTTTTTGGCCTATATGTGGAATTATCAATTCCCTATTAATAAAAAATTATGGACTAGCTCCTTTGTGCTATTAACGGTGGGTTTGGATATGATTATTCTAGCTACCATTATTTATAGAATTGAGCTACACCATCAACATCAATTTGCCAGCTTTTTTGAGGTATTTGGCAAGAATCCACTGGTGATCTACTTATTTTCTGAGATCCTTTTAGTTTGCCTTAACTTGATACAGATTGGTAATCAGTCCTCTTTTCAGTGGATTTACACCAATGGATTCGCTCATTTTGCGCCTTACTGGTCCTCCCTAGCCTTTGCCTTTTCCTATATGCTCGTTTGCTGGCTACTAGGTTATATATTAAATAAATATAAGATATATATAAGGGTGTAAATCTTATTAGTCCATTTTTCTCCATTTGTTTTTTTAGGAGCCTTAAACCTTGTACCTTTGCAGCCTCAAAACAGTACATGGAAATAAGAAACATCGCTATTATCGCCCACGTTGACCACGGTAAAACTACCCTGGTAGACAGAATCTTACACGCTACAAAAGTATTCAGAGACAACCAGGAGACTGGGGACTTGATCATGGATAGCAATGAGCTTGAACGTGAGAGGGGAATTACCATTTTAAGTAAGAACGCCTCAGTAACTTATAAGGACGTTAAAATTAACGTTATTGACACACCAGGTCACTCTGACTTCGGAGGTGAAGTAGAGCGTGTATTAAAAATGGCAGATGGTGTTTGTTTATTAGTAGATGCTTTTGAAGGGCCCATGCCTCAAACTCGTTTCGTTTTACAAAAAGCTTTACAATTAAATTTAAAGCCCATTGTTATTATTAATAAAGTAGATAAAGAAAACTGTCGTCCCGATGAAGTACATGATGCAGTTTTTGAATTATTTTTCAATTTAGATGCTACAGAAGATCAATTAAATTTCCCTACTTTTTATGGTAGTGGTAAGAATGGTTGGTTTAACGATAGTCTTACACCTTGTGAAGATATCTTCCCTTTAATGGATGGTATTTTAAAATATGTTCCTGGACCAGATGTAAAAGAAGGACATACTCAAATGCAAATTACTTCATTAGACTATTCTTCTTTCTTAGGTCGTATTGCCATTGGTAAAGTAGAAAGAGGAACTATTAAAGAAGGACAAAACATTGTACTTGTTAAAGCAGACGGAAGCTTAAAGAAAAATAAAGTAAAAGAATTATACGTATTTGAAGGAATGGGTAAGCGTAAAGTAACAGAAGTAGTTTCTGGTGATTTATGTGCTGTGGTAGGATTAGATGATTTCAGTATTGGTGATACCATTGCTGATCCAGAAAATCCGGAAGCATTACCTGTTATTAGTGTGGATGAACCAACGATGAGTATGACTTTTAGTATTAACAATTCACCTTTCTTCGGTAAGGAAGGAAAGTTTGTTACTTCTCGACATATTCGTGATCGTTTAATGAAAGAGACCGAAAAGAATTTAGCATTACGTGTGGAAGAAACAGATAGTGCGGATAGCTTCTTGGTATTTGGTCGTGGTATTTTACACTTAGGTGTACTTGTAGAGACCATGCGTCGTGAAGGATATGAATTAACTGTAGGAAATCCTCAAGTATTAGTAAAAGAAATCGATGGTCGTAAACACGAACCATTTGAGATATTAGTAGTAGACGTTCCTGCTGATTACAGTGGTAAAGTCATTGACTTAGTAACCCAAAAGAAAGGAGAGATGTTAATCATGGAATCGAAGGGTACCATGCAACATTTAGAGTTTGATATTCCTTCAAGAGGATTAATTGGTCTACGTTCTCAAATGTTAACACAAACTGCTGGTGAGGCTGTAATGGCACACCGCTTTAATGAATACAAGCCTTGGAAAGGGCCTATTCCTGGAAGAAGCAATGGAGTACTAATTGCGAAGACTGCTGGTTTAACCACTGCTTACTCTATTGATAAATTACAAGACAGAGGCCGTTTCTTTATTGAACCAGGTGAGGAAATTTATGCAGGTCAAGTATTGGCAGAGCATATTAAGCCAGGTGATTTAAATATCAACGCCGTGGAGATGAAAAAATTAACCAACCACCGTGCAAGCGGATCTGATGATAGCGTTCGTATTACCCCTAAGGTTTTATTTACTTTAGAAGAGTGTATGGAGTACATTCAATTTGATGAGTGTATTGAAGTCACTCCAAAATCGGTGAGAATGCGTAAATCTATTTTAGATGAAAATAATAGAAGCAAGGCCACTAAGGCCGGCCAGAATTAATTTTTACAAAATATATTCAAGACCTCATAAAAAAATCCCTTCGAATTTCGTAGGGATTTTTTTTGCTTAGAACAAAAGGCTTTGCAATATTTCAGCTTATTTTATTCTTTAAATAGCTTTCAAAAATTATAATTTCTAAATAGGCTTATTCAATGCCTTCCACAAGACATCTTTTAATTCCACTAAGTTCTTTTGTGTGGCAGAGGAAATAAATATATGAGGAATTTTTTTAGGAAGTTCTTTTACAATGGCATCTGTTAATTCTTGATCGAGTAAATCCGATTTTGAAATAGCAATAATAAATTCTTTTTGTAATAATTCAGGGTTGAACTTTTCTAATTCATGTTTCAGAATTTCAAATTCTTTTTTATGATCATCGGAATCGGCAGGAATTAAAAATAATAAAACAGCATTACGCTCAATATGCCTTAAGAAGCGGTGCCCTAGCCCTTTTCCTTCTGCAGCCCCTTCAATAATACCTGGTAAATCGGCAATACAGAAAGATAAATTATTTCTATATTCTACCATACCTAGTTGAGGCGTTAAAGTCGTAAATGCATAGTTGGCAATTTTTGGTTTAGCCGCCGTAATCACAGAAAGTAATGTGGACTTACCTGCATTCGGAAAACCTACTAAACCAACATCGGCCAATACTTTTAATTCAATATTTTTCCAACCCTCAAAACCATCTTCTCCGGGTTGTGCATATTCAGGCACTTGTTGAGTGGGGGTAGCAAAATTTGAATTGCCCAGTCCGCCACGACCACCCTTCATTAATATAATCTCTTGACCGTCTTTTAAAATTTCTCCTTCTACCTTACCTGTTTCTTCATCTCTAGCAATGGTACCTAGTGGCACTTCAATAATAATATCCTTGCCATCCTTGCCCGTGCATTTATTCTTCGAACCATTCTCTCCATCTTCTGCAATCACATTCTTATAATAGCGTAAATGTAATAAGGTCCATAGCTGTGCATTCCCTCTTAAGATAATATGACCACCACGGCCACCATCGCCTCCATCAGGCCCACCTTTAGCAGTTAATTTATTGCGTAAAAAATGCTTACAACCTGCCCCTCCATGTCCACTATGGGCAAATATGCGGATGTAATCAATAAAATTGTTTCTTTCTGACACTGTGTAATTATGAATGGCAAAGTTAACTAAATCTTGCGTCTATAGCTAGATTATTATAGTCGCCCACAATGCAGTTTACTTGTTGGCTTTTAAGCCATCAATTAAAATGGCTACCATGTTTTGTTCTAATTCGGTAGCATTTATTTTTTTAGTAGATCTATGCCAACTTTCAATACCACTTACGGCATGTAAAAATATTAAAACCACAGTAGGCGCATCAATGGCCTTAATTTCTTTATTGCGAATGCCTTCCTCAATAATGGCTGCAATCCTTTTGCGGTATACTCTTCGTTGATTTTGATAATTCGATAAATAAGGGTCTGATAAATGTTTCCACTCTCTATCACTTACATATACTTCTTCATAGTGGTGTATCATTTCACTAATATGAAAACGCAGTAACTTCTCCATTTTTTGTAAAGAACTAATAGGCTCAGATTCTATCTCATCCATTTTTAATACAAATCTGTTCGCAACATTAAATACTAGTTCATGTAATAATTCACTTTTTGATTTAATGTGATTGTATAAGCTTGCTGCTTCCACACCCACGGCTTCGGCTAGGTCACGCATGCTGGCTGCCTTGTATCCCTTCTCTCTAAATAGGGTAGCTGCTTTACTTACAATGACGTCTTTTCTAGACCCGTTTTTCTCTGTTTTTATTCTAGCCATGGGGAAAATTTTGAATGTTTGTTAGTATAAAATTATAGAATAAATTCTTTAAAATGCTTTATATTTTTAAATAAAATGCCAATTTTGTTAGTTTTTTGATTATCAGGTACTTAGTGCCTACTTAGGTATAATTTGAGAAGGACAGAAAGATTTCACCTTATTAATCGTAGTTTCGCAGCTGAAAATTAAAAACAAAAACATGTCATTAGTAGTAGTTGGATCAATGGCTTTTGATGCCATAGAAACCCCTTTCGGAAAAAGCGATAAAATCATTGGAGGTGCAGCTACCTATATAGCTTGGTGTGCATCCAATTTTACCACCGTTAAACAAATTTCAGTAGTAGGTGGAGACTTTCCGCAATCTGAATTAGATGCCCTTAGTGCAAGAGGTGTGATTTTAGAAGGTGTTCAAATTAAAAAAGACGAGAAAACATTTTTCTGGAGCGGTAAATATCATTTAGATATGAATACCCGCGATACATTAGAAACTCAATTAAATGTATTAGAAAATTTTGAACCTGTGGTGCCTGATAGTTACCAAGACTGTGAAATTTTAATGTTGGGTAATTTAGTACCTGGTGTACAAAGTAGTGTGATTAAGCAAATGAAAAAGCGTCCGAAATTAATTGTAATGGACACTATGAATTTTTGGATGGAAATAATGATGGACGATTTATTACATACAATTAGTTTAGTAGATGTATTAATGGTGAACGATAGTGAAGCGCGTCAATTAAGTGGTGAGTATAGCTTGGTAAAAGCGGCTAAAAAAATTATGGCCATGGGTCCTAAATACTTAATCATTAAGAAAGGAGAGCATGGTGCTTTGTTATTTCATGGCAATGAAGTGTTCTTTGCACCTGCCTTACCATTAGAAGAAGTATTTGATCCAACTGGTGCTGGAGATACTTTTGCAGGCGGCTTTGTAGCACATCTTGCTAAAACAAAAGACTATTCATTCAATAATATGAAGTCGGCGATTATTGTGGGTAGTGCCTTAGCAAGTTTCTGCGTAGAGAAATTTGGTACGCAAAGATTAACGGAGATTAGTCATGCAGATATTAAAGAACGCATACAATCTTTTGTTCAACTAGTGAATTTTGAAATTGAATTAGTATAAAATATGAAAGTTGCAGTTGTAGGTGCTACCGGTTTAGTGGGTACCAAAATGTTAGAAGTATTAGCGGAAAGAAATTTTCCGATTACTGAATTAATTCCAGTGGCCTCTGCGCGTTCAAAGGGTAAGGAAGTAATGTATAAAGGTAAGGCCTATAAAGTGGTGACCATGGAAGAAGGTATTGCGGCTAAACCAGCAGTGGCTTTGTTTTCAGCAGGGGGTAGCACTTCACTTGAGTGGGCACCCAAATTTGCTGCAGCAGGCATTCGTGTTATTGATAACTCTTCTGCATGGAGAATGGATCCTACCAAAAAATTAGTGGTACCAGAAGTGAACGCTTCTGTATTAACCAGCGAGGATTTAATTATTGCGAATCCTAATTGTTCTACTATACAAATGGTGGTGGCTTTACAACCCCTTCATGCAAAATATAAAATTAAAAGAGTAGTGGTAAGTACTTACCAAAGTGTAACGGGTACGGGTAAAAAAGCAGTAGACCAATTAATGGAAGAAAGAAAAGGGGTTAAAGTAGGTGCCGATGACATGGCCTATAAATATACCATTGACTTAAATGCCATTCCTCAAATTGATGTTTTCTTAGAGAATGGTTATACTAAAGAAGAAATGAAAATGGTGAAAGAAACTTGCAAAATTATGCAAGACGATTCTATTAAAGTAACTGCTACGACCGTGCGTATTCCAGTCATGGGTGGCCATAGTGAAAGCGTGAATGTAGAATTTGAAAATGAATTTGATTTAAAAGAACTAATTGATATTCTTGCTGCAGCACCTGGTGTAATTGTACAACAAAGTGATGCAGATCAATTTTATCCAATGCCTTTATGGGCGCATGAAAAAGACGATGTATTTGTAGGTCGCTTAAGAAGAGATGAAACGCAAGCGAAAACTTTGAATATGTGGATTGTAAGTGATAACCTTCGTAAGGGCGCTGCTACCAATGCTATTCAAATTGCTGAATACTTAGCTTCGAAAGGAATTATTTAATTTCTATTAAGTAAAAAAATTCAAATACAATTTTGATTCTGAACTTTGAGTCATAGCGTAAAGAAATATATAAATTCGAACGTTTAAAAAGTCTGCATGTCTGAGCACGTAGTGCGAGTTCAGACTTTTAGTTCGTATTTATATATTTTAGCGTAATGACGAGAGTGAAGAATAAAAAGTATTTAAATTTTTTATCACTTAATCAAATCAATAAAGTCCGCTTCGCTTATAATTTTGATGCTAGCTATTTTTTTAGCTTTTTCTAATTTACTACCAGCGTCTTCACCCACGACTAAGTAATTTAATTTACTACTTACGCCCCCAAGTATATGACCACCTCTTGACTCTACCATGGCTTCGGCCTCGGAGCGTTTTAATTGTGTAAGCGTGCCTGTAAATAAAAAGTTAAGTCCTGCTAAATTGCCATCTACGGCAGTGTCATTGGTTTGAATCATATTCAATCCCAATTTTTCTAAACTTTCAATAAGTTCAATATTATTAGGCTCATGAAAGAATTGATAAATACTAGTGGCTACTTTAATACCCACATCATCAAAACTTTGAAGTTGTTCTTCTGTAAAATCTTTTAAATCTAAAATATGCTGAATATGACTAGCAATGGTTTTGGCGGTGGTTTCTCCTACAAAGCGAATACCCAAAGCGTAAATGAGTCTATATAAAGGCTGGGTTTTTGAAACCTCAATAGCAGCATTTAAATTATCAATACTTTTTTTACCAAAACCTTCTAAGCCCGTTATTTTACTAAAGTCCAATTGGTAGAGGGAAGGGATATTTGTAAGTAGGCCTAGTTCATAAAACTTTCTAATATTGGCTTCGCCAAAACTTTTGATATCCATTGCATCTTTACTTACAAAATGTATAATGCGTTCAATTATTTGCGCGGTACATAAAGGGCTATTGCATCTCCAAACAGCTTCGGCCTCTTCTTTTTCAAGTAATGCATTGCATACAGGGCAGTTGGTGGGGAATTGAATAATTTTTTCTTTACCCGTTCTTAATTTGGGGATGGATTGTACAATTTGTGGAATTACATCGCCCGCTCTTTCTATAATAACGGTATCGCCTAATCGTAAATCTTTTTCTTTAATGTATTCTTCATTGTGCATGGAAATACTAGACACCGTTACGCCCCCTAATGCTACTGCTTTTAATTTAGCCACTGGAGTCACGGCACCGGTGCGTCCCACTTGAAATTCAACCGATTCTAAAATGGTAGTGGCTTGCCTTGCTTTAAATTTATAAGCAATGGCCCATCTTGGATGATGGGAAGTCATGCCCAGTTTTTCTTGTAAAGCAAAATCGTTTACTTTAATAACCAGCCCATCAATTTCATAAGGAAGTGAATCGCGCTGCGCTTCAAACTCGCTACAAAATGAAATTACCTTCTCTACACCTTTAATAATTTTTTTCTCTTTTTGCGGCGACCTAAAACCCATATTCCATAGTAGTTCTAGAGAACCACTATGGCTACTTAATAAAGGGCTTAGTGTAGTTTTAGGGGCAGGTAAAAAATAACTGATATGGTAAATGAAAGCGTCTAAGTTTCTTGAAGCAACTTCCTTTGGGTCCTTCATTCTTAAACTACCTGCTGCTGCATTGCGTGGGTTAGCAAGCGTAGCAATTTGTTTTTCTTTTAATTTTCCATTGAAATCGGCAAAGGCTTTTTTACTCATGATTACCTCACCTCTAATTTCCATTTGTTGAATACCATTTTCAAGTAAGGGAATACTTAAAGGAATGGATCTAATTTGTTTTATATTATTTGTAATATCTTCTCCTGCTATACCATCACCTCTTGTGCAAGCGCGCACTAATAAATCATTTTCATACAGTAGTGAAATACTAGCTCCATCAAATTTTGGCTCTACACAATAAGTAATCTCCTCTAGGCTGGCGCCTTCTTTGGCTTTGCGATCAAAATCAATTAAGTCTTCTGCATTATAACTATTTTCCAAACTTAACATGGGCACTAAATGCGCCACGGTTTCAAAAGAATTATTTAAACTATTTCCTACTCTTTGACTTGGAGAGTCTTTAGAAATTAATGACGAATTCGCCGATTCAATTTTAATTAATTGCTGATATAATTGGTCATATTCAAAATCGCTTATAAAAGGCTCGCTTGCCACATAATATTGATACTCGTGAAACTTAAGCAGTTCTTTTAAAGGCCCTAATTCGATTTTATGGGGCTGCGACAAATAGGTCGTTGTGAGCGATTGTAAACTTTTTATTTTGGAGGTATTATACATGCTGTAAAATGTCTGCTAAAATACAAATTGTTTTATTCTTTTATTTCGTATTTTGAGGATAAGATTTTTTTTCTTTTGCTTATGCTTGAATATGATAAATCTATTGTATCCTTGGTGTAATCTTATCCTACAGTACCCTTAACGGCGGACTGCGTGATATTCGGTTTTGACCAAAATTCACTCAAAATTTACTAATCAAGAGCGATTTAGCCCAGTTCACTGACAAATACTCTTTATTAGGTAATAATGTCAAATCCAATGAGGATTTGGATGATGCCGCCCATCGGGTACTTTTTGAGAGAAATGTGATTGCTTGCCTATAATTTAATACCTTTATTCACTATTTAAACAGGTATTATTATGTTATATTCAATGACGGGATATGGTCGTGCAGAAGCTACTTTTAAAGACAAGACCATTTTAGTAGAAGTGAAATCGCTGAACGGTAAGCAATTTGATTTGCGTTTGAATATTCCCTTCATGTTAAAGCCTTATGAAGTAGAGATAAGAAATAAGTTAAATGAAACTTTATTAAGAGGAAGTGTAGAATCTACCATAACTATTAAGTCCAATGGGATCTCTAAGCCAGTAACAGTGAATAAAGAATTAGCTAAATCCTATTACCAACCCATTGTGGAATTAGCCGACGAGTTGGGAATTCCAAAAGAAAATATTTTAAGCACTTTATTAAAAATGCCCGATGTGGTTTCTTCCAGTAGTGAAGTATTGACTGAAGAAGAGTGGAAACAAATTCAAGATTTATTACAAGAGGCTATTAAGGCTTTAATACAACACCGTTTAGAAGAGGGTAAGTCGGTAGAAAAAGATTTACTAGAGCGCGTAGCGGCTATTGAATTGCATCAAGCAGATATAGAAAAATTTGAACCCAATAGAAGAGTGAAAATTAAAGAAGGCTTAGTAAAATTATTGGAACAACATGTGGGCCCTGATAAATATGATAATAACAGATTAGAGCAAGAGCTTATTTATTATATTGAAAAAATTGATATTTCTGAAGAGAAAGTAAGATTGAATAATCATTGCACTTATTTCAAAACGGTTTTAAAAGAAACAGAGCCTTCTAAGGGTAAAAAACTTTCTTTTATTTTACAAGAAATGGGCAGAGAGATAAATACCACAGGCTCTAAAGCCAATGATATGGAAATGCAGAAGTCTGTGATTTTAATGAAAGATGAATTAGAGAAAGCAAAAGAACAAATATTAAATGTTTTATAAGATGGGTGTATTGAAAAATAAAATAGCATTTATTTTGCTTAGTATGTTTTTTGTTTTGTCTGCATGTGAGACCAAACAACTTTTTGAACAAAGTACTATTTACCCCAATCATAACTGGCCTTCTAAACAAGCTACTAAGTATCAGTTTAATGTTACAGATACAGCAGCTAGCTATAAAATATTTTTTGTTATCAGACACCACAATGCCTATCATTATAAAAATATTTGGTTAGACCTTATTATTAAAAGCCCTACAAATCTTATTACAAAGCAAGTATTGAATCTAAACTTAGCAGATGATGCAAAGGGATGGTTAGGCACAGGGATGGATGATATTTATGATCAAAGAATTCCGATGACGGCCAAGCCCATTCATTTAATGAAGGGCCTTAATGAAATAAGTATTCAGCATACCATGAGAGAGGACCCCTTAGATAATATTTTATCTACAGGCATTCGAGTAGAAAAAGTAAAACCATGAATTGGAAAGCCATCAAATTCAATAAATTAAAATTAGTAAGCCTTATTTATTGGGTTTTTCTGACTTACATGATTGCAGCCTTTATTTGGTGGTATGTTTCCTTAGAAAAACAAAACAATGAAATTGCGGCTATAAAATTTCAATCTATTCAGACAAGTGATCCTTCCTTAGCAGCAAAGACCCATGCCATTCAAGATTTTCAACTTAGAAAAACCAAACAATTTATTGGGGAAGGCGTCACTTTTTTACTTTTATTTTTACTGGGGGCTATTTATGTGTATCGTTCTTTATTAAAACAATTACGTTATGCGGACCAACAGCAAAACTTTATGATGGCAGTTACCCATGAATTAAAAACACCCATTGCCATTTCTCATTTAAACATAGAGACACTTTTAAAAAGAGAATTAGATACAGCGCAACAATTAAAATTATTAGAAGCCACATTAAAAGAAACAAAAAGATTAGATCATTTAAGTACGAATATATTATTAACGGCTCAATTAGATATGGGCCAGTACGAAGCCAATAAGCAATTATTGAATTTATCTGAACTGGTGAGACAAAACATTAAATCATTTCAAGAAAGGTATCCTTCTAGAATTTGTAATACATCGGTACAAGACGCTATGGAAATTCAGGGAGAGCCTTTATTGATTCAATTGTTAATTAATAATTTAATTGACAATGCCAATAAGTATGCACCCGTCACGGAGCCTATTTATATTCATTTGCAAACCCATCAAAATACTATACAATTTATTATAAAGGACCAGGGGCCAGGTATTGCGGATGCTGATAAAAATAAAGTTTTTGAAAAATTTTATCGTGTAGGAGCTGAAAGTACTAGAACCACAAAAGGCAGTGGATTAGGCCTTTACCTTTGTAAAAAAATTGCCGAATTTCATAACGCGACTATTCAGTTAACTTCCAACACGCCTACTGGAAGCATATTCACTGTTAGTTTTTTTATTTAAGCACATGAAAAAAATTGAAATATTATTAGTGGAGGATGAAGAAAATTTACATGACACACTAAAATTGAATTTAGAGATGGAAGGCTATAGTGTGAGTTCTTCTTATGATGGAGCCCATGCTTTAAAACAAATTCAATCGGCCCATTTTGATTTAATTATTTTAGATATCATGCTTCCCTCTTTAGATGGTTTTGCTATTACAGAAACAGTAAGGTTACATAATATTGAAACGCCCATTTTAATTTTAAGTGCGAAAAATACAAGCGCCAATAGGGTACAGGGCTTAAAATTAGGAGCAGATGATTATTTAACCAAGCCTTTTAATTTAGAAGAATTGTTGTTACGCGTTGCTAAGCTCATTCAGAAAACAAATACTTCAAAGCAAATGACTGCAATCGATGAATATAGATTTGCTGGCCATACACTTAATTTTAAATTATTGGAAGCCACTAGTAATAAAGGGGAGAAAATTACTTTGACCAAAAAGGAGTCCATGCTACTCCAATTACTTATAGAAAATAAAAATACGGTGGTTACTAGAGAAAGAATTTTACAATCGGTTTGGGGGTATCAAGTGTATCCTACCACTAGAACCATTGATAATTTTATTCTCAATTTTCGTAAATATTTTGAGCAAGATCCTAAATCGCCAGTCCATTTCATATCTATAAGAGGTTTGGGCTATAAATTCCTAGATTAGTCCCTTTTGAATACAATCTTTTGCTCCTTTCTTCGTTATGTTAGTAGTTAACATTCACGCATGTCATTGAACTCTATCTTAGATTATTTAGAACCTATTAATTTGGACCTTCTCTCTAAAGACGAAGGCTACAGGGATACTCAATTAGGTAAGCATATCAAGGCGAATGAAGGTAGCCTTCCAGATATTAGCAAGGCCGACATGGTGCTGATTGGGGCAGGGGAATGTAGAGGTGGAGGTTATGCCTTGAATGGGCATGAGGCTGCCAATGCAGTCAGAGCTGCTCTGTATTCTCTTTATTATTGGCATACCCAGGTTTCTATTGTTGATTTAGGGAACGTGAAATTGGGCCAGTCTATTCAAGATAGTTATGCAGCCCTAAGAACTGTTATTTCAGAATTATTACTACAAAATAAGAAAGTGGTTATCATGGGAGGTTCTCATGATCTTAGTTTGGCTCAATACCATGCGTATACTTCCATACCTACCTTGGTGAACGCTGTGGTGGTAGATGCAAAAATTGACCTAGACTTAGAGGCAAGGCTTCCGGCCGATCATTTTTTAGAAGAACTTTTTACAGGTCTTCCGAATCATTTAAATCACTATGCACATATAGGATTCCAAAGTTATTTCATGCATCCGCATATGTTAGAGACCATTGATAAACTAAGATTTGATTGTTATCGTTTGGGTAAAGTAAGAGAAGATATTGAAGAAATGGAACCTGCTATTAGAGATAGCCATATGATGAGCTTTGATATTAGCGCCATTCAAAATGCGCAGGCTCCTGCTAATTTAATTACGCCCAATGGTTTCAATGGAGAAGAGGCTTGTATTTTAATGCAGTATGCGGGCATGAGTTGGAAAACCAGCACTATTGGGCTATTTGGTTATCAGGCCGAACTAGATAATAATGGGTTGACAGCTATTCAAATGGCTCAAATGATTTGGTATGTAATTGATGGGATTCAAAAAGGGAAAAAAGAAGCACCCTTATCGGATGCAGAAAGGTTTAAAGAATTTCATATTGCTTTTTCAGATATAGAAACTAATTTTTTACAAAGTAAGACCACTGGAAGATGGTGGATGCAAACGCATAATAATCAATGGGCTCCTTGTAGTTATAAAGATTATTTAGTAGCTTCCAATAACGAAATTCCAGAAAGATGGCTAAGAGCATTAGAAAGGGAATAAATTTTCCCACCCTATTTACATTTATTTTATTATTGCTAAGTTCTGCTTGTTCTGTTCGACAGGCGCAGAAAACTTTATTGCAGGACCCTGCTTTAAAAGGAGCCCATGTAGGTCTGGCAGTGTATAATGTTTCTAAAGAAAAATGGGTTGACAAACACTTAAGTGATTTATATTATACACCTGCTAGTAATACCAAAATTCTTTCTTGTTATTTAGGCATGCGCTTTTTAGGCGATTCCATACCTGGTTGGAAAATGGCAGAAAACAAAGACAGTATTTTTTTATTGCCTTTAGGCGATCCAAGTTTTTTACATCCCGATTTTACCTATCAACCTATTGCCGATTTAATTCGTCAAACCAAAAAGCAAGTAGTTTTATGTTTTCCCGATAAGGCAGATGCCTTTGCAATGTATGGTAAAGGTTGGGCCTGGGACGATTATCCTGAAGACTATCAGCCAGAAAGAAATAGATTAAATATATATGGCAATGTGCTTACCGTCACTAAATCAAAAAATGGGGTTCATTTTCAACCTAGTTTATTTACAAAAAATCAGACAGCGCCAAAAGAATATACGCAGTGGTCTAGAGAAAAATTATCCAATCAATTTTTTGCCACTGGCCGTAGTATAAAAGATACTTTACAACAAATTCCTTTTTTAACCGATACGACTTATGCTTTAGCAAAAGCTTTAATAGAAGATACACTGCATCCTGCTTTGCCTATTGCGATTCAAAAGGGTTGGCATCAGACGAATGGACGTATTATAAAAACAGTCCCTACCGATAGTTTATTAAAAATTATGATGCATAGAAGTGATAACTTTTTTGCAGAGCAAGTTTTTTTAATGGCAAGTGAGCAAGTCTTAGGCACCATCAATGACGAAGCCTTTATTGATACTATTTTAAAATCAGATTTTAATTTTTTCCCTCAAGCCACACAATGGGCAGACGGAAGTGGACTAAGTCGCTTTAATTTAAATACACCTGAAAACTATATAGCCTTATTGAAAAAAATGGAAAACGATTTTAGTATAACACGTATTAAGGGCATTTTCGCACAAGGAGGTAAAACTTCTTTGTCTGCTTATTATAAAAATATCCCTGGTGAATTATATGCCAAAACGGGAACCTTAGGAAATCAAGTAGCTTTGAGTGGTTATATTATTACCCATAAGGGAACTCGCTTATTATTTTCAGTTTTAGTGGCCAATCATATTAGCCCTAGCACTTATCCAGTAAGAAAAGCGGTGGAAGCTTATTTAACAAGTATCATGAAGGTAAACTAGGTAAAGTTGAATTAGGTAAACTCGAATTAGGAAAAGTTGAATCAAATAAAATTTACCTAAATAAAGCTGAACTAATTATTTACTAAATAACCCATCTAAATAATCCTCCTTAAATTCAACATAGGTAGGGGCACCAGAAGCAGTGATGGTGGGAATATCGCAGTCTGATAAAGATTCAATCAAGGCATGCATTTCTTTATAACTTAGTGCTTGGCCTGCTTTAATAGCCATTTGACGCGCCATGCAACGAATCAGTTTTTCTCTTTTACTAAATTTTATATCTCCACTAAAATGTTTAAACTGTTCTAGTAGTAATTCAATCGCATTTTTTTCATTACCCGAAATAACATCGGCAGGTATACCTTGTATAATAAAACTATTTTGTCCAAAAGGTTCAATTTCATAACCAATAATTGCAAGGTCTTCCATAATATCTTCTAGTAAAATGGCATCACTCACGCTTAATTCTAAAACTACAGGGAATAAACTTTTTTGAGTAGCATGCGGCTGCGCGCTTGCTTTTTGAAATTTTTCATACAAGACTCTCTCGTGCGCTAGTTGTTGGTGAATAATAATCATACCACTATGAGAGGGCGCTACTATATAAGTTTGATGTAACTGAACTAGGCTTGCTGTTTCTTCTATCTGAAGTGGATTGCCTTCTTTGTACAATCCCATGGAAGAGGCTTTTACTATATAGGATTCGCCTGCTGCCTCCTGACTTTCATTGGCAGTAGGGATATCTGTAAAAAAACTTTTCCAATCTTGTTTAGAAGCATTTTCGCTTCTTGAAATTAAATGCGCTTGATTTTTCTTACTAAAGCCTTCATACAAGGACTGCTTGGTGGTATTATTATACTTTTCGTCTGTGAAAGGTTTTTGAATCGCATCTAATTGTTGAATGTTCGCATCCAAAGAAAAGTCCAATGAAGGCGCTACACTAAACTGTGCCAAGGCATGTCTTACGGCAGCTTGCACAAAGGAGTAAATTATTTTATCGTCTTCGAATTTTATTTCTTGCTTGGTGGGGTGCACATTAATATCTACTTGAGCAGGGTCAAGGTCGATGTATAATAAATAACTTGGAAAATTTTCTTTTGCAATTAAACCTTCAAAGGCATTGGCAACCGCATGGTGCAAGTAAGCACTTTTGATAAAACGTCTATTTACAAAAAAGTATTGATCGCTTCTAGTTTTCTTTGCAGTATCGGGTTTACCTACAAAGCCTGTAATAGTTAGGTAATCGGTTTTTTCACCTACTGTTACTAGTTTGGTTTGATAGCTATTACCTAATACTTGAATGGCTCTTTGTTTAAAAGGGCCACCTTCCCAATGGTATACATCTTGTCCATTACTGGATAAACTAAAATATATTTCTGGAAAGGCGAGGGCTACTCTTGTAAATTCTTCAATAATATGTTTTAATTCGGCACTATTACTTTTTAAAAAATTTCTTCTAGCAGGCACATTGAAAAATAAATTTTTCATGCTAATGCTCGTACCCACGGGACAAGCTACGGCACTTGTTTCTGTGACCTTGCTATTTTCAATTTCTACAGCGGTGCCCATTTCATCTTCTGCTCTTCTTGTTTTTAAACTTACTTGGGCCACGGCTGCAATGGATGCCAAGGCTTCTCCACGAAAGCCCATGGTTCTAATTTGGAATAAGTCTTCAATGGTGCTTATTTTACTAGTGGCATGACGGGCAAATGCATTATTGGCATCCGTGGCATTCATCCCCTTGCCATTATCCACTACTTGAATCAGGGCCTTGCCCGCATCGTTGATGTACAATTTAATTTCGGTGGCACCGGCATCTACTGCATTTTCTAGTAATTCCTTTACCGCACTGGCAGGTCTTTGTATAACCTCACCTGCCGCTATTTGATTGGCTATGTGGTCTGGCAGTAAATGAATGGTATTGGGCAATTTTAGTCGCTTTTGAAGTGTGTAAAAGTAGTAAATTTGCCACTTAAAATACCATATAATGCCAAGAACAGCAGACATTCAAAAACTAAGCCATCATTTTCTTCCCACCGATGCTGTTTTAACCAATTGGGAGGGTCTAGAGCCTTATTTTAAGACCTTATTAGCCCAAGATTTAGATTCTGTATCCACCCTTGAAAAATGGCTGCAAAACCTAAGTGAATTAGAGGCCTTTATAAGTGAGGATGCTTGTTGGAGACAAATTAAAATGACCTGCGATACCACCGATAAATCCTTAGAAGAGTCTTTCAATTTTTTCTGCATGGAGATTCAACCTAAAATGCAACCTTATGCAGATGCACTCAATAAAAAATTAATAGCTTGTCCATTTACTGCAGACTTAGACAAGTCCGCTTACTTTACGTATTTACGTTCTGTTAAAAAAAGTATTGAACTTTTTAGAGAAGAAAATATTCCTATTCAAGCTGAGCTTAGTGTATTACAACAACAATATGGAACCATTGCGGGTAAAATGACCATTCAATTTAAAGAACAAGAATATACTTTGCAACAAGCGGCTCAGTTTTTAGAAAACCCCGACAGAGCCATTAGAGAAGAAGTCTATCTTAAAATTCAAGAGCGTCGTTTGCAAGATCAAACCAGTATGCATGATTTATTTTCTAGCTTAATTCAAAAAAGAAATCAAGTAGCCTTGAATGCAGGCTTTGCGAATTATAGAGATTATAAATTTCAAGAGCTAGGAAGATTTGATTATTCTAAAGAGGATTGCTATCAATTTCATGAAGCCATTAAATTACATGTGCTTCCACTGATTGATAAAATTTATGCACGCAAGAAAAAGAAATTAGGGGTGGCTATATTAAAGCCTTGGGATACTGAAGCAGAGCCAGCTGGCATCGCTCCTTTAAAACCATTTACAGATGGTAAAGACTTATACAATAAGTCGGTAGCTTGTTTTGAAAAGTTGAATCCATTTTTTGCAGACTGCTTACGCAAGATGAACGACTTAAAACATTTTGATTTAGAAAGTAGAAAAGGAAAAGCACCGGGCGGATACAATTGTCCCTTAGCAGAATCGGGAGCGCCATTTATTTTTATGAATGCAGCTGGTCAAATGAGTGATGTGACTACCATGGTACATGAAGGTGGCCATGCCATTCATTCTTTTTTAGCGCATCCGCTTTCATTAACGGCGTTTAAAGAGTACCCAATGGAAATGGCTGAAGTAGCTAGTATGTCTATGGAACTATTCACCATGAATCATTGGCAGAGCTTTTTTGATAATGAAGAAGATTTAAATAGAGCGAAAGAACATCAACTTGAAAGAACCATTACCATATTTCCTTGGATTGCTATTATTGATAAGTTTCAACATTGGGTTTATGAAAATCCTATGCATACCATTGAAGAGCGCACGGCTTCTTGGAAAAACATTGTAGCAGAATTTTCTACCGATAGCATTGACTATTCAGGATTAGATATGTTTAGGGCTATTGGATGGCAAAGACAGCTGCATTTATTTGAAGTACCCTTTTATTATATTGAATATGGTATTGCACAATTAGGGGCTATTGGTATGTGGATGCAGTATCAAATAAATCCAACACAGGCTTTGGAGAATTATATGAACGCCTTAAGTTTAGGAGGTACAAAGACTTTACCTGAATTATATAAAACAGCAGGTATTGAATTTAATTTCTCTCCTAATTACGTAAAAAAATTAATGGATTTTACGAATCAGGAATTAGAAAAATTATACGCTTAATTAATTGGCAGATGGATTAGTTGGTCCGTTAGAGGGACCGTTAGAGGGTCCGTTGTTGGGTCTCGGTCCGTTACTAGGTCTATTATTCGGTCCGTTGTTGGGGCGATTGTTAGGACCGTTATTAGGTCTTGGACCGTTATTGGGTCTAGGTCCATTATTAGGTCTATTATTTGGCCCGTTGTTCGGACGATCGTTTCTATTATCTGGACGTTGATCGTTTCTCTGATCGTTTCTTTGTTGCGGACCATTTCCTTGCATAGGTCTACGATCGTTTTGATTTGAACTTCTTTGTTGGTCTCTTCTTCTGCGATCGTTCTTTTCTAATGAACGTAAACTTATCTGACCTACTAGTTCTACAAATTCCGGTTCTACTTCTTTATTTTTACCAGTAATTTCTACTGCTTGTAATTCCTCTACTGCAATACCTTGCTTATTTAATTTTTTAATTTCAATAACGCGTTCAATGGTTAAAGGAAAATGCTTGGTATTATTAGGAAGGGTATACCACATTAAATTTTTGAAAATATCTTTCTTTATCAAAAAGGCCTGACCCATTACTGTTTGAAGTGTATCTGCATAGTCAGGGAAATTTTGTAAGGCATCTAAATAAGTGTCCAATTCAAAATTCAAACAACATTTTAATCTACCACATTGGCCACTCAACTTCGTTTGATTAATAGATAAATTTTGATAACGCGCAGCTGTGGTGTTCACACTTTTGAAATCATGTAACCAAGTGCTGCAACATAATTCTCTTCCACAACTTCCAATACCACCCACTTTCGCAGCTTCTTGTCTAATTCCTATTTGACGCATTTCCACTTTTACTTTAAACTCACCCGCAAAAGTTCTGATTAATTCTCTGAAGTCAATTCTATCATCGGCTGTATAAAAGAAAGTTCCTTTTTTACCATCGGCCTGTAATTCCACTTCACTTAATTTCATTTCCAATCGAAGGTCTCTAGCAGCGGCACGACTTCGAGACAACATAGCAGCTTCTCTGCTTTTACTAATATGGTAAGTTTCTAAATCTCTTTCGTTACTAGCTCTTAAAATCTTTTTCATCTCAGGACTAAATTCATCCGTTCCTCTTTTCTTTAATTGTATACGCACTAGTTCACCCGTCAAGGCAATTTCCCCTAGGTCAAAACCATTGACGCCTTCTACGGTAACGTAGTCGCCTTTTTCAAAATGTTGTGAGGTGGTGTTTCTAAAGAATTCTTTTCTACTGCCTTGTTTGAAGCTAACTTCTACTACTTTGCATTGTGTAGCGGCATCGTCGATAGGTAAATCGCGTAACCAATCATGGACATTTAGTCTATTACAACCTCCTGTACTACAGCCTCCATTACTTTTACACCCGTTTGGTGTTCCTGTTCCACAAGATCCACATCCCATATTATGTAAGTTCTACTGTTAATGAATAAAATACCGGGCCTTGCTTCTTTTCTCTGGTTCTCTCGCTTACTCGCTAGGCATCTGTCAAAATTAAGGTTTTGTTCTGAATGATATGGTAGAACTTGATGCCTAAGGCCATAAATAGCATTTTTGGGTTGGCATTTCTCTCAATATAGTAAGTGGCTTTGTCAATTTCTT
>Ga0315899_10001363_pt1 | contig 28031 bp, 16 predicted proteins | sample LakEriMetagenome_2_FD_203518 | JGI IMG/M metagenome (GOLD analysis project Ga0315899, IMG submission 203518) | Freshwater fungal communities from buoy surface, Lake Erie, Ohio, United States - Buoy 4 MA112 | ecosystem: Environmental > Aquatic > Freshwater > Lake | place: USA: Lake Erie, Ohio... | reverse complement strand
ATAATATAATGAATATTTTGCATAATTAACCGTTAAATTTCTAAGTTCCGAAACTTGAATTTCTCTTAACGATAAATTTCTTGTTGCGTCAACCGTAAAATCAACGTCAAACGGGTTTCTTAATCTGCCAACATCAATACTGAATGTTGTTATATCTGAGGCTTTATTATATGTCGCATTAAATGCGGTAGCACCTGTTAAATAATTAATACCGGTAAATGTTGACTCAATTGCCGCAGGAAAATAACTAATAATTTTTTGTACTGAAACTGAAAATCTTTTAACTAAAGACCCATACATTGTAAAATTAGTAACTTGACTTAAATCAAAGTTAGGATAGACTTTGAAATTGTTTTCAAATATTGTTTTAGATTGACTAACACTATCAATCCCCATCGTGTCTAAACTAATCGGTTGTGAAAAAACTCCTGTATTAAACGTTCTATTCTGTTTCTCATTAATCGCAGTCGTAAATGAGAAATTACCTTGAGTTAATCCTCCCCCTTGTACCAATTGAAATCCAACTAAGTCATCCGAGAATGACCCAGCACCCGTTGCCGGAGTTGGTGGACATATAAATTTTTTAATCGCCATTATTGTGTTATATTTGTAAAGTTTTTACTAAAATCAATATTACTACCTCTATCTTGTCTAACCTCATATAGTAAGTGATTAAATTGGTCTCTAATTTCGTATAAGTTGTATTGTTTGTAAATGTTATCGTTAGTATCGTAAAGTGTGTAAATACCATCATCCATAGACTTAGTTTGATTACCATACAATGCAATTGCCAATGTTGAGAAATCGTGTTCAGCCATTTCAATATCAATAGTGATAGGGTTAAAAAACGTATTTGTTATAATCACGTTTTGTGCGGGTTGACCAATATACGGTGTTGCGTTTGGCTTATTAGTTGGTGATGATGATGGTGAAACAGTACAAAACATTAAATTTGTATTCGTTTCACTATATCTATATCTTATCGCTTTTTGTGATGTATTTGTTAAATTTTGAACAACCGCTTCACAGAAAAACGATGATGTTATTATTCTAAAAAAATTAGGTATCTTAGTACCGTCATCATTTAAGTATTCAATTCTGAATCCTGCCAATCCTTGATTAACAAATTTGTTTCTGTAATCAGATGGTACAGAATTTAAATCAAAGACTAATCCCTTAACATTTGGTAATGATGATAAAACCCCACAATCTAATATTTTAGTTCTAATTTGTGCGGGTCTAACATATAATGTATAAATCCCAATTTTATCAAATTGGTCTGCCGGTAATTTCAAATTATATAAACCACCTAATATTTCAACACCCGCATTACCACCCGTACTTGAATTATTAAAGTATGGTCGTAATATCGCACTTGAGTTTAATTTTGTTAAAACAAAGTTTTCAGTATCATCCCTAGATGGGGTGTAATTCATAATTATTTCAACATCTTCCGGTGATACGTCAGCCGGCCTAATAGTTCCATATGTTCCTGTTGCCATATTATATTTGTGTTACTTTAAAATATTTGTATCCGTATTTTTCAAGGTCTCCAACATTATCCACCTCACCGAGTCTTTGAATGGTTTCAAGTCCTGAATGTTTTCCTCTCTCAATAAATACATTGGATTGCACTTCTGCTTCGTCAATTACGTTTAATAATACTTCATTTTTAGTAATTGCACTTGCAATTATCATATCATCAGTTAATCCTGATGATTCAACCATAAAAATTGTGTTTCCATTAACATAATCATAATAAGTTACATTATTAATTGTGTAGGACGTATATAATCCATCATCAGATGGTCCGTGAAATATTCCCACAGTTTCACTATCTATGTTTATAGGTTCATTTATTTTAAATCTACCATCAAACAAGTTAGGGTCATATTTACTACCATACACTTCTAAATCATTCATAGTTGATTTGGTATAACCTGAAATTGGAAAAGGAACAGTGGTATAATTGTCACTAGTCTGAACGTTAACCGTATTCTCAGAATCTCCTGTAAAGATATATTTGTAATTAAATAAAGTTCCTGACCAACTACCCCCCGCAGGTACAAAATACGCAATACCATAAGGGTCATCAATAGTTGCCGCACTATAAGGGACTGTCACTTGTTTTTTAACTATATTAACACCCCAAGGACTCATTCCTGAAAATGTTATTGTAAAATTACCAGTTTGAGTATAAGTATGTAAATTACCGTTTGGTGCAACATTAGTTACTAATTCAGGTGGACTACCGTCACCCCAATCTACTTTATACTCACTAAAACTTAAATATTTTTTAAATTCAACGTCTGATGTATTATAAAAAAAGAATTGGTTTGGATTTAATGTCGTTGATGAAAATATAAAATTTGTCATAGTATCTTTTTGACAAACCATCCCATCAAAAACTGAATAATATCCTATATCCGTCGCGTATTGGTCTAAAAAAATTGGAATGGACAAATCAGTTAACAATGATGTTCTCCCAACTCCTGCTGAAAGAATCTCAGTCATTGATGAATACACATACGTTGTTCCGGTAAAATATCTAGTTACCGCACTTGTATATATGTCACAACAAACAACATATTCCGCGTTATAACTATCAGAATCACCCGTATAATTAGTTAAGAACAAATCATTCTTAATCACTTCAGGTGATATTTTGTAATGAAATACTCTATCCTCCATTATGGGTTAATATACTCATACCATTTTATGGGACTATTAGTCCCTACTCTCACGTCATTAGTATCAAACACTGAATAAGTGAAATCATTATAATCTAACACTACTTTATAGTAAAAATAATCACTACCGTTAAATACAAACTTGTCAGATAAGGTAGATTGGGGTCTATTCATCATCCTTATAAAAACACCTTGTCTTCCACTAAAAAATTTAGCGGTCATATAGAACGTGTCAATATTTAACATTTTTTTATCCCTTAACCAATAAATAAAAAACCCTTCTTTATCACCAACAAAATCTAATTCATATGTTGGGATTCTAATATTAACATCAGGTAATACACTTGAAATTGATGAAACCTCTGTTTTACCTTGTTGTACAGGTATTATAATTGTGAATTTAATTTCTTGGCTTGTTGGTTCATTAGTATCGTAAAAATCCAATTTAAAAAATGATTTAGTGAATGGTTTACTGTACGAATAAACCTCAATACTTGTAAAACCTTCAAACAAATAAGTTGACCTCCAATCACTATCAACAGATGTTGGGATGTCTATAGTTGTTCCACTAAAAAAATTAAACTCATAACCTATACTTGTTTTAGATAAATTATCGGGGGTTAAATAATTTTTATGACTAAAATGTGAAATTTCAAAATCCTTAGCAGTACCAATTATTTCTTCAATAACATCATCCTCATATACTTCAATACTATCATCACGTCCATAAAAATCCCATTTGATTTCCAACGGAATATTAATTTCTTTTCCATTATTGTTTGGTATAATAAATCTATAACTATTATTCACACTCATCTGTAGTTGGTTCAGGTACAATATTATCACTAACATAGTTAGTTCCTTCAGGTATAATTCTAAATATTGAATTCATACTTGGGTAGTGTTTACCATTTATAAACGGATAATCAACACCTCTACCATCAGAATCAAAAAACCCATACGTATAGATATCCCTCCAAATAAACTGTTGTTGTGTCGTATCATAATACGAATAATCAGGTATATCAATAACTGTTGGGTCAGCATTCTCAACATAATCCGAATATTTACGTATTGTTAACTTATGATGAGGTTGATAATAATATCCAAATAAATTATCAGTACCAACCGCTTTTCCACGAATATCAAATACTTTAGGATTAAATTTAAATTTATGGTATAGTGTTGAAATAGTTCTTTCAGTTTGTTCTACGTCATTCCATTCACAGTAATCACCATCAATTATATCACCATATTTTAGTGGTTTAACATATGTGAATTGACCTGTTAGTGCAGTACCCATAGGACTTGAGTACCTACCAAGTGGAAACCCTGTTTTAGAATCATTGTTAGTATTACTCCACCAAGGGTTAGGTGTATTACCGTTTAATTGTAAATTCCATTCATAACCTTGTTGTAATTCACTATTAGCAACACCAAACGTCCATCCAAAATATCCTTGCCATATTACAGTAAAATATAATTCAGTAATTGGCCGTTTTTGATTATCTCTTAAAGGTGATATATCAAAATCTTTATTAAACGTTAGTGTATAAGATTGTGCACCTTCTTTAATTGACGTTCTTTCAATATAATTTGGAGTGAAACCACTACTTTCAAACTTTTTAACTTTACCAAAAATATTCTGTTCAAATCCAGCATTAACCAATACCGCGTCCTCAACATTTGAAATTAGTTTGTTTGTTTTTACGTAATATTCTGAGGTACTATTACTTGGATTGTTAACATCTAAAACTCGTTTAAACGTTCCTGTCACACCATTTGAAAACGTTGTTCCAACAAACCCATAATTAATAATATTAAAGATGTATTTATCACTATTAATTCTACCATCACCTAATGAGAACACTTCAAAATATTCGTCATTATTATACTTAAAACTTAACTTAACAAATTCACCAACAGATAATCCGTGTTTACCAGGACAAGTAAACCTAACAACATTTGTTCCGTTTTCACTAGTCATTGTTATAGAAAACGGAATCCCATCACCCGAAACCCACGTTAATGTATTGTTATTAACCGTATCAAACGCCGACATTTGTTTATTATAGTTATTATCATAAGGATAACTCAAGAAAAAATTCCAATTGTACGTTGACGCACTTTTATTAACAAACCTAATGTGGTTATTTGGTGGTTGTGTATATCCAACAACATTATAATCATTACGAATAAAATCAAACTCGTTATACTGTGGTAACCCACTCCAAGACACATTTTCAGCAGTTTGGTCACATTGGTTTTTCGCCGCAGTTGCGGCATTGACATAATATAAATTATTTTCAAAAGGTACGTAATTAGTACTACCAGTATATGAATTTTTAAACAATAATGAAAATTTACAGGTAGGTCTAAATATTGTTGACTTTTGTCTTTCTCTATCAAACACCTCCGCCAAACTAATATTAATATTTCTATCAAACTCAATATTTTCTTTAGCCGTTTGAATTAACGGTAGTTTTAAACCAATAGTGGTATTAGACGCTGATTTATATCTCAACGAACCTAATACCACTCTTATTTCATTATTATTACCCATTTAATTATTCTATATCAAAATCAGTTTCAATCCACTTTCTAGTGAATCTATCAAATGCCGATTTACCTTTATTTAAACCAAAATAGAAGAAAAACGGTGCACCTGTATTTACAACCCTACTTACTGCCGATTCAGAATCAGGTGGTACACTATTTTTATCCCAAAATTGAATGTCACCGTCATGTTCTTCAGTACCAGCCTCTACAGAATAAATATATCCTTTATAGTATTTTAAAAGCGATGAACCTTTAGTTCTGAAATATCGTGAATTAGTGTCAATTCTGTCTAATTTTTGATAATCATAAGTTAAAAATGCCGTCTGAGCCGAATAACCATTAGTATCCCATTCATTAACTTGACTTCCAAATATACTATCAGGTGGCGATGGACCGTCAACATTTCCATCATCATCACCGTTATAATTTTTCTTAATATTCCATTGATAAAATGGTACTGTTTGAGTTTTAACAGGTATGTATTCAAACGCACAATCTAATTTATTTGAGTTTTTAGACACATCATCAGTTATGATAGTCCTTTTTGGTGTTATATAATCTCTAACCTGAGTATTTGAAGAATAAAACACTCCAAATACCGCATTTTCAGCTTCAGCACCATTAAAATAAATGTCACAATTAGTATAATTTTCAGAATCAAACTGAAGTACCCCTAATTCAGAATTAATTGAATTCATTTGAGCATAATCCGAATCAATTTTTAAATTAGACCTACTAAAATATTCGGTAATTCTAGCACTACCAATTATTTTTTTCATAAATGTTTTATTAATCAATCTTGTTAAGATAAATAAATTCAACAATTCACTAACATCTTGGAATGTGGTACTGTTTAAATTTTTCATAACATAACCATCATACTCATTATTTGAAACTATTTCTTGTGTGTAAATATCTCTAGGTCCTAAATCCATAATTGTTGTTGGAAACATTAAATCTTTAGTATTACCACCAAATCCTTTAGCGGTAAACCAATTTCTCGGATTTCGTCTACCTATGAAAGTATTATATTCAACATTATATGGTGAACTTCTGTAATAAAAATTATTTGTACTCGCGTCCATATACATAGTGTTTTTACAATAACAATTGTAAGGTGTGTTAGGGTTTGAACTATTAATACCCGTAAAATATCTGTTATTTTTGAATGAAAAAGCAAACAATGTTCCGTTAATCCAATTGTTAGTGAACATATGTGCGAATACATTTCTACACGCCCCAAACGCAATAACCATTCTCGCCCTCCATTCTTTAAGTAACTCCCAATCTAATTTTAAAGTACCGAATGGTACTGTTACTAAAAGATAACAACCACCTTGCATAATAGACTCAGGTTGACCACCATATAATGGGTCGGAACTTGCTAAACCATTACCATAACATGCCGCGGTTGTGGCCCTATCACCAGCAACTAATGGTGATGGTTTATCCCAATAGGTTATAAAAGGACTTGTAGGGTCTTCAGTTTTATTAACATAATAACAATCTAAAGGTATTAAATTTTGACAACTAAACGTGTCTAATACATTTTTACCCCTACTACATTTAGTTTTCTGAGCATTTGCCGCCGCGTTATCTCCTGATGAACCAACACCTTGTGCCTCAGAACTTCCTGCTAAAGAAGTCACACTTCCATCATCACCAATAACAAACATACTAAAGTTATTATTTGCATGTAAACAATAACTTTGATAACTCACAGCACCTATTTCAGGTGAAGATGATGACGGTAATCTATCTGTCCTCATCACTATCGCCCTATTATTGTCACCTAAACCAGCGTTTAACGTAGCACTATCACCAATAATCATTGATGGTCCTGATGTACTATGATAAGTAACAGAATAATAATATGTCGCAATTGTAATAGTTGAAACCTCATATCCAGGATTCACAGTAGGATTTCTAGTACCCATAACACTAGCAGAACCACCTTCAATTATTTCGTTAGGATAATAACCTCTATTATGTTTATCATAGATGTTTTGAGTTTTACTTCCGTTATCTCTTGAGTCATCATTTAAATAATAATATGGATAATATAAACAACATTCAGTACCTCCATACCACCAATTCCAAGTACAGTTAGGATTTGGGGTACAAGCACCACCACAATAAGCACACGATGCTGCAGTTGCGGTCCACAAATTCCAATATCTTATTGCGTCAGAGTTACAACGTGGATTACCGTCACTGTCTCTTATACCTATTGAACCATTAAACGGTGTATTAGTACCATCATTTTGGAAAAATCCACAATGACCGTTACCATCATAAAAAAGATTACCACTAACACTAACGTCTAAGTTTTTACTACTAGTACTACCATTCATTCTTAATCCATAAAAACTGTCACTTGTTGATGTTGTCAAATTTCTATAATTAACGTTGGTGTTCCAAGCACTATCCATTGCCGAATAATAACGATGTTGATTAGTTGAAAACCCTGAAAAATTACAGTAACCGACAGGTCTATATTTAGGGTCATTTGTTACAGGGTCGTAATTAGTACCTGTTTGTGGATTACCGTTAATGTCAAATTTTGTTGCGGGGTCTATTTCTACAGGAACCCCCAATGAATTTCTACTAGGTTCCCAACTAAATGAATCATAATATAATTTCATACCACTGTATGAGTCTCCATCAGTACTTTTTGAGAGATTATGTCTAACATTTTTAAATCCACCATTAATAGGTATATTTAATTTCATTTTAGGTAAAGTCCTAACAACTTTCCCATAATCTTTACTACCATATAATTTACTTAAATCGTATGAGACTGTTGTTCTTGTTGAATTTGGGTCAACACCTCTAACCATAAATACGACTCTTACTTTACTAAAATCTTTAAAATAATCTCTGATAGGTCCAGGAATACCTCCCGTATTTAAACCTGTACCTGTTCTTGAACTTAAACAAGGTGCTTGAAATGTATTATTAGTAGCCCTATACAATGAACTATAACCACATCTAGCAGTTCCAAACTGATAATACCCAGCGTTAACTATTCGTGTTAAAAATGAATTAGGTAAATCACCATTACCAACATATGTTTGAACGTTATTTAAATATTCAGTAACACTAACATTTTCAATAACTTGGAAATATTCTAAGTCCATCCCAAATTTATGATATGTTGTTGTTGCAGTACTAGCCGTTATAACATACGTTGTTTGTAATTCAGCAGGTTGACCTGGACTGTAGTTCGGGTTTGAATATTTTACAATATATTGTGATTGTCTAAGTTTAGGGTCATTACCTGGTATTGGTACACCTATCGTTGTACCTGTTATACTATTAGTACCGTAATCATTAGGTATCGTTACACCTGTTAAATTTATATCTTGACTAAATTGAGGGTCAACAGTGGTTAACATATTACCAACTTTAAAATTTTGTGATTCTGAGTCATCAATAAAAATAGCAAGAACATTATCTTCGTGAAACGTACCTGTCATACTATTATTATTAGGTAATGGACCTCCGTTTTTATCAACATTAAATCTAACTTTAATTCTATTCACACCTCCACCAGGATTATTATTACTTCTTTCAAAATATTTTGATTTAAGATTAAATAAATTAACTCTTTCATGCCAAGGTAAATCAGTTGATTGGACATAAGCACCTCTTTTCCCAATAGACGAACAATCATCACCGGGATTATCAACAAATGTCGGTATTGACCTTGTGTCCCAAGATTTAGGTGTTTTAACGTAGATACCTGAGATAAACAAATTATCATCAGGTGATTTAAAATTATTAAAATACCCCGAACTAGCACCCGGATTTTGGAATTGTCCTGAATTATTATATGGTCCAATATAACGACCTGAATCAGTAAAATCTGCCAAAACACTATTAGAACCTTGGGAAGTATTGAACGCCGCTAAAGCATTACCTCCTTCAGGTTGACCTTGTTTTGGTGGTTCTGGTTCACATCCACACAATTCACAATCAGGATATGTTAACATTGGTAATTTTAAGTTTGACTCTTCACAAATTTTTTCAATTCTAGCAACCATATCGGTCAAACTATTACAGGCTTCACGTAATTTATTACATAAACCATCTAAAAATCCAAAAGGTCTACCCCAACCAACAGACACGTTAGCGATACGACAAATACCATCCGCCAACGTACACACAACCCCTTTTAAAAATCTAATGAGGGGTAATATAATGTTACATAATATCCAAAGAAATAAATGAACTAAAAAGACTAAGATAAATAAAATAGGGTAAACAACAAACATTGCAACCAAGAACAACAAATAAATTATGTCCAATCTATACATCCCGTCATTTGATGGAAACTTATTGTTTGTTGAATCACAAGCGTCGTCCAATATATTTTTAATCGCTATAATACGATTATTAGAATCCCCTCGTCTATATTCACTCATTAATTGAGAAACAGTATAAACTTTATTATACCTCATTTCAATAAATCTATCTTTACAATCAATAGCCTCCTGAATCATATCTAACCCAACCTGATATTGTGTGTCAGTAACAGTCGTACCCGTATAACCATAATCATCCCAATTTAAACTAAACGCATATGACGCGTGAGCCATTTTCGCTTCTTTCGTGTTTGGTAACTTACTTGAAGCGTCGGTACAAGGATTATCAAGATTACCAAAATTTCCTAAATCACCCGCTGATTGATTAGTTAACGGGTCTTTACCTCCTGATGTGTTCCAACCATATTCTTTAATATTTGGAACTAAAAAATAACCCCTTTTAATCTCTTCACCCATATCAGGTGATTGATTCCATTTTATTTTAAATCTATATTTTCCTTTAGTTGGAATTCCTTTTTTTGGGTCTAACGATAATACTTGTTCACCAAATTCATTAGTTATCACATAATCCAAGTTCATTGGAATATCAAACATCCAAGTACCGTTATCATCAATTACTTGACCACCTTCTTCAAAGTCTTTTGCAACTTCAAGTGTCGGTCTACCGTCAGTGTCTTGAAATATTGTTTGTCTAATTGCCGATATACTACCAGGACCCGTAACTAAACTACACTGTTGACCTAATTTAAGTGATGGTCTACATCTTGATTTCATATAGTGGTCTTCATTTGTAGAAATGATAGACCCCATAAAAATTGCGGTTGGTTTTATATTAATGTTTTTTTCAGCAGATAAATCAAAGTCTGTTCTTGTGATACCTAATGTACAAACACTAGTATCCCCCCATAATGGTTCAACTTCTAAAGTACGATTAATTGTAATAATCTGAGGTAATTCATTTAAATTAGATGAGGCTCTAAATTTAGTACCATTAACTTGATTAGGTGTCGCAACACCCATTCTAATTAAATCTTGAGGTGATAATGAGAATTCACCAATGTCCGATAAGTCAATATTAACTACAATTGTTTGAGAACCTAATGGAACACCAAAAATCATATAATCCCCACTTTCGTTTGTTACCGCATTATATTTATAATACTTATCAAAAACCTCAATTTTAGTTGGATTTGTTAATACATCTTTACGAGTAAAAAATGTACCTGTTGGTTCGTGGTTTGAATATGATTTTTCTGTTGGTAATAAATTATATTTATAACCTTCCTCGTTTAAATCTGTTAATGTTTTGTAGGGATATAAAGTTGTTATTACTTCATTTTTTTCATCTTCTGAAGATAACGGAACGAAAACCGATACTTTAGCATTTGGGATACCAAAACCATTATTAACACTTACACGACCAACAATTACTCCGTAATCGGAACATTGTCTTGTATACACCTCACTACTTAATAGTTTTAGAGATAAAATTTCAAGATAATCAAATTCTTGGTCTATGGTTACCCTTATTGATTTGTCAATACCGGGTGTTGTTCTTATTCTGTATGAGTTAGACATTTATTTCTTTTAAAATAAATAGTTTATTTACTATTTTTAAAAGATAAATGAGTTTTCCATAAAATAAATCATCAACTAAAACTTGTTGTTGTTAAGTTCTTAACTCTGATTAAAATGTCTTTATTTGGATATCTAATTTGGTATGTCTGACTTGGTTGTGCAAATATAGTATCATCAATTAATTCTATCTCTCTTGTCTCACTATCAGCATATCGTTGTGAGGTTTGTGATGACGAATATTGACCCCCAACTTTGTTATAGACTTTAATATCTGAAACTGACACAACACCATTTTGTGATTGTATTTGTCGTCTAATTTCTGAAATGTAAACGTTTTCACCCATTTGTAAGTTAGTTGGTTCAAAATAATCAGACACTAAATTAATTATTTGTGATATTACCACACCTTGATTTTGACTATTATCTAAAACAACATCAATATTCAATCCTAAGTCAATTACATTAGCAACCTGTATTGAAATGTAGTCATTCATCATACGATAATTTGACAAATAATTTGCAACGTTATTCATTAACGTGTTTGATATTATTTCAGTCAATTTACCCGACTCGTCATATGACAACATTTTAATAATAACTTTGTTGTTCTCCTCAGTTATAGCGACTTTAGCAGGGGCCCCAAACTGTGACGGCATTGTTCTAATTAATGAATCATAATCATTAACAGTAACCGCTCTGTTTTGTGCAGAAAAGTTAAACGCCACTAAATTTCGTACCTCTTCAATAGTTGGGAAATTAGCCCCACCTATCGCCGCGGTTACGTTATTACATCTTAATGAATTAACAGTTGCGGTATTAAAACTTTCTGATGGTCCATTAACAAAAAATGAAACCGTTCCAATATTATTAATAACATTAACACCTAAATTACTACTTGTACCACCTCCAACTCTATACTGTACAAATAATGTCGTATTAGCCTTTAAAGTGCTACCTAATGAAAAGTTGTTTGAATATTTATACAAATCTAATTTATACCCATTACGTGCAAATTCTCTAAGTTGTTCATCAGCAGATTGACTACCACCACCAAAAGTTAATTTCAAATATCCTTCAGGTGTGTATTCAGTGATAAACTTATCACTTGTCTGAACATATTTACCAACTTTAATACCTGGACTATCAGACACTTTAGTCGGGTCTTCAACAAACACCCTATCGTCAATTAACGCTTTAACTTCATACCATCTATTATCAATCCCTAAAAATTCTTGAGCACTTGGGGTACTAGCATACGATGTACCGTCTTTAACTATAACACTTGTAACACCCAAAACATTTTTTTCAGGTAAAAATAACTCATAAAAAGGTTTAACATCATTTGGCGTTATAACTTTTTTAAATACTTTTGTAGTACCGTTAACCACGGTTTCTCGTTTAACTATCGTATAGTTAAGTAATTTATTATTAGCGTCAAAATTAGGTATTTTTAATCTATTGGGAAAACCATCCCCACCTATTGGTGATGCAAAATCAATATCATAAACAGTTTCAAACACTTGACCTGAACCATTTACTTGAGACCCTCGTCTTAATAAACCACAGTAATTTAAATCTTCCTTATCTCCCGCAGCCGGTACTGTAATTGAAAAGTCAACTAACGCAACCGAAGGTCTCTGACCCGGTATTTTAAGACCATAAGTTCTCGCAATATTATAAATAGATGACCTTTGTTGTGCAAATTGTAACACAGTCTCTTGTATACTTCTATCAATATTGTATTGTAAATTATCCGTTACTGCCGCGTTCAAATCTAATAAAACTGAATAAACTGCCGCGTCATTCACATTCTCCAATAATTCAGGATAGTAAGTTTTTGTAAAATTAATCAATTCAGTTCTTACTGATTGAAAATCTCTTGTTGTGTACGATATTTTTTTATTTGCCATATCTTTATAGGTTAATTATTACGAAATCGCTAGAATTAAAAGCGTCGTCATTAATATTATAATCAATTCTTATTTTTGCAGTATGTTCCATAGTCCCAATACCTGGTACTCTGTAAACACGTTCATCATTATCAGTAATAAACGAACCTTTGTTCTCCTCACCCTCAGATGCGGGTTTAACACTAATACTTGTTATTGTTATATTAGGGATATATTCGTTAACAGAATCACGTATTTCAGATTCAATTTCTGAAAATGTCGGACCATCCATTGGTTCAAATATATATTCATATAATCTAGTACCAAAATCAGGTAAATAATAACGAGTACCTTTTCTTGTTAATAAAAGATGTACTAAATTAGTTCTAATTTCTTCTTCGTTAGTTGTCGACATTGACAAATATTTACCTGTTGAAGAATCTCTAAATGGAAAATTTATTCCGTATGTTACTCCTAATGCCATATTAGATAAATATAATGTGGTAATAAATTTTTTGTATATTGATATAAAATAAAAAACTCCCGACAGTGCCGAGAGTTTTTAAATATTAAGATGAACAACCAAAACATTCAAATTGAGAATCTGTTGGTTTTGGTGGTATTACATCAACAGTTGGTTTTTCATTCTTTGGTCTTTCTCTTTTTGAGATATCAACCGCCAAGTGTTTTGCTCCTGTTGAAATCGCTTTAGTTCTTATGTAGTAACTTAACGTTTTCAAACCTTTTTCCCATCCGTGGAAGTGTGATGAGGTAATTTTAGACAATGTTGGGTTACTCATATAGATATTCATTGATTGTGATTGGTCAATAAATGGTGCTCTGTCAGCCGCCATATCAATCAATTCTCTTTGTGATATCTCCCAAATTGTTTTGTACTTCGCCATCAAATGTTCAATACGTTTAACTTTTTTATTGTAGTGTTTATCTTCAATATCTAAGTAGTTGTTGAAGTTAATATTTTGAATTGACCCCTCATTTAATATGATATCATTTTTCAAATCTTCATCCCAAATACCTAATTTTTCAAAGTCTTGAATCAAATATTTGTTAACAATTAATATCTCACCACCAACTACACGTCTGTTAAACAACGCTGAATGTGCGGGTTCAGTCATTTCAAATGACCCGGTAATCTTAGCAGAAGATGCTACAGGCATTTGAGCCGTGAACAATGAGTTACAAATACCGTATTTAGCAACACTCTCTTTTAAAGATTTCCAATCCCACATACCTGATAAATTATCTTCAGTTAACCCCCACATATCAAATTGGAAAATTCCTTTTGACATTGGTGAACCGTCAAAGAAACTATATGGTTCGTATTTTTCTTCAATACACAATTGATTACTTTCGGTAATTGCCGCAAAATAAATTGTTTCAAAAATTAATTTGTTTAATTCTCTTGCTTCATTAGATGTGAACACATAATCTAACAAATAAAATACATCTGCCAACCCTTGAACTCCGATAGCAATCGCTCTTTGTTCTAAACCACCTTTTTTACCTTTGTTTGTTGAGTAGTTATTGATGTTAATTACTTTATTTAATGTTCTTGTTACTTTTCTAACCTCATCAAATAATAATTTAAAATCAAATTTACCGTCAACAATATAGTTTTTTAACACCATTGAAGATAACGTACAAATCGCAGTTGTCTCTTCATCAGTATATTGGAATATCTCAGCACATAAGTTAGATTGGTGAATAACCCCAATGTTTTGGTGGTTAGTTTTACTATTCGCATTGTCTTTAGAACATAAGTAAGGAACACCTGTTTCAATTTGAGATTCAATTATTTTAGTCCAAATTTCAGTTGCACTTACTTTTTTACCTAAACCTAATTCAACCGCCTTTGCGTAATTTTCTTCATATTCTTTACCGTAAGATTCTTGTAACGGTTTAATTCCCGCTTTCTTAATATCGTTTGGACAGAATAAATACCAATCTAAATTGTTTCTAACCGCGTGCATAAAGTTATCAGGAATCCATAATGCCGTGAACAAATCTCTCGCTCTTAACTCATCTTTACCTGTGTTCTTTTTGATATCTAACAAATCAAAAATGTCTTTATGCCAAGGTTCAATATAAATCGCCGCACTACCAGGTCTTCTACCTTGTTGATTAAAGAATCTTAATGATTCATTAACAATTTTAAGGTATTTCAACAATCCACCTGCAAATCCTCCTGATGTTGTAATACGACTTTCTTTACTTCTTTGGTTTGACATACATAATCCAATACCCGCAGCGTCTGATGAATAAGTTGAGATATCGTTTAATGTATCTAACAACCCTTGTCTTGAATCAGAATTATTGTAATGTAATACACAAGATGCTAACTGAGGGATTAATGTCCCTGAGTTAATCATAATTGGTGTCGCTTTAGAGATACGTTGTTCTGATAATGATTTGTAATACTCAACCGCCTCTTCAAATGAATCTGTTACCCACAACGCAATTCTCATATACATATGTTGAGGTCTTTCAATAGTTTTACCATTAGGTAACTTTAACAAATACATTTCTTGTAATGCTTTCCACGCAAAATAGTCAAAGTTATAATCATTTTCGTGATTAATTAACGAATCTATGTTACTTGGTCCGTATTTCTCAATAATACTCATTAGATTATCGTGAACAACACCTTCACTATGTAATGTGTGCATAGTTTCACTGAAACTATCAACGGTATCTTTATGATACGCTGAAATAGCAACAGACGACGCCAATCTTGAGTAGTCGTGATGACTACCAGTGTATGAGGACGCTATCTCATACACTAATTTGTCCAATTCTTTTGTTGTGATATAACCTTCAGTTGGTACTGATGTTATAACTTTAATAAAAATCTCGTCAGAGTTAACGTTAAGACCTTTTGACGCTCTTTTAACTCTGTTGTAAATTTTTTGTGGGTTAAAAGATACTTTATCCCCACTTCTTTTTTTAATTTTTAATGACATCATATTACTTAAAATAATTTATTAAAACTCGTCCGTAAATGTAATTGTTTCATTCAACTTTGCTTTCTGATACTCAAGGGTTCTATTTTCAAAAAAGTTACCTTTTGTTTCAACTGCAATTTGTTCCATAAATTTAAATGGTTGTTCAACATTAAATTCTTTACTACAACCCAACTTATATAATAAACCATCAACCACAAATTCCAAATATTGTTTCATTAAATTTTGGTTCATACCAATTAATGAAACAGGTAATGATTCAGTTATAAATTCTTTTTCAATTTCCAATGCCGAAAGTAATATTTCTTTAATACGTTTCTCACTTGGTCTTTCTTCAATGTGATTGTTTAACAAATGAATTGCAAAATCACAATGTAAGTTTTCATCTTTGAATATCAATGCGTTAGCGTCACATAGACCTTGCATAATACCTCTTGATTTTAACCAAAATATAGAACAAAACGAACCTGAGAAAAATATACCTTCAACCGCCACGAACGCGATTAAACGTTCTTGAAACGATGCGTTAGTAATCCAATCTAAAGCCCATTTCGCTTTCTTTTGAACTGCCGGCAATCTATCAATCGCATGAAAACATTCATCCTTTTCCTTAGAGTCTGTGATATAAGTATCAATCAATAAAGAATAAGTTAGTGAATGTTCATTTTCCATTGCGACTTGGAATCCATAGAAAAACTTAGCCTCAGGAAACTGAACCTCTCTTGAGAAGTTCTCAGCAATATTTTCATTTACAATTCCATCAGACGCTGCAAAAAACGCTAGAATATTTTTAATGAAATATTTTTCGTTATCCGATAAATTTTCCCAATCTCTAATGTCGTCACTCAAGTCAAATTCTTCAGCCGTCCAAAACGCCGCTTTATGGTCTTTGTAAAATTGCCAAATATCGTGATATTGTATTGGGAATACTACAAATCTGTCAGGGTTTTCTTTTAATATTTTTTCCATCATTAATTATTTTCAGTGTTATTATTATTATTGTTGTTTTTTTGTTGTTCACGTTCTTTACGTTTATCCAACAATTCTCTCACCTTGTCACGTTTTCTTTCTTGTTGTTGTTCTTCAAGACCTAAAAACGTTACTGACGATTCAGTATCAATTTCCAACATACCGTTATCAAATTTACAGTTTTCAAATACAACACCATCATCACCGATACGGGATTTTGTAATTGCAATTGTCGCTAATTTCGCCTCTTTTTGTTGTAATGTTTTTGCTACTGATATGATAACGTGTCCAACTTGAGCCTTCTTAATTGAACCACCCATTTGGTCTGTTGTTACAACTTCAGATGAGATAGAACTTCTGTTACCTTGAGTTGCGGTCCAACCAACCAAGTTTAATTCGTGACACATCGCTTCAAACGCTCTCATCACTGAACCTTCAGATTTCCATTCATCACCTAAGTTTCTATCAGGTAATACACAATCAATATAATCTAACGATATCATATCAATCTTAATTCCGTCAGCAATCATTTTACGAACCATGTTCTTAATCTGTAACATTGTCATAGTATCTGACGGTAATTTTTGTAAAATTAACTCATTAGGCATCGTTGTCTTAATTTCATTAACTTTTACTAATACCTCATCTTTTTTATTCGTCAAATCATCAGGATGTATCTTAGTCCAAAGAACAATATGTTTTCTTTGAATAATCTTTGGGTTATCTTCAAAGAATAACTGAAGAACGTTGTATCCTAAATTAAATGCGTGGTTAGTTATTTTAGTCATTAATGTTGTTTTACCAACACCTGTTGGTGCTAATACAACACCAATTTCACCTTTAGCCAAACCACCTTTTAATAAACGGTCAATACCAGGAATCCCCATTGGAATCGGATGTCTATAATCCTCATCCAATACTTCATCTAAATTTGAGAATACGTTAATAACACCTTCTTCTCTTTCCCCTACTTGTAAAGCATCTCTAACTAATTGTTCTACTTTATCATAGTTTTCAAACTCACCATCATCAATAATTTTCTGAGCGTTGTTCATCGCTTTTTGTAATTCTTGTTGTTTACAGAATTTACGAGCTTTTTCTTGTACAAAGTCAGCCCCCTCAATTGGTGCGTCTTTAATCTTTTTAAGTGTGTCAATTACAATCTTTGATGCCGTCTCTTGTTGTAGTTCAGATTTTGTAATTTGTTCCAAAGTATCAAACGTAGGTGTGTGTTCATACTTTGAGTAATACTCTTTAATCATCTGCATGATTAATTTAAAGTATTTGTTCTCAAAATAATTCACAGTAATTACGTCAATAATTGACCTTGCAAACTCTTTGTCAAGGATTATTTGGTTAATTAACTGTATCTGGAAACTACTTCCGAGATAATCAAAATTTTTGTTTTTACTCATAATATATTATTATTTTTTAAATAAATATTACGCGTCTAGTCTAACATTAAGGTATTCAAAAGATAAATTTTCAGATGAAAAAATGTCACTTAAAGACACTAATAAATTCTTTAAAAATGGTCTAACGTCAACGGTATATCTAATCTTTGGTGGGTAAGGTTTTGCATCAATCTGACGGTTAATTAACACTTTATCACCTTGTTTAACATAGATGTTAAAATACTCAGGACCATCAGTAAATGATGTTTCCAATACTGTCGGATTATTCATAATCTCATACATGTTATCTAACATATACACCGCAGTTTTCATCTTTAATTGATATTCAAAATCACTTCTGAATTCAGTTAATAAGTTATGTAAATCAATAGAATTCTTAGCGTTATCTTTAAATTCTCTTACGTTAAAGAATCTTTGTACGATAATGTTATCGTTAACCTTCATTAAAAATTCTAACTTCACTAAATCTTGTTCTTTCATAATTTTACTTTTTAAATTTTCGTTTTTCTTTTCTTGTTAATTTTAAAAATGGTGTTAAAAAATTCACCCAATTGTTATCACCTTTCGGTAGGAACTTGAAGAATCCATCTTCCATCATCATCTTGATTACGTTCCTATAACCTCTACCATCAGGGTCTAAGGTTTCTGAATAGTATTCCATTACTACGTTTTTTCCATCTTCACTAATTAAAGGGTTTGACAAATTTACGATTTTTTCATTAATAATATAGAACTCCTCACCAAATATACCTCCTTTAGATTTACCTGACAATATGTTTTGTAAAATTTTATTGTCTTTATCATCTTTGTGTAACTCTTCGGTTCTTGTTAAAATATCGTTAACAGACATTTCACTTTCAAGTAACTCAGGAAATAATTTTTCAATTGTTTTTGGACCCAAGTAATATATACCATCAATATTGTCCGACTTGTCACCGGCAATAACTTTATAGGTCATAATGTTAAAGTGAGGAATTTCAATTTCTTTTAATTTGATTTTATCACCTTTCTTATAATATTGTTTGGTATCAGGTAAATAAATTCTAACGTTTTCCGATATTAATTGAGTTAAGTCTCTATCCCCCGAAAATATTGTTTTCTCTTCATCTGGTGATATTTGACAGTAGTAGGCAATCAAGTCATCCGCCTCGTCATTTTCAATTAAAACTTGACGAATAAACAACTCTTCCAAATATTGTCGGATTCTTTCTTTTTGTTCGTTAAAAGAATTTTCAACAACCTCATCAGGTCGTCTTCTCTTTTCTTTATATTGGGGATATAAAATTTTTCTTTGAGATATATTATCTTGACCATCCCAAAATACAACAACCTTATCAAACCCTTCGGTATCAATAAATCGTCGTAGTGTGTTTATAAAGTGCCACACACCACCTATGTGTTTCCCGGAGTGATAAAAGTCTTTCACTCCGTGGAAACCAATTTTTAATAGGTTGTTACCATCAACCAATAAGGTTTTAGTCATTTTTTACCATTTAATGGTTCTACAATCAATCTTCGTATTCTTCTTCTTCAGTTTGTGGAACAAATACTTCACTAAGTTTGAAGTCACCTTCACCACCTAATTTCTTATTCCAATAATCTGAATACTCTTTTTTGTATTTCTCAATAGCACTCTTATCATCTTTGATGTACCCTTGAGGAACTGCTAATATCTTACCATCTTTATATGATAAACCATTAACGTGATTCTTCAATATTGAGATTTTTGTTCTTGTTGCGTATACAACAGTTCTACCGTTTTTGGTTGCCGTAATGTGATTGATACCCGCTTTCTTTTGGTTACCAAATAAGAACACTAATGCTGATGCTAACCATAACGCCTCACCACCTTTAGCCTTAATTTCAGGTTGTCCAAATGGATTGTCAGGTAATTCAACCCAAGGTTGATTAATAACAACCATAGTAGCATAATATGGTACATCTTCTTTTTTAGTTTTAGATATTCTTGCCGAAATACCCATACCAATTTTATCAGCAAATGTTGCCGCATTATGTTGTTTACCACCTTTACCATCGTAAGTCATCTTACAAGGAATAGAACCTACCGAATCCCAAAGGAATTGAACGTTGTAAGGAATATCACCTTTTTCTTGAGCATCTAATATTTCATTTACAAAATCAGTTGCTTGTTCAATGTAATCAAAACTATCATTAAAGATAAACATACCATCCCATTCACCTTCCTCATTTTGTTTTGCATCTAAACCTAATTCAACCGCGTGTTCCCAATTCCATTTTCTTTCTGTAATAATGAAAACAGGTAAATCACCTTGTTTCTGAGCATCCACCGCCGCCAAAATCATTGCAGTCGTTTTAGATGAGTTAGAGTGTCCTAAGAACATATTGATGTGACCTTTGATTGGACCAGGTAGACCACAAGCCTCCATAAACGCATCACCACAGTTATAATACGATTCAGGTTTATATTTAGTTTTTGTTGAAAATTTACCTTTAATTGAATCTAACGTGATTTCTTTTTTCTTAATAGCCATATAATTTGTTTTTACAAAAGATAAAAAAAGGTAGTGATTTAGTCAACCACTACCTAGTTATAGGTTTTTTTTATTTAGAATGGTAAATCTTCATCTGAATCATCATTCACTTGTGGGTCTAAAACAGTTTCAACTTGTTTACTTCCACCAAATGATTCAACCGCTTGTGTTGAATCTCCGTAAACGTATTTACCTTGGTCAGTATCCCATTTCGGAGTTTCACCTCTTGCAATCGCTTCAAGATACTCAACAGGTTTTTTAGCGTAAACATCAGACCATTTTGTAGGGTCTTTTACCCAACTGTCTTTAGTCTCAGCGTCTTCGTGTAATGGTGAAGGGTCATCATACATAATAGTTTGAATAACCGTGTATTCTTTACCTTTAGGTGTTTTCGCCTTAGTTAATTCTAAGATTAAATCACGTCCTTTCTCAGCATCATCAATCTCACCTTTATTACGATAAATTGGAATGATTTTATCAATGATACCTTCGTTTTTGTAATTGTGTTTAAATCTCCAAAACTTAGGACCATCTTGTTCGTTATCTCTATCAATAACTTTTACGATATAAAATAAACGTGCTTTGTAGTCTTTTGCCAAATCTTTATCACCCTCAATCATAAGTTCTTCATAAACTTCATTTAAAGGTGAACGTTCATTGTCATTTTTTCCTGGGTCAAATAACTTAACGTATTTACCATCAACTAACATTTCGTGAAACCACACTTCTTTGAATGGTGAAGACCCGTCTTCAGTTGGAAGGATTCTTAGTCGTTTTTGACCTTGTTTCTCATTGTCTTTCAAGATTGCTGCGAAGTATTTCTTCATTCTCTCGTCTTGAGACATTTTAGGTGTTGCAGATTGACCGCCTTTTTGGTGTTTCTCATATTGAGCTAACACAGATTCTAATGTACTTGTCGCCATAAATTTAGATTTTATTTGTTTATTTAATTATAAGTCCGCCATTGTGTATTGTCAAATTTTTTAGGAAAAAAAAACTTGTTCAAATAGAACAAGTTTCTTTATATAACTATAAATCAATTAATTAAAAAGCCCCTTCTTCATCCTCAAAATTTCTAAAAGTCTTTCTAATTTCATTTGGTGAGAAATCTTCAACCTCATCTTTCGTTAAGATATATTCTTCTCTACCCAATTTTTCAAAGTCTTCCTCTTTATCCTCAAAATAATCAGTTAATTTTTGAGTAAAAGGTCCTGAATCCAATGTTCTTAATTGTAATTTTTCTTCAGGTGATTTAACACGATATTTATCAATCTTAGCCTCTAAACTGTTTAATTTAGATACTATATTATCCATTTCACCAAGTTTATCTTCTAAATTTTGTAAGTGATTAAATAAATTATCAAAATACTCCTCTTGTTTCTTTTCAATATTATCTTGTGATTTAACTAAATCAGTTACTTCAACTTCTTTCGTATTTTCATCCTTACCTCCTTCAGCCCCAAGTTTTTCAACATCAGGGTCTGTTGCTAAATCAACAGGTTGTGCAGGTTGTGCTGGTGGTGTTCCCGCAGGTGGTGCTCCCGCTGCCATTGGGTCTGCAGGTGGTGCTCCCGCCGCCATTGGGTCCGCAGGTGGTGCTCCCGCTGCCATTGGGTCTGCAGGTGGTGCTCCCGCCGCTGCCGGGTCCGCTAATGGGTCAACAGGTGGTGCCGGTAACTCTTGTTCAGAAATATACTTATTGATTGAGTTAAATCTTGATAACTCCTCTAAAATCTTAACGTCTACTTTCATACTAATCTTATCCGTTTAATAATTGTTTAACCCCTGTTTGTGTTTCAACTTGGATTTTTTTATTTGTTGACATTGTATTGTCTACACGTTCAATTAAACCATCTTTCATTTTAATAGTGTAACAATCTCCCGTATCTAGGTCACAAACTTGTTTAGTTCCATTACCCATATCTTTTTCAGTAACTTTAGTACTCTTGCCTAAGTAGTTATCTAATAATAATTTTGTATTCATAATCTTTAGTTTATTAATAAATATCTTTTACTATGAAAAAATTATAAAGTAAAAGTTATTGGGTAAGATTTATAAAAATCGGTTCTTGAGTTATCAGGAGTCCCATCTGCATTAACAGGTGATGTATAAATCATTATCTTGAATTTATAAGACCCTTTAGAATCATTTGTCGGAACATTTAAACAATCAACCTCATTTAATAAATCATCAAGTTCAATCATAAATTTTTGTTTATCCTTTGAAATATAGTTAGTGTTAAATGTTGCCTTAGAACCCGTCTCATTAGCACAAGGTGCATTAATATCATAATCATAATCAACACTCCAAATTATTCTCGGACCATCAATTTTTGGGTCAACAGTAATTGTTAAACTTTCAAATAATGGAGGACTTGTTATCGCATAAGTATATTTGTCAACTAACGGATTGAGTTGTTTTGGTTTCGGTGGTGTTGAGACATTTGTACAATCGTTGAATATTTTAATAGCGGTTTCAACTTTAGTTTTATATGTATCCATTGACGGTGTATTCGCCATAGAATTCTCTAAATCACTAGTACTGTTACCGATATTCGCAATAATAAAATTAGCCACATTAATAGGGTCTAAATCTTTTAAAGATACACTAACTCTATCTTTCCATCGTTTTAAATACATTTCAATTATAGTTCCAACTGATGAGAACGACGCCATTGGTGCTTGTGCAGTTCCATTACTTAAACAAAAAAACTTTTGTTCAAACAAACCTGAATCACCCCAAAAACTTTTTAAGTTTACAGATAAAAAGTTATTTTGATATCCTGATATTACATCATTTTTAACATCACCATATAAATAAAATGCTGAGAAAACCACATATTTTAATTTACCATCATCAGGTATTCCAAGGGTTTGTAAATTAGTAATAATTTTATTAACCACCGATTGTATACCAACAGTGGATAATACTGGTGTGTCAATGTTTTCGTATTTACTATATTTTTTATCTAACAATTCTTTACAAGAATTTGATGGTTGTGGTGTTTTATTCCCTTCAATATTACTATTAGTATTATTGACCTGACCTTGAGTCGTATTAGTTGTATTATTAGACGCTTGAATAACTTTATCATTATTTTCTGTCGCTTTATTTTTAATCTCCTCTTCAATCTTTTTAAGTAAACTGACTCTAATGGTTTGTAAATAATCCTCAACTTTTGGTAAAGCTGCGGTTGGTTGTCTAATACCCGTAACTGTAGTATCAAACACACCAGGACCTATACTATGATTGATTTCTGTTATCATATATGGACCATAAAACATTGGTACGTATCTTAGGTTAAAATACATTGTTGGTTGTAATAACGCATTACCCAACATATTAATAGTACATGTATAACTTCTTGTCTTATACAAATTGTATAACGAAATATTTTGAGTCGCCGCAGCCTTATTAGTTGCAACATTAGCCATCATATTTTCAACTTCTAAAGATTCTGCAGTTGCTTTACCCGTACTTTGACTAACACTAAACCCATTAAACATTGATTGATTCTGAACACCAATATCAACATTAAATCCAACAACTTTATTAGATAACGCAAAATCATTTTTACCCACTTGATTTTCAACTAATGGATTATTACTTGGTTTTCTAATATCAAAAGCGTCATCACTAAATTTAAAATCTACATTGTTAACCGCAACAGTACTACTACCCTGATTAGAATATACACATACCATTTTTGCAGATGTATTTTTAGTGTCAACATTCATAAAATTACCAAACATAGTATTCGCAAACTCTAAAGAACCTTCAGGTGATGGTTTAGCATTTTTAGAAACTTCCTGAACATTGTAAAAATTTACATAAGACGGTAAATTATGATACACAAAATTATTTTCAGTTAATAATGTCTCAACAAATAATTGCATGTCACCTTTAACATCAGACTTAAATAAGTTATCAATCATTATTTTTAATTTAAAAATATCAACTAACACTTTATCACCAATATTTCTACTAGCCCTATCCAATATTAAAATATCTTCAAACAACGTCTTATTACTGAAGTCATGTCCCGCAACCCATTTATTATTCAAGGCTTGGAAACTTGTCCAATAATCAACTTTAGCCTGAGTACCTGTAACTACACTATTGTCAACAGGTTGAGGTGTGTTATTTACATCAGGTAAGTCTTTTTGTAATTGTATCATTAAATTATTTAATGATTTATTTAAGAACATAACATTTTGACCAATGTATATGTCCATTAATCGTTTAAAATTTTCTTTATTAAAATTAGACTTAGGTACAATATTAGTTTTTAATCCTTTAGGTCTAATAAATAAATCAACTATTGGATTATCAATTAATCCAAAATCTCCGTAATAATTTAATATCGTGTCTTCAATTAATGTTTCATCACTACTGGCCATTGATACCAAGAAACCTTTTGGTTCACTAAAGATAACATCTTTATTGTTATTTGTGATTATCATCACTTTATGGTTACCAACAACATTAACCGTAACCGTATCACCATTGGTCAATACCGCGAACGAATTCTTATCAGGTAATGATGCCGGTGGTGCTACATCGGTAACAGTATCAGTTAATTTTTGAGTTGCGTATACCTTAATAATCGGTGCGAAGTTTTTAATATTACCTTCAGTAAACGCAATATTAAAATCAACAAAGAAATCAGTTATGTACGAACCATTATTACTATAAACCAATTCTGGGATTTCAGAATATCCAACATAAGTTAATAATGTTTTCCATTCATTAGGGTAGTTAAGTTTAGATGACGCTAGAGTAATACCACCACCATTAATAGGTAATGCGTTTGGTGTGGTTACCGCGTATTCTTCCCAAATGTATGGGTCAGTAATATTATAATTAGAAAACGTATAAATTAATCGTTTATCGTATAATGACGGGTTACCATATTTAAAACTTAGTGTAATACCTAAAAATTTACTAATTGTATTATTAATACTACTTAATTGTTCTGTTTGAATATTTTTAACTAAATCACTTGGTGTATTCCCAGTTTGTTTGGGTATTCTCATCATTTCAATCATTAAATTCTGATAATTACTACCAAATAAATTTTGTCCACCATCAGGAACATCGTATTTAGATTTTGAAAAATCTAAAAACATATCTTCAAATTTATCTAACACATCTTTTTCAAACGCTGAAAATAATTCACTAATTTCTGAATATTTAAGTGATACACCATCTATCGTGAAATTAGGTTGTGTTGTTCCTGATAAAATTTCTTTAATATAGTTATCGTGATTTGGTTTAATCACGTTATTATTATCATAATAACCATAATTAGGTGCCGACCAAAATTGTCTAACCGAACCATTATAAACTGATGTATTACCCGTAACCTCAAAAATTAACGATTTAAGTGGTGTTTTTTTAAAACATTCACTATCTGTTTGATTTATTGTTGAACCCATAGACGGTAATGGGAATATTGTTGTTGCATCAGTTGATTCAATATAAACACTCCAAGGTATAATTCTTAAATCACGTTTATCATCATTACTGTCAAACCCCTTTTCTTTTTTAACTAAAGCCGAATTAACATAAACCAAGTTAACACCATAACCATCAATACCATCTTGAATGTTTTGTGTTGTATACCCACTAAACGGTTGGAACCCTTGATAAAATAAATTAAAATCATTAATTACTTTAGGATAAAACCCAACATTCATCACTGTTGATGTTTCAGTACCAATTGTTGTGTTTTTTTCCAAAACAATATCAACGTTACCACCATTAACTCTTAATGCGTAATTTTTAGTACTAGCACTATTAATTGGGTCAAAGTTCGCACTTGAATTAAAGTTAGTCCATACATCATCTAATATATCAACATTATCATTAACGTATCGTTTATAACGATACCAAATTGAACCCATCTTCAATACCCAAGCGTATGGGACTCTATGTAATCCACCAAATTTTTTAATCGTGGAATATATGTAATCCGAATATGATGTTACACCATTCTCATAAACTGTGTACTTTTCTCTTAATGTTGATAATGGTAAACTGTTTAAAAACAAATATGCCGATGTGACAAAAGGATGTTTATTAAATTCTCTAAATAATTTAACACCTTGTTGAATTGAATTGATAAAGTAAGGTGTGTTTAACATTGAAACTGTTTGGTCTGAATTAACACCCCCACTGTAGTTCACATAATTCAAATTACCTTCAGTCACAATCTGTTTATCACCAGATAATCTACTTATATAAAAATCTTTTAATGTTGCATAATCATCTATCTTTGGTTGTACAATACTTTGGTATATGTTATTAGTAATTGGTACATTGTTTTTTAATGACCCCCCAAAATTTGAAATTACTTTTAATGTTGGGTTATATGTTAAAGATTTTGTAGTATTAAATACATCGGTACTTTTACTAAAAGAACTATTATCTGCTAAATATTTTTTACACCAAATAGTACTTGTAAACGGATACACATCTAAAATATCAAAAACGTTACTTGTTGTTGATTCATTAATGTATTTACTAAAATCAGGTTCACTTTGTAGATTAACTAATGGTGATGTGATTGAACTATCAATAACTGAATTATCAATAAAAACAAAATTATCAGTTTGTGTAATATTTTTAATATAAGGGGTGTTAAAAATACCTCTTTCATAATTTTGATAACTTAATCCAACACCTCCGTTTGATATGTTTCTTAATGTTTCTACAAAGTTATTAGAATTAAATCCATATTCTTTTAATTTTTTAATTAAAAATGGATTATCACTTGATAAACTATTAACAATATTAATTTTTTCACTTTCAGAAATTGCTCGTGCAACAATGTCGGTAATAGTACTATACCCATTACTTCTATTTAATCTAGAATAATTAGATATTAAGAATAACCTTTCATAAATTTCATAAAAGAATTTAACCTCTTCTTTATTTTCGTAAACATTATTTGTAATTGGAAATTCAATAGCATTTAACGTAATACGATTTGGTTCGGTTAATTGATTAGAATTTTTAACAGGTGTTGGAGTAAACTCCTTATCCCTTGTCGTAAAACCTTTAATAAATTCTTCAACAAACTCAACTTCAGGCCAAATATTAGTTA
>Ga0315899_10001362_pt1 | contig 28037 bp, 20 predicted proteins | sample LakEriMetagenome_2_FD_203518 | JGI IMG/M metagenome (GOLD analysis project Ga0315899, IMG submission 203518) | Freshwater fungal communities from buoy surface, Lake Erie, Ohio, United States - Buoy 4 MA112 | ecosystem: Environmental > Aquatic > Freshwater > Lake | place: USA: Lake Erie, Ohio... | reverse complement strand
CTCCGCAGCAGGCTGTCGTTCATGGCTGGTCATCCAGCAGGGCTTCGGCGGCCCGGCGTCCGCTGACCATCGCCCCCTGGATCGAGGCATTGTCGCGATGATCGCCACAGACATAGATGCCCGCGCGCCAGCGGACCGAACGCTCGGGAACGGCGAGAGCCGGGGGTGCCTGCCGGGGGAGCGCGTAGGGAATGCTGTCGGTCTTGAGCAACTTCCAGTCGCGGGGAGCGGGGCCATACCACGCCACGAGTTGCTCGCGCACCTCGCGTTCGAGCGCGGCGGGTTCGTGTCCCACCCCCAGCACGGTGACCGAGACCAGGCTGCGGTCGGGGGGACCATACGAGGGGGCGACCGCCGTGGGGACGCAGAGGTTGTTGATCGGTCCGGTCCCTTCGCCGTTGAGGACGAGGATGGGCTGCGTCACGGGTGCCCGCGCGGCGGCGAACGACAGACAGGTGACCCCCTGCCCGGCGGTCGCGATCGCTTCGCTGAAGCGCCCCGTCCCGGGAGCAGCCGAGGGGAGGGTCTGCAGCAGCCGGTCGGCGGCGGGCCCCTCGGTCGCCACGACCACCGCCCGGGCCGGAATCTGGGATCCATCCGCCAGGGTCACCCCGTCCGCCCGAATCGACGTGACCGGCGTGTTGAGCCGCAGGGTTCCCGCGGGCAGTCCGGCGGCCAGTTGCCGGGGAATGGCCTCCATTCCCCCGGCGGGAAGCGTGGCCGGTCCGAGCGAGAACATCCGGAAGACGAACCGCAGCATGCGATTCGAGGTGGCCAGTTGCGGATCGAGAAAGATGCCTCCCAGGAACGGGCGGAAGAACCGGTCGATCATCGCGGGGGTGAAACCCGCTTCGCGCAGGTCTTCGAGCGCGGTGGTCTCGGGGGCTTCGAATCCTTCCGCGAGCGGCCCGCGCAACACCTTGCCGCGGTAGTCCGCCACGCGCAGTTTGTCGGTGAAGGTGCCGATGGGGGAAGCGAGCGACTTGAGCGCCGCGAAGGGGCGCCGCCAGGGATCGGTCAGCTCATGGAACTTCCCGCCGTACCGCACCAGGGCTCCGGGCAGGAACTCGTGCAGCTGGAGGGCGTCGAAGTCGAGGATGGCCCGCGCTTCGGGATAGCTGGTCAGCAGCACCTGGAACCCGCGGTCGATCCGGAAGCCCTCCACGATCTCGGTCCGTACGCGTCCCCCCACGCGGTCGCTCGCTTCCAGCAGCAGGCAGTTCTCGCCCCGGCGGGTCAGCTCGCGGGCACAGCACAGCCCGGCCAGTCCGGCTCCAATGATCACCACGTCGTGCATGCTGGTTGTTGTCCTTGCTCAAGTTGCCAAACGGAAGCGGCGGGGCCCATCCCAGGCCGGGCCCCGTGGCACGTTGACTCTCGGTCCCACAACGCCACTTCGCCCCCAGTATGTCTCCCGGATTCGTCGGCCGCTGCGGGCCGGGAACCCCCGTGGGGGGCGTGGTCAGGCCTGAGGCGAACTGGGGAGCGAAGCCGCACGGGCCTGTTGTTGCAGGGCCCCGGCGGTAGCCCGGTCGAACTGGGGGGCGGGTGGGTTGTAGGGGCCCGGCACCGCCGCCCGGGCGACATTCCGCAGCATACCGGCAAACACGAATTCGTGCAGCGGATAGATCGCGTACCAGTAGGCCAGCCCCGCCAGTCCAAGAGGGTCGAAGATGGCGGTCTGGCGGATGCGGCTGCCAGTGGCGGTGGGCTCGACCTCGAACTCGAGCCACGCCCGGCCGGGAACCTTCATCTCGGCCGCCAGCCGCAGCCGGCGGGGGGGCTCGTACGCTTCAACCCGCCAGAAATCGAGCGGTTCCCCCACCCGCAGTTGCTCGGGATCGCGCCGCCCGCGGCGGGTTCCCACTCCTCCGACCAACAGGTCGAGAAACCCGCGGATGCTCCAGAGCCAGTTGGCGTAATACCAGCCGGTGTCCCCTCCAATCCGCCGGATGGGGGCGAACGCCTGCTCGGGAGACACGGGGATTTCGATGGTGCGCGAATCGACCAGGCGGGAACCAAATCGTTCGCCCCCCCAACTGCGGGGCTGACCGGCGGCGGACAGGGCGTCGGACCACTGGGTCTCGGCCACCTCGCGGTCTTCATGGACCAGAGCCCGCGCAATCGCCTCGGGAAGCGAGCGGGGCTCGATGTTGAAGGTCATCTCGGCGAGGTTGTTCGAGATGAGCGTGGGATTCCGCAGACTCTCGACCAGCTTGCGGCCCACGCGGGCGTACAGCGGGGTGACCAGTCCCAGCCAGAGGCTCGAGAGATACGGCGTGAGCAGCGGGACGGGAATCATCCACCGCTTCAGGCCCCGCTGGCGGGCATACTCCTGCATGATCTCACCATACGAGAGCTGGTCGGGTCCGCCGATTTCGAAGACCAGCGACAGCCCCTGAGGCAGGTCGAGTGCCGCCAGGAGGTATTCGAGCAGATCCTCAATGGCGATGGGCTGGGCCTTCACCTGGACCCAGCGGGGGCAGATCATGATGGGAAGCCGCTCGACGAGAGCCCGGATCATCTCGAACGACAGACTGCCCGAGCCAATCACAATCGACGCGCGGAACTCGATGACCTGCGGATGGCTGGCGCGCAGCACGTCTCCCGTCTCCTGCCGGCTGCGGAGGTGCTTCGACAGACGCTCGTCGGGGTTCCCCAGGCCGCCGAGGTAAATCAGCCGTTTGACCCCGGCTGCGGCGGCCGCCTCGGCGAAGTTCTGCGCCGCGAGCCGGTCCTGGGCCTCGAAGTCTTTCTGGTCTCCCATCGAGTGGACGAAGTAGTACGCGGTGTCGATGCCCGTCATCGGGGTCACCAGCGAGGCCGCGTCGAGCACATCCCCCGCCACCACCTCGGTGGTGGGACCGACCTTGCCCGTCAGAGCGGCGGGACGGCGAGCAAGACAGCGAACGGGGACTCCCCGCTCCTCCAGCAGCCGCAGCAGCCGGCCCCCCACATATCCGGTCGCGCCGGTCAACAGCACGCGTCCGCGCGGCGTCTGGCCGCTGGGTTCGCTCATCATCATGGTCCTTTCCTCACCGCAGCCCGTGCTCCCGAACCGCCATGCAACTGTTCGAGAAACCGTTCCGCGGTGTCGATGTGATCCCGCAGTTTCGTCCCCATCAAGGCCGCCTGCCGCACCGGCAGGCTCATGCGGGGGTTCTTGATGAACCGGTGTTCGTTTTGGGCGATGAACCGCCAGTACAGGGCATCCCAGACGGGACACCACGGCCCCCGCTTGAAGTTGCTCATCTTGAGCACATAGGCCGATCCGCTGATGTACGGCTTGGTGGTGATCCAGCCCTGGTCGGCGTACTGGCTCATGCCATACACGTTGGGAACCATGACCCAGTCGTAAGCGTCGATAAAGAGCTCCATGAACCACTGGTAGATGGCGGTGGGATGGATGCCGCACAGCAGGAAGAAATTCCCCAGAATCATCAGGCGTTCGATGTGATGGCAGTACGCATGGTCGCGCACCCGACGGATCACCGTGTCGACCGGTTCGATACCGGTGGTGCCGTCGTAGCACGAGTGCGGCATCGGGAGCGTGTGCTGGAAGAAATTCTCACAGCGCTGCCTTCGGCCCAGGCAGAGGTAGACCCCCCGCACATACTCGCGCCAGCCGATGATCTGACGGATGAAACCCTCCAGCGAGTTGAGGGGGATGTCGTCTTGCCGTTCGAGCGCCTTGTCGATCACCTCGCGCGGCGAGAGCAGCCCGGTGTTGAGGGCGGGGGTCAGGACCGAATGAAACAGGAAGGTCTCGGTCGAGGAGATGGCGTCTTCGTAATCGCCGAACGACAGCAGGTGCTGGTCGAGGAAGTGTTCGAGACCTTGTCGGGCCTGCGCGGGTGTCGTCGGATAGGCGAACTCCCCGGGATCACCCGGGGCGTGGGGAAAGTCGCGGGCGACCGACAAGCGGGCGGCCTTCACCTCGGCGGTCGCTTTGGGGACTGCCCGTGCGGGAATCTCCAGTCCCTTGGGAAGTTTCTGGCGATTGTCGACGTCGAAGCTCCACTTGTCTCCCACCGGGTGGCCATTCTTCTCAACGAGAATGTTCAGCCGGCGACGCTGCTGGATGTAGAAGTCGGTGAAATGCCACAGCCGCTTCCGGTCGCCAAACTCGTGATAGACCTCGACGGGGGTGAAGAAGTTCGGATCGGGCAGCAATTCACAGGGAAGGCCGGCCTGCTCGAGGGCGGTGGTCAGACGGCGTTGCAGCCAGTCATCACACGGGTCGACCAGCCGCACCCGTGTCACTCCCTGTTGCTTCAGCCAGGGGACGATGTCGGCCGTGTGTTGCAGATCAGCACTCGCCACCGTTTCAACCCGCCGGCCCTGTTTCGCCTGGGTCTGGGCCCAGTGCGCCATCGCGGCGCGGTGCAGCACCAGCTTCTGCGCGTGGAAGGGGTACTGCCGGAAGAACAACGGGTCTTCAACGAGCACGCAGAGATCGGCCCCCTCGACGGCGGGATGCCGGGGAAACAACTGGTGCGGATAAACGAGCGCGGCCTGCATGGCGGGAGGGTCGGGAGGTGGGGTCAGGCCCGCTTCCGCGGAAGCACATGCCCCAGACCGCCATCGACTCCGATGACCTGGCCGGTGATCCAGTCGTTCTCGGGCTGCAGCAGCCAGTCAACCAGTGAGGCGACCTGGCCCGGTTCCCCCAGCCGGCCCAGAGCGTGCATCTGCGTCGAGGCGGCGGCATTGGCGGGAATCTCCCAGAGCCGGCGGGTCATCTCGGTTTTGACCAACCCCGGGCTGACCACATTCACCCGGATGTTGTTGTTGGCATACGTCGCGGCCGCCGACCGCCCAAGGGAGATCACCCCTCCCTTGGCGGCGGCGATCGCTTCGTGGTTGAACATGCCAATCTCGGCGGCGGCTGAGGCGAACAGCACGATCGACCCGCCATGTTCCCGCAGCAGTTTCCCGGCCACATGCACCGTGGCGAAGGCGGTCATCAGATTGGTTTGCACCACCTGGAAGAATTCGTCATCGCTGGTGGAGTGGGCCGGCTTCAGCAGGACCGATCCAATGCAGTTCACGAGGGCCGAGAGTCCCCCCAGCGACTCAGCCACGGGGCGCAAGCCCTCTTCGAGTTTCGCCGCACTGTGCGCCTCGACCACCAGCGAGGGCTGGTTCAACTCGGCAGCCAGCGGCGCCAGCTTCTCGGCATTCCGACCAAGCAGGATCAGTTCCGTCCCCTTGGCGGCCAACCGCCGTGCCAAAGTGGACCCAATGGTTCCCGTCGCCCCCAAAATCGCTACTCGACCCACGATCGGTTCTCCTGCCGGTGTCAGATGCCGAATTGTAGCGGGGGGCCAAATCGCCCCTCGCCAGCCCAGACCGCGATGGTGTCCAGGCGACCACACATCCGACTGGCAGCGTCGGGGCCGAACTGAAGTTCGAGTGCGGGACGGTGGAAGGGGGAAGCCTCCCAGCCTCACGCTCCGGAACGCCCCATTCCTCCTGCGGGCCCCAGACTGCCGAACGGTTCGCTCGACCACCGGGCCCCGGTTCATCCTGATCTGCGGCGGAACGAGTCGTCACGTTGAGGCAATCCTGCGGCCAGCCGGGCGGCTGTTGGGTCGGGATGATCTGGCGGGTTTCGCGGGGTCTCTGGTAGAACCACGTCCCAAGTCGACAGGAGGTCGATTCTGGAGTTTGCCCCACGCGGCCGGAGGGCTGGTTTCGCGGGTGGGTGAGCTGCTGTCCCCGCGTGTCCGTCAGCCCCGCGAATCCTCAGGCATGGTCCACTTCGGAGCAATGACCGCCTTGCGTCGGGCGCTGCGTCTCCGGCGTGTCCCGCGGGGGCTCTGCCCGGCGCTCGTCTGCCTGGCGCTGGTCGCCGGCTGCCAGTGGCGTACGGGACGCGAGACGACCCATCAGGAAGCGGGCAAGCTGGTCGACCAGGCGCAGTCGGCCGCCTCGGAAGGGGATATCGAGCGGGCCCAGCAACTGCTGCTGGCCGCCCTGGCGGCCAATCCGGAGGATTCGGAAACCCGCCTGCAACTCTCGGAGCTGCTGCAGGATCAGGGGAGCGTCCCCGCCGCCATCGAACACCTGCAACAGGCGATCGAGCAGAATCCCGATGACCCCCGGGCGCATGTGCTGCTGGCCCAGATCTACTTCGAACAGAACGAGGACGACGCGGCCCGGCGCCACGCCGATCTCGCGCTGCAGCAGGATCCTCACCTGCTGCAGGCCCTGCTGTTGCAGGGACAGCTGGCCGATCGCCGGGGTGACGCGAATCTCGCTCTGCACTACTTCTTCGAGGCGATCTCGTTCGATTCCCACGATCCTCAGGCACAATTCCTGACGGCTCGCCAGCTGTATCGCACAGGAGCGGGTGACCAGGCGGCCCCGATGCTGCGCCGGCTGACCGAGAACGCTCCCGCCTGTGGCGAAAACACCGGCGAGGCGTGGTGGTTGCTGGGCCGGTGCTACCGCCAGCAACAGCGTTGGAAAGAGGCAGCCGAGGCGATGGCCTCGGGAATCGAACTGCGGGCGGCCCAGGCGACCGACTGGAAGGAACTGGCCGAAGTGCAGTTCCGTGCCGGCGATCTGACCGCGGCCCGCAGCTCGCTGCAGATGGCGGCGCGGCTCGGTCCGGGCGACCCCGACATTGAATCGCTCCGGCAAAAACTCGAGGCCGCCACCGCGACCCCCATTCGGCTTACCCGCGGAGTCGACCCGCCCGCCAGCGAACCAGCCGAACAACGCTGACCTTCGTTCCGGTTCCCCTGTTCTGCCTTTGGGAAACCGCCGTCTGGCAGCGACCATCGCGGCGGTTTATCCCCGGGGATGACACTCGCTGTGAATCGCCTTGAGCCGCGAATGCTCGACGTGGGTGTAGAGTTGGGTGGTGGCGATGCTGGCGTGCCCCAGCAGTTCCTGCAGGGCCCGCAGTTCGGCCCCCCCCGCCAGCAGGTGCGTGGCAAAACTGTGCCTCAGCGTGTGGGGACTAACCTGATCACTCGCACCGCAGCGCCGGGCGTATTTCTTGACCAGCCGCCAGATTTCGATGCGGGTCAGCGGGGCCCCCGTCCGGCTCACAAACACCGCCTCGGGCTGCCGCACGCCCACGAGACGGGGCCGTTCGTGCTGCAGGTAGGCCTCGAGGGCAAGCCGAGCCAGCGGGTTCAGCCGCACAATCCTCTCTTTGCTCCCCTTGCCCAGGCAGCGGCAATACCCCTGGTCGAGATGCAGTCCCCGCAGGGAGAGCCCGCTCACTTCCGAGGCCCGGCAGCCGGTGGCGTACAGGACCGCCAGCAAAGCGCGATCACGCAGCCGGTAACGGTCTCCCTCCTGGGGAGCCGCCAGCAGTCGATCGACCATGTCGGGACTCATCACGTGCGGCAGATGCTGCCACAGCTTGGGGGAGTTCAGCAGGTCGGCCACACTCTCGGGGATGACCGCTTCCAGCACCAGATAGCGGAAGAACATCTTCACCGCGACGAGGTGCCGCGAGACGGTGGCGGCCGACAAACCCCGTTCGTGCATCGAGTTCAACCAGTCGGCCAGCACCTGGAGATTCACTTCCCCCAGCCCGACTATCTGCCTCGATTCCAGCCAGCCAAAGAACTGTTGCAGATCGGAGGCGTAGGCCGTGAGGGTGTTCCCCGCCATCCCTGCTTCGGCCTGCAGGTACTTGAGAAACTGGTCGAGATAACCGGCCGGTCGATCGAGGCGGATGGGCTGGACACCGGCGACGGCGACAGGGCGTTTGCGAGGAGGCATACTCCGGCCATCGGAGACACGCCCCAGCGACTTGAACTCGCGACCGATCCTGAGGATTGTGCCGACTCGATCACCGTTACCGCGTCAGCCGGATTCCGGAACCAGACCCGCAACAGGCTCTCCCTCACGCACGATCCGCCCTCCGTCGGGACCGGCTCCCGGACCGACTTCGATCTGCCAGTCGGCCGCCCGGATCAGTTCCTGATGGTGGGTCGTGACCAGCACGGTGTGCCCGGCCGCGGTCGCCAGATCGAGCCCTCTCAGGTACCGGACCAGATCGACGGTATGCAGTCCCCGGGTTGGCTCATCCAGCAGCAACAGCACTCCCCCTGTGGACAGCGGCCGGGAGAGAAACTCGGCCAGCCTGAGCCGAGCGACTTCCGCCGGCGACAGACGCTGCGCAGGAGCTCCCAACCCGAGTGTCTCCAGCCCCACATCGAGCAACGTCTTGAGTCGGCGCTGGATGCGGATCTGTCCGCGGAAGAAGGTCAACGCCTCGCGGATCGGCATTGCCAGGACTTCGGCAATCGACGAACCCCGGTAGTGAATCGACAACACCTCGGGGCGAAACCTCCGTCCATGGCAGCCCGCACAAACGGTCTGCAGGTTGGGGAGGAACTGCAGATCAATCTGCACAGTCCCCAGCCCCTGGCACTCTTCACACAACCCGGGTGCCCCGGCATGCAGGCTGAAGTGTCCCGCGGTGAGGTTCTGGCCCCGCGCCTCGGGACTGTCGGCGAACAGTTGGCGGATCGCGGGGGCGATCTTCAGAAACGACGCGGCGGTCAATCGCGGCGTACGGGCGATGGGGGTGTTGGGGAGTTCCACCACGCCCGTGGGAAGCGCCGGTGTCGCCGCCGACGGTGTCTGGGAATCGGGCAGAACAGTGGCGGGGAGCTGCCCCGTGGGAGACTGTGGGGAAGAAAGCTGCCGGGCCACTGCCTGCAGCAGGCTGGTCTTGCCACTGCCCGAGATCCCCGTGATCACGGTCAGGGATCCGAGGGGAACACGCACAGTCGCATCGGCCACGGTCTGGCAATTCAGACCAGCGATCTCCAGCCATCCCACCGGGCGTCGTGCCGGGCGTGGACGGAGCATCGCTGTCCCCGTCTGCCAGGCGCGCAGCACCTTGCCCGTGGCCGACTCGGTCTGATGGACCAGATCACCCGGAGGTCCCGAGTACATCACCCGTCCCCCATCGGCTCCTCCGCCGGGGCCCAAGTCGATGAGGTGATCGCAGGCGCTCCAGACGGCGGGATCGTGTTCGGTCAACACCACGCTGTGACCCGCATCGCGGCATTGCCGGAGTTCCTGCAGCAGCGCGTCCCGCTGGCCGGGGGCCAGTCCAGCCGTTGGTTCTTCGAGCACGTAGAGCAGATTGACCAGCTCGATCGTCAGCGCGGCGGCCAGCCGCACCCGTTGAGCTTCCCCTGTCGCAAGGGTTCTGAGCGGGCGCCCCAGTGTCAGATAGCCGAGGCCCAGCCGGACCAGCAACTGCAATCGCCGCTCCACCAGTTCGGCCTGCTTCCGGCGGGGCGGATCCCACTGGTCGAATTCCGGCCGCAGTCCGTCCCAGAGCCGCACCACATCAGCGATGGACAGCTCCAGCCACTCGGCCAGATTGCGCCGCTGCCAGCGCCAGGCGAGAGTCTCGGCACGAAACCGCCGACCCTGGCACTCGGGGCATTCAGCCGGGTCGGCGGGGCCCGCATCGGGGGACTGCCGGGACTTGCGGTGCGGACCCGACTGGTGTCCCGTCCCATGGCAGGCCGGACAAGCCCCCCGCTGCTGGTTGAAGCAAAACAGCGCCGGTTCGGCGGGAGAATGAACCTCGCGGCACTGCTCGCAGATTCGATGGAGCGACCAGAACTGGCGAATCCAGGTCCGACCGTCGACCAGCATATGCCCGCCGGGGGGCACGTCACCGGGAGGCACGTCAGCCGAGGGGTCTTGATCGGACAGTGCCAGGGTCAGGCATTGGCCCTCTCCGAACCGGTAGGCGAGCTCGAGGCTTTCCAGCCAACGGCTCATTTCGGAGCCGGCCGTCAACCGGTCGATGACGATCAGCGGAGGAACGGCTGACGGGATTGCGCCATCCCATTCGGTCAGCGGCCGGAGTTGCCCCTCGAGGAGGATTCGCGAGAAGCCCCGGGCCAGCCACTCAGCGGCTGTGGCAACCGCGGAAGGCTGTTGGATGGAAACCGCGGGACAGGCGGGAACGGCGATCAACAGGCGTGTGGAGGCCGGCAGCTGACGGAGTTGAGAGGCGATCTCGCTGACCTGGTACACCCTCAGAGGGATCTGGCAGCGGGGACACTCCAGTTGCGATTCCCGGCTGAAGAGACCGCGGAACACCGGCAGCACCTCGGAGACTGTGCCGACGGTGGGACGCCACGAGACTTCGGGAAACCTCTGGCGAACCGCGATCGTGGGAGGCAGGTCCCCCAGGAAGTCGACATCGGGCCGATCGAGGGAATCGAGCGCCTGCCGGGTGGCGGTGGAGAGCGCCTCGACATACCGGCGGCGTCCTTCGACAAACAGCGTGTCAAAGGCGAGGCTCGATTTGCCCGCACCACAGACTCCGGCGATGCCCACCAGCGACTGCAACGGCACGGTCAGGTGCACATCGTGGAGATTGTGCAGGCGGAGTCCGCGGATGGGTACGCTGCTGCTGTTCACAAGGATCCCCCCCAAGCGCCCGTCTGGAAATCACCGGAGCGATTTGGCAGAGAATCGGCTGTTTTCGCAGGGCGATCAGCCTTTCCCCCAGGAATTCTTGCGGAGATAATGGAGTCAGAGATTCGCGCCTGCGAAGTCTGGCCCCCATCCCGTCGAGCGTGCGACATGCCCGTTGCTGAATCCGCCACGTCGACAACCCCCGCGACACCCGCGAACGGACGATCTGCGAAATCGTCTTCGAAGTCGGGGGTGCTGATTTCCCTCGCGGTACACTGCGTGACGTTGGTCACCTTGGCTCTGGCGACCTTCGCCACCGAGGTGCCCGACGTCTCACTGGGAATTGAATCGCTGTTCGCCGATCCGGATCGGGGGGCCGAAGAAGTGACCCAGCAACTGAATACCGACACCCAGATTGCCGAGACCATCAACTTTGTGGCAGGGGGGGCGACGGCCGCCGGAGCGGCGGCGGGGGGGGCGGCGGGAGGCGGAGTGCAGGTCTCGGAACAGAAGATCGACCGGTCGGAGAGCCTGACCGACGTCGCGGTGGTTCCCAATCTGGGGGCCTCGGGATTGCCGGGCCTCGATCGCCTGGGGGATGACCTGGGGAGCGAGCAGGTGCTGGGAGAAGCCGGGGCACTTGTGGAGGGGTATGGCCCCGCGCTGGACCGCCTGACGCAGGAATTGGCCCGGCTGATGCGCCAGAACAAGATCCTGGTGGTGTGGCTGTTCGATGAATCCGAGAGCATGCGGGACGATCAGAAGGATCTGCAGGGACGAATCCAGCGGGTTTATGAAGAGCTGAAGCTGTTCAAGGAGGATGTGCCCGAAGATGTGATGCTCTCGGCCGTGGTCAGTTTTGGCAAGGATCTCCACTTCCAGACTCCCCGCAAGAAACCCACCAGCGATATTCCCACCATCCTCAAGGCAATTGATGCCATTCCCGTCGACAAGACGGGGCGGGAGAACACCTGCGGAGCGTTGGAGTCGGTTCTCGACGAGTATCGGGGCTTTACCGGAGCGGGCCGGCGGCGGGTGGTGATCGTGCTGATCAGCGACGAGTCGGGGGACGACGGCGAACGGGTGGAAGAGGTCCGGAAGAAAGCGGTCGGAAGCCGAACCCCCATCTATGTCCTCGGACGGGAAAGTGTATTCGGATACCTGTATGGGCATGTGCGGTGGGTGCATCCCCAGACCAACCAGACGCATTATCTGCCGATTCGCCGGGGACCCGAGACACCGTATGCGGAACAACTCCCGTTTGACGGGTTGCGGCGTCGACTCGATGGAACGATGAGCGGATTTGGTCCCTACGAGCAGGTGCGTCTGGCCAGGGACACCGGGGGCATTTTTTTCCTGTTGCCCAATGAGGAACAGAACCTCAACGATTTCGAGGCCCGCAAATATGCGGCTCTCGATCTGAAAGAGTACCTGCCCGATCTCGAATCCCGGCGGACCTATGGGGCCGAGCGGGACAAATCTCCGTTCCGCAAAGCGGTCTGGGAGGTGATCAACCTGCTGAATCCCTTCGATGACAGGAACCGGGAACTCGAGATCCCGACCGATGCCTGGTATTCCCGCGATCCCGGCCAGGCTGCGACGGCGGTGCAACAGACATTGGCCCGCTGCCGGCAGACCTTCGGCAAACTGACCGAAGCCGAACGACGCCTGCAGGCGGTGCGGGGATTGCGGGACCGGGAATCGTCACGCCGGTGGCGGGCGAACTACGACCTGATTCTCGGGCAACTGATGGCGTACCGCGTGCGGCTGTTTCAATTTGGGCTGGCACTGGAACAGTTCGCGAAGACGTTGCCGAACCGGTTTCAGAACGCACAGAGCAACGAATGGGCGGCCACCCTGGGGGACGGAGAGATGCTGCGCCCCGATGAAACGCAACTGAAGCAGGGGGGCGTGACTCTGGAGGAACTGGAACGGGCCCGAAACTCGGCCCTGGAGCAATTCCAGCGGGTTCTGAAAGAGCACCCGAACACCCCGTGGGCACAGCGGGCGCAATGGGAGAAGTCCCGCGGTTATGGCATGCGCTTTGTCGAACGCTACGTTCCCCCGCCGCCGCCCCCTGCTCCAAACGCTCCCCCTCCCCCGCCCCTGCTGCCGATCCCCAATCTTTGAACCCCTGGTCTCTCGCAGGATGCCCATCAGCACGAGGAGGGAACCACACTCCCTCCCCGCGTGACATGCTGAAAACCCGTCCTCAGTCCACACGGGATGCCGGTTGTTACTTTTCGAAGATCACCGGACTGCGCAGCATTTGGGGAACCGTTTCCAGTTCGAGGTCGAGGCTGGAGGGAATGCGCAATTCACCCATGGCCTGCTCGGTCTGCAGCATACTCTCGGCCATCAGATCGATCTGATCCGAGAGCGCCGACGGTTCGTTGCGCGTGACCGCCAGTTCCCCCAGCGAGTGGATGGTGTTTTCGAGCCGGTGCAGTTCCAGATCCATCACCTCCAGATTGGCCTGGGCCCGGCGGTAGTTCTCCAGCCGGGTGCGCGACGTCTGCAGCGTTTCTTCCAGCAGTTTGCGTTTCCGTTCGACGGAAGGATCGTCCGGCAGTCCCTGCAGGCCCCGCAGGTTGTGTTCGGCCAGTTGAATGTCCTGCTCAATTCCCCGGATGTCGGTCTGTCGGAGAAACGAATTCACCGCCCGTCGGGTGTGGAGCAGACGCAGGAACATCCAGAGCAGTCGATCAAGCCCTTCGGTGTCGCCACCAGAGCGGCCTCCCGGCCGCTGAATGCGGTTGGCCAACTGTCGCAACGCCTCACAGCGTTCCCGGACTTCATCGAACCGCTGGCGATCTTCCCGTGTCAATTCCTGGTAGACCTGCCGGCTGAGAGCTTCGGCGCGAGCACGGTTTTGCTCGGCCCGCGGGGGGGCCGCAGCCATGTCGACATACCTGCGAAACGCGGGATGCGTGCCGATGAACCCGAGATAGGCCAACTCCGCTGCCGTCACCAGGGGAGCCACCATGTCGAATCGCCCGCTGATGGCCGCCGCCGCCAGGCCACCCGAGAAGAACAGCAGGTTCCAGCGGTTCAGAAAGGCCGCCTTCAGATATCGCAACATCCCTCAACCACCTCATGAGAACGGCCTGAAGCCCCGCGTGCGGACCACTGCCTCCTGCGGACAGAGCCACACCAACCTTCCGCCCGGCTCCGCCGGTTCGATCTTCTCCCGCCCCGCCACGATTTGCAAATCAGCCCCGCTTCCCCGACTGCTCCTCCAGTTGGGCGATGAGATCACGGATGTAGTAGACCGTCTCCTGGAATTGGGGATCGCGATGCATTTCCTTGGCGGGCCGGTCGGAAGCCCGCACCTGAATTTCCTTCAGAATGGTGCCGGGGGAATTGCCCATCACGTAGATGCGATCCCCCAGAAAGACCGCCTCTTCGATCGAATGGGTCACGAAGAAGATCGTGGCCTCAACCTCCCTCCAGAGGGCCAGCAGCAGGTCCTGCATGTTCATCCGCGTCATCGGATCGAGGGCCCCGAAGGGTTCGTCCATCAGCAGGATCCGGGGTTTGAGAATCAACGATCGGGCAATGGCCACCCGCTGCCGCATTCCCCCCGACAGCTCGTGCGGATACTTCCCGCTGTCGCGCTCGAAATTCAGTCCGACACGGCCGATCCAGTCCCGCCCAAGGCTGTCCCGCTGCTGACGGGGTGTCCCCTGGCATTCGAGACCGAAGGTGACGTTGTCGAGCACACTGCGGTTGTCGAAGCTGGTGTAATCCTGAAAAACCATGCCCCGATCGGGTCCCGGACCGAGCACCGGTTCTCCAAACACCAGCACTTCCCCGCGGGTCGGCGGGTGCTGCGGGGCCAGACCGGCAATCAACCGCAGAATGGTGCTCTTGCCGCACCCGCTGGGCCCCAGCACGCAGATGAACTCCCCTTTGCGGTGCAGGTCGGCAACGGCGAAGGTGACGTCCCGAATGGCGGTGTACTCATTCGGCTGTCCGGGGTTGTAGGTCTTGGTGACCCCCCGGAACTCCACCACAGCGGGCCGTTCGACCGGATTGGCCGCCCGGATTTCCGACAAGACTTCTCCAAGACCCACCGGCTGCGCGGCGGCCCCATCCAGAGTGGTCGCGGGAGGCGTTTCGGCTGGCATGGGGAGACCTTCGGGAAAAAAGGAGAACCACGAGTTGGCTTCAGCCCGGAGTCCGGTGCGGAACCAGCATCCGCCAGCCATCCTCGAGGGCATGGATCAAGGCGCGCATTCCGCGATGGAGCCAACCCCGCCCACCGTAGACATGGGGAAACAATTGCCGTTGCAACCAGAACAGCAACTGATCGATCGCCAGCGCCACCAGTGGAATCAGCAGCAGAACCAGAAAGACATTTTCACGCAGTCCGCGGCGAATCGAGGTGTTGATCAGATGCCCGAGTCCACCTGCCTCATTCCCGAACTTGATGGTTTCCGCCAGCATGATGTAGCCGAACGCCAGGCCAAACATGAGCCGCAACGAATTGCAGATCGACGGCAAAGCGAGGGGCAAGAGCACTTTGAGAATCACCTGCCAGGGACGGGCCCCAAGCGTGAGGGCGGTGTCGATATAGCTGGTCTCAATCCGGCGAATCGCCTCGGCCGTATCCGACAGAATGAACGCCACGCAGGCCAGGAAAATGAACATCACCTTCTGCAGTTCGCCAATGCCAAACAGCGAGAAGGTGACCCCCACCAGGGCCGCCAGGGGAATGTTCCGGCCGAAGATCGAGACGGGCTGCAGAAACGCATGGACCCGGGCGAAACAGCCCGCCAGCACTCCGAGGGGGACCCCCACCAGGGTGGCCAGACCAAACCCCAGCAGCAACCGACGGAGTGTCACGTACAGATTGCGGGCCAGGGCCGACTCGGACGTGAAGTCGTGCCACCATTCCCCCCAGGTTCGGGAGGGGAGGGGCCGACCTTCGGCATCTTCGCTCGGCCGGTCCCCCAGCAGCAGCTCGGGGAGGCTGTGCCAGGTCTCTCCCGGACTGGGCAGCACCAGCGGCCCCAGCAGGCGTTCCTCCGGAGCACCGAGCGTGACGAACCACCAGAGCCCGAGGCAACACGCCACGCAAAACAGCCCAAGGACGATTGTTTCCCACTGGGGGACCTGATCACGCACCGTGAACCAATGCGCCAGCCAGCCGGGCCGGGGCTGAAGAACTTCCCGCCCCGGTTGACCAGTCGCCGCGGGGTTGGCGGGGCTTGCCGAAGTGGACGAGGCGGGCTGCTCCGGGAGGGGGGCGGCCATCACTCATTCCTGTTCCGCGGAGTAGATCTTGATCTCCACGCGGCGGTTCTTGGTGTGGTTGTTGGGATCGGCCCGGTCGGCGGGGACACTCCAACCCTTCCCCTCCACCTGGAACCGGTTCGGATCGAGTTCTTTGTACTTCCGCAGCAGCGACTCCTTGATGGCGTTCGCCCGCGCCAGAGACAGTTCCCGCACCAGCGAATCGGGAACTTCACCCCGCTTCGATGCATCGGTGTGTCCCTGGATGAGGATGTAAGCCGCTCCGAACTGCCCCGACAGCTTGGCGATCTCCTCGAGCGTGAGATCCACCGTTGGATCGTACAGCTCCTCGACATCCTTGCCATCGATCTTGCGGGTGATCTTCTTGTAGAGATCCCAACTGTTGGGGAAGAATTTCACCACGACGGTGTTGGTCAGAATCTCGTTCTCGGCCAACTCTCCAATGGTCTTGGGGGTGAGCTGGATCTGGTACTCATCACGCTGCGAGGCGTACTTCGACTCCTGGCCCAGCTTCTGGATCACGCTGGGATCCATCACCTGATCGAAAGGAACCGCGCGGTTCCGCAGCCGGCGATCCCGCCGGTACAACAGGTTCGACTGATTCCAGACCCGTTCAAAATTCGTCGGGTTGTTCTGGTTGACGAAGAACTGGAAGTTCTCAGCCCAGTTGGTGCTGTGGGCATCCCCCTGCATGTTGAGGGCGTCGGGCGCCGGAATGTTGTAGCCCTTGGCCATCAGTTCGGCCAGTTTCTGACGGTTCCCCTCCTGCTTCAGATCGTCCATCGCATCGAAGATTCCCCGGACCAGACCTTCGATGATGCCGGGCTGGTCCCGGGCGAAGTCGGCCCGGCTGAACCAGACGTCGGCGATCAGCTTGTTCGCCTGCTGCGTGGTCACCAGCAAACGGTTCCCCTTCACCTTCGCCAGGTTGTAAATGTCGGGGGCCCACGAAACGCAGGCCGCAATCGACTTGTCGGCGTTGAACGCGGCGGCCGCCTGGAAGGCATCTTCGGTGAAGATCATTTCGACCTCGCCGGGCTGCAGACCTCCCGAGACCAGCATGTTCAGGGCGAAGTAGTGCGATGGGGAGTTCTGCGCCAGCACCATCTTTTTGCCCCGCAGGTCAGCCACCGTCTTGATCGTGTCGCGCACGACAATTCCGTCGCCCCCATTGGACCAGTCCACCTGCTGGAAGACGCGGGGCATGACCCGGGCATCCTTCGGCTTGCCGCTGGCATCCACAAAGCCCCCCATCAACAACGGCAGCATGTCGAGCGTGGCCCAGCCAATGTGGACTTCTCCCGTCGCGTAGGCGTCGCGCATCTTGACCGGATCGTCAATCAGCACCAGTTCAACTTTGAAGGGCTTCCCGTCGGGGGTCTTCCAGGCATGCCCCGCCTCGAATCCCTGGTTGGCGAAGATGATTGGGCCCCAGCCCGCCCAGACATTGATGGCGAACCGCACGGTGTTGCCGGTATTCGCCAACGGCCGATAGGCGGCCGCGCCGGGCGGATCGGGCAGACGTTCTTCGCGAGGCCGGAATTTGTACTCCGATACCGTCGTGGGACTGGCCGCCTCGTCCGGCACCTCGGCTTCGCCGGGAGCCCCCGTGGGAGCCCCGCCCGCCGCAGCGGCCCCGGCACCTGCCAATCCCGACCCAGCTCCCGCCCCGGTTCCAGAAGGGGATTTCTGCGGAACTCCGACGCCACTCACAGGAGGACCGCCCGCATTGGGAGTTCCGCGGTTGGCCCGCGACATGGCGAACCACACCAGGCCGGCAATCACCAGCCCCATGGCTACGTAAAACAACGGTTTGGGCTGATTGTTCATCGTCTGTTTTCGGGAAAGGGGAGATTCCGCTCAGGGCAGACGGACTTGCCTCCGCCCGGGATCCCGACGGACTTCGCCGGGACCTCAGCAAGAACTACGCAAAATCAATCGATCTGGATCAACAGCGAGGAGGCCACGGGGGGAGTCATTTGTACCCATCCCGGGCTGTCGTCCGGAGAGCAGGCCGCTGCAGTCTCGAGACCGTGTCGACCCAAAACCCGGTCGCGATCCCCGGGGTCAGCCGACGTCCTTGACTCCCGGTTCACTGCGTGGAGACCGGAAATGGCCGTGGGCCTGACCTGGGTCCTACGGACGCCAGACGTGCTTGCCACGGATTTTTTGAACGCCATGCAGGGTTTCCATGACGTTGTAGGCGCTCAACTCGCACAGCAGTTGGGTCACTTTGGCGTGCTGTTCATCATTCAGCAGCGGTTCGACCTCCTTCATGATCGCAACCAGCCGGCTCTCCTGACTCTGCAGCTCCTGGCTGTCGACATGCCCATCCGCCATCGCATCCAGAAAGCTGGTCAACTTGCGGGCGTAGTCATCAATCAGGGTCGTCTCGAAGTTGTCGTCCATCCATTTGAGGCGCTTGGCCATCGCATCACCTTGAGGAGAGTCATGAAGGGTGGTTTGGAAGGAAAGGCCAAGGTGAATTCCACACCCCGCCAGTCCATCAGGATCAAGCAACAATCACTTCAGCAAGGCCCGAATCTCAGACATCCGCTCCTGAAGTCGGGAGCGTCCCGAGGGGGCCGAAACCGCCTCGCGCCAATGCTTGGGCAGAAAACTGAGCTGCGTGCATTCGAGTACGGCCGCCAGTTCCTGGTATTCCTTTTCCAGCCCCTGGGCCGAAGGGATGAATTCCCGGAACGCCTGGTCAATGTCGGCACGGGTCAGCGAGTCTCGTCCCTCAGCCAGCATCTGCCGTTTCGCCGCCAGAACCACGCTCTCAATGTCCGATCCACTGAGGTAGCGGTCGGGCTGGATGGCGGGAATGGCCCCCTCCGCCAGCTTCAGCTTGTTCTTTTTCGCCAGGACCTTGAACATCTCGGCGATCTCGGCTTCATCCTGCGGATAAAACAGGGGAATGTGCACCTCAGCCCGGCCCTGGCGCTTGAGGTCAATGGGAAGCAGTTCCGGGCGGGCGGTCATCAGCATCCAGATGATCTTGCCCCGGTACTGGGTGTCTCCCATCTGGCTGGCGATCATCGCGAAGACCCGGCTGGAGGTTCCGGAGTCTCCTCCGGCCTCCCGGTCCCCCAGCGCCGCGTCGGCCTCATCGATCATCACCACCACCGGCCCCAGCGACCGCAGCACATTCAGCACCTGCTCGAGATTCGACTCGGTCTCGCCAACGTATTTCGAGCGGAAGTTGCGCAGTTTCACACAGGGAATGCCGACCGAACCGGCATAACATTCGGCGAGAAATGTCTTGCCCGTTCCCACCGGTCCGCAGAACAGATAGCCCATGGGAGCGGCGTCGAACCGGCCCTTCTGCAACAGCAGGGCGTCCTGCTTGAGCCGCTCTTTGGCCGCCTCCTGACCCACCACCAGATCGAGCGTGTGCTTGGGCTCAACGAACTCAATCAGGCCGCCGCACTGTCGCTCGATCAGTGTTTTCTTCAACTGCTTGAAGCGGTCGACCCCAACCTTGCTCCCCGATTTGCCCTGGGACAACAGCGAATGCAGGCTGGTCAGGCTCAGGCCGTTCGAGATGTCGGCCAATTCCTCCGCGGTGAACTCGGTCAGGTCCGACAGCTTCTGCGATTTCGCCATCCATTGGCAGAACCGCAGCCGTTCGTCCCGATCGGGCATGGGAAGCTGGATCGCCGCCACATGCGCATTGCTGGTCAACCGATCATTGACCTCGGTGATCTTGTCGGCGATCAGACAGAAGGCGACGTTGGCCCGTTTGACGAACGGATTCTGGGCCCAGTTCAGGAACCGGACCAGATTCGTCCCCGACCCGCGCGACAACGAGGGAAGATCGGCCGCCGGCGCCAGGTACTGGGCATAATCGAAGAGGACCGCGATGCTCTTCCGCTGCGCCGGGTCTTCTTCCACCAGCAGCCGGTCGATCAGCTTGTCGAGCGCCAGCAAGACCGGCTCGGGATCCCGCGGCCACGTCACCGGTTCGCCAAACTTGGCGGTCAGAAACTTCTGCATCTCCAGCAGGCGCTTCTGGTTTCCCCCCACCGCGGGACGCAGACCTTTGGCAAGGTCGTACTGCACCACCACGTCCCACTGTCCGAACACCTGCTCGGACAGAAACTGCATGAGGTTGCCGTAGTCTTCACTCCCATCCGGCCGGGGGCAACGGACCAGATCATGGACGTTGCCGTGGAATACGAACAGACAGTTGGTGTCGGCCAGATACAGTTCGGCAAACTGACGGGCCCAGGAGGGATACCAGTCAGGAAACGACGCCGGACCGGCCGGCAAAGGCGCACTCGGTTCCATGGAAATCGGGCTTCAGCGAGAGACGCGAAACAAGGGCAGACAAGTCCCCGCCCCTCACGGGACGGGGGCTTGCACACAGAGGCCGCCGACCGGCTCAGTTCGTGGTGGTCTGCCGGGCGGGACCCAGTTCCTTGGTCGTGTCCTGCACCTTGACCGTCTCGGGGGTCACCATGCCCATCTGCAGTTCGAAATCACGCAGCGCCTGGTCGGCAATCGCCTTCTCCATCGCCTGCTCTTTCTGGATATCGACGATTCCCTCGCTCGACAGATCGGCCGACACCTTCACCTTGGCCCGATTCTTGTCGATCTTTTCCTGAATCACCGATTCAATCGCGCCAAAGTCGGTCGTCACGTCGAAGTTGAAATCCTTCGAGAGCTCGGCCAGCTCGGCCTCGGCCCGGCTCATCTTCAGGTCGGCGTCGTACTTCTGGATTTTCTCCTTCACATCCTGCAGCTTCTTCGTGGCATGCTGAATCTTGGTCAGGTGGTTCCCGTAGGCTTCCTGATGAATCTTCAGCTGGTTCTGGTTCTCGGCCAGCTCATTCTTGGCCTTCTGCAGTTCCAGCACGAACTTGCCCGCTGTCTCCCGGTCCCCCACGGCCAGGTAGCTCTTCACCTTGGCCTCGAGATTCTTGACATGGGTTTCATTCATCGCCACTTGCCGGGTCACCCGCTGGACCAGAGCCTGGTATTGCTCGAGTCCCTGCCGACCAGACTTCATCTGCTCGACGGCCTGATCGTATTCGTACTGCAGTTGGGCAATCGGGTCGGCGGTCCAGAAGTAGTTCGCGACCTTGTTCAACTGCGCCTTGAACGCACTCCAGATTTTGCCGAAGATCATCGGTGCCTGCGGCGGAAATTTCTTTCAGCCGCCCTGTGAGAGGTGGGAGAAGGGATTCGGAAAGCGACAACGCCTGCCATGTCAAGTATCATCCCGGTTGGCTTGCCAAGTTGCAACTTTGCGTCGGTTCCACCCGCCAAAGATCGTCGTCCCGTTCCAACACAGCGGTTCTCTTCCAACCGGCCCCGCACACCCGGAAATGATCCCGGACCTCGCCTGGTTCTCCCAGTCACTCTGTCTACCTCCCAGCCGAAAGGTTTGCTCATGCAGCGCCGCAAGATGATCAAATGGCTACTTTCCCTCCCCGTTCTGGCGACAGGAGCGAAGGTTCTCGCCGAGCCGGCCAACGCCCCCTCTTCCGGGAAGTACTGGGTGTATCTGGGGACCTATACGAAGCCCGGAGGGAGCCGCGGGATCTACCGCTCCGAACTCGACCTGCGGACCGGGCAACTGGCAACTCCCCTCTTGGTCGCCGAACTGGAGAATCCTTCGTTTGTGAACCTCAGTCCCAACGGGAAGTTCCTGTACGCTGTCGGCGAAACCGCCGACTCCGGCCCCTCGAAAAACGAGGGAACCGTGCATGCGTTTCGGATCGACCCGGCGACCGGCAATCTCACCAGGCTCAACACTCTGCCCAGTGGAGGAGCCCACCCCTGCCACCTGTCGGTCAACAGCACCGGCAAGTTCCTGATTGTTGCCAATTACACCGGAGGCAGTTCGGCGGTCTTCGCGCTGAACGAAGATGGCAGCCTGGGAACCCGGACTGAATTCCAGCAGCACCAGGGAAGCGGCCCCAACAAGGAACGCCAGGAGGCCCCTCACGCCCACTGCTCGCAATTCCTCACCATCGAGGGAGTGGAATATGCCTACGTGGTGGATCTTGGACTCGACCAGGTGCTGTCTTATCGCCTGGACCCCAAGACCGGTTCCCTCGCCGCCACCCTCCCCGGAAGCGTGAAACTGCCCGCCTCCAGCGGTCCCCGGCACATCGCGTTTCATCCGGCGCTGGGGCGGGCCTACGTCTGCGGCGAGATGGATTCAACCTGCATCACCCTGCAGTTCCGCAAGCAGAAAGATGGCGTTCTGGAATTGTTCCCCGCACCGACACCCGAGGGGAATCACCTGTCGACCTTGCCAAAAGATGTTCCAGCGGACGTCCGTCAACGCAATTCCACTGCGGAAATCGTGGTCCATCCCGGGGGCCAACATGTGCTGGTTTCCAATCGTGGTCACGACAGCGTCGCCCTGTTTGCCATCAATCGCGAGGGAACAACCCCCCTGGGTCACATCACCAGTGCGGCCGGTCGTGAAATCAAGACCCCCCGCAATTTCAATGTCGATCCCACCGGACAGTGGGTCGTGATCGCGAGCCAGGATGGGGACACCGTACGGACCGCGCAGTGGAAGGGGCCGGGGACCGAGTTGTCTCCCCACAGCATCGCCGTCGGCTCCCCGTGCTGCGTGAAGTTTCTGCCGAAACCGTGACCTCGGTCCGCGACCGGAATCCGGGAGGGGACATCCTTGACAGCCCCCATTCCCAGAAACCAACAGCCCCCGTCACAGCGAAGTGACGGGGGCTGTTGTATTGAGATCAGTCTGGCGGAACGATCGCGATGGTGACGGCACGGGCGTCGGCCGCGAATCGCCCTGATCAACCGGCCGACAGGGCGTCTTTACCCAGCCGGGCACAGAAATCTCCAAACGTTTCTCCCAGGGTGCGTTCCGCACGGAACCGCGAGAAGACCGGTCCGAGCGTCTGCAGGATCTCGGTCTTCGGGACATAGTCCTTGAAGACGTAACCCAACCGGGTTCCCTGGACATTGCCCCCCAGATAGATCGTGTACTTCTCGCCGGCGGCCCGACCGACAAACCCAATATCGGGCGTGTAGGGGCGGGCGCAGCCGTTGGGGCAGCCGGTCATGTGAATTGCGATCCGTTCGTCGGCCAGCCCCAACCGGGACAGCTCGGCTTCGAGTTCATCGATCACCCCGGGCAGGGCCCGTTCAGACTCCGTGACCGCGAGGCCGCAGGTGGGCCACGCCGGGCAAGCGGCCGAATACCGCCGCAGCAGGCTCAGCTCTTCGGCGGCCGCCATGCCATGCTCGCGCATCAGGCGGTCGATTTCCGGACGATCGGCCGGAGCAATGTCGCAGAGAATCACCGCCTGCAGGGCGGTGAGCCGGACCGGTACGGGAAACTTCGCCAGAATCGCCCGGAATCCGGTCTTAAGCCGCAGCTTCCCCTCATCCTTGATCCGGCCGTTCTCGACATTGATGCCCAGGAAGAGCTTGCCGTCTCCCTGCTCATGCCAGCCGATGTGGTCATCGACATCGGTGATTTCCAGCGGCACCGGAGGAGTCAGCTTGAAACCGCAGTACTTCTCGACTTCGGCGGTGAACTTCTCCATCCCCCAGTTGGCGATCAGGTACTTGAGCCGGGCGAGCTTGCGGTCGCTGCGGTTGCCGTAGTCGCGCTGGACTTTGACCACCGCCTCTCCCACGGCAATCGCCTGATCGGGGGTGACAAACGCGAGGGGCTTGGCGAGAGCAGGAAAGGTCTTCTTGGCGCTGGGAGTCTGGCCCATCCCCCCGCCCACCACGATGTTGTACCCCTTGATCCGCTTGTTCTCGACGATGGCAATAAAGCCCATGTCGTTCGCCAGCACATCGACGCAGTTGTCGTCGGGGAGTGCGACCGCCATCTTGAACTTGCGGGGCAGATAGGTGGCACCGTAGATCGGTTCTTCGACCGGCTGGAATTCGTCGACTTTCTGCTGCTCGCCGTTGTCGTCGGTCATCCAGATTTCCCAGTACCCCGTGGTGCGGGGACGGAAATGCTCGGCCAGGCGGTCGGCAAACGCCTGCATTTCGTCGAAGACCGCGTTGTTCTTGTAGGGAGCCGGGCAGCACATGACATTCCGGTTCACGTCGCCGCACGCCGCGATGGTGGTCAGCTTGATCTCGTTGATCTCGCGGATCGTCGACTTGAGATCCTTCATCAAGACCCCGTGCAGCTGCAATCCCTGCCGGGTGGTAACGCGCAAAGTGCCGTTGCCACACCGGTCACACAGCTCCAGCTCCGACAGAAACTGGGCGGCGGTCAGTTTCCCGCCGGGAATCCGCGACCGAACCATGAACGACGTCTGCCGCTCCACAGGCGTTCCGTCGGCGTTTTTCTGATGCCGGGCGTCGCGGTCTTCCTGCTGATAGAAGCCATGGAACTTGATCAGCTGTTCCATATCTGCGGAAAAGCCCTCGGAACCAGAACGCATTTCCTCAGCCAAGGTCCCCCGCAGCTGGCGGCTCTGCTCCTTGATCGATTCGTTCTTGTGCAGCTTGACCTCGTCCGACATCTCAACCTTCCTGAACGGGAAACCCTCGCGACTGGTCTGAGTATATCGACTGCTGGCGGAGTGTGGCGAGATGAAGGGCTTCTCAATTCAGGGGAAACGGTCTGTGTCTGTTGGGCCCGGTTCTCCTCTCATGCACTCTGACCGAACACAAAGCTATGATCGAGTCTTCACCTGCAACCCTCAGTTCGCCCGTCACCGCGTCCGATCCCAAAACCATGTCCGCCCCTCATTCTCGAACAGGTCTCTGGGATCGACTGACGGTGGCTTTGGCCACGGGTTTGGGCACCGGCAGACTTCCCTGGTTCCCCGGGACCTGGGGATCTGTTTTGGGAGTGGGCATTTATGCCGCCTTGGCTGTGGCGGGTATCCCCCTGGAGGCGATTGCCTTGCTGGCGATCGTCGCTTTCGTAGTGGGTATTCCTCTGTGCACCAAGGCAGCGCAAGTGCTGGGTGCAGGGGAGGACCCCGGAGTCATCGTCTACGATGAGATTGTGGGGATGATGTTCACGTTGCTGTTCGTTCCTTTGAACTGGCAGTCGGCTCTGGTGGGATTCTGTCTGTTTCGGCTGTTTGATACCCGCAAGCCCTGGCCAGTGCACCGGTTTGAAGCCTTGCACGGGGGGCTGGGAATCATGGCCGACGATTTCGCCGCCGGTTTGGCGGCAGGCGGTGCCCTGTGGGCGGCCCGGTGGGCCCTCCTGTCGAGCATGGCTGGCTGACGGTTCACCCAGGCCACGGCTTCGCAAGCCGGCCCCCCCCGTTTCTGATTCACTGTCAACCGTTACGCAAGAAGGTGTTTTGGATGAGTGGCCGGCTGATCGATGGGAAGCAGATTGCGGCCGCCTTTCGCGGCGATGTGGCCCACCGCGTGCAGGAGTTTCGTGACGCCACCGGGGTCACTCCCCGGCTGGCGGCGGTCCTCACGGGGGATGACCCCGCGAGTGCCGTGTACGTCAAGAATAAGCACACCGCGTGTGAAGCCGCCGGCCTGGGGACGGAAGTCATCCGGCTGCCCCATCAGACGACGGAAGCGGAACTGCTGCGGGAGGTCCACCGGCTGAATGCGGACCCCACGGTGCACGGGATTCTGGTTCAGTTGCCGGTTCCCCCGCAAATCAATCCGCAGCGCGTGCTGGACTCCGTCGCCCCCCTCAAGGACGTCGACTGCTTTCACCCCGAAAATGTCGGGCTTCTTGTTCAGGGACGTCCCCGGTTTCTGCCCTGCACTCCCGCGGGAGTGCAGCGCATGCTGATTCACGAACAGATTCCCACGGCGGGACGGCATATCGTGGTGTTGGGCCGCAGCGACATTGTGGGCAAACCGCTGGCCCTGATGCTGATGCAGAAGGGGACCGGCGCGAACGCCACGGTCACCGTCTGCCACAGCCAGACCCGCGATCTGGCGGCGATTACCCGCTCGGCCGACATCCTGGTGGCGGCGATTGGGGTTCCGCGGTTCGTCACAGCCGAGATGGTGCGTCCGGGGGCCGTGGTGATCGATGTCGGGATCAACCGGGTCGATGGCCGGTTGTGCGGAGATGTCGATTTCGAACCGGTGCGGGAGGTGGCGGAGGCGATTACCCCGGTCCCGGGTGGTGTGGGGCCGATGACGATCGCGCTGTTGCTGGAAAACACCCTGACCGCCGCCCGGCTGCAGGCGTTGCCGTAGTCCCCGGGCGCCGCATGGTCAGCCGGTGAGCCGAACATTTCGGGCGATTTCTGTGTCCCCCCTCTGTCCCGGGAGGCTCCTCAGTTGATCGTCCCGGGACACACGATATACTCTTATTCATCGCACGGGGCTGATTCCGGTCAGCCGGCGACTGTTGGGAAGTGCCAAAGCCCAAGTGGCGAAATGGCAGACGCGCCAGGTTGAGGGCCTGGTGGGGGTTTACCCCATGGAGGTTCGAGTCCTCTCTTGGGCACTTTCCCACGGTGAAACCGGTTTCCGCAAGAGACCTGTGCGATTTGAAGGCGTGCCGACCGCAGCGGACAGTTCGCGGTCGAGCACGCTTTGTTCTTTTTGCTGCCACCCCGCGGGTTCCAAAAACACTCCGGGGCCCCGTCCCGCTCCCTCGGGGTGAATTCCCCGGTTGATCCGGGCTCTCTCAAAGCCGCCTGTTCCAAATCTGCCATGTCCCCAGCCCCGGCCCCCTCTGCGAAGCCCCAGACTGCCACGGCGATGGATTCCACCGCGGTCGCCTCCCCGGCCGAGCGGATCCTGGTGCTCGATTTCGGTTCGCAAACAGCTCAACTGATTGCCCGGCGGGTCCGCGAACAGAATGTCTTTTCGCAGCTCGTGCGGCACGATCTGCCCATCGAGCGGATCCGGGAACTGGCCCCCCGCGGGCTGATTCTCTCCGGAGGCCCCGCCAGCGTGTATGAGCAGGGAGCCCCCGCCCCCGATCCCCGGATTTTTGAACTGGGTATTCCCATCCTGGGAATCTGCTACGGCATGCAGGCCACCTGCAAGGCCTTGGGCACGGAAGTCTCTCCGGGGACCCACCGAGAATTCGGCCGGACCGAATGCCAGGTAGTGGCCGATTCCCCACTGTTCGAAGGAGTCGACCGGTCGACCACCGTCTGGATGAGCCATGGCGACCAGGTCAAGAACCCGACCGCCAACTGGAAAATCCTCGCGTCCACCAGCGACTGCCCGGCGGCCGCCGTCCAGCACAAGACCGCCCCCATCTACGGTCTGCAGTTTCATCCTGAAGTGACCCACACAGTGCTCGGGGGCCGCCTGTTGGGAAATTTCGTCAAGAACATCTGCGGCTGCCGCGGCTCGTGGCAGATGAGCTCGTTCATTCAACAGCAAATCGACCTGATCCGCGAGCGGGTGGGGCACCGCCGGGTCATCTGCGGTCTGTCGGGAGGGGTCGACTCTTCGGTGGTCGCGGCCCTGCTTTACCGGGCGATCGGCGACCGGCTGTCGTGCATTTTTGTCGACAACGGCCTGCTGCGCAGCGGCGAACAGGACGAAGTGCGGCACCGGTTTGGTGAGCATTTCCGCACCGACCTGCACATGGTGGATGCCTCGGAGCGGTTTCTGGGTGAACTGGCCGGGGTGACCGATCCCCAACAAAAGCGGAAGATCATCGGCAAGGTCTTCATCGACGTGTTTCGGGCTGAGGCGAAGTCGATTCCCGACGCCCACTTCCTCGCCCAGGGAACCCTGTACCCGGACGTGATCGAGAGCGGCGCCAACACCGACGGTCCCGCGGCGACCATCAAGCACCACCACAACGTGGGGGGGCTGCCCAAGGAGCTGGGTTTCGAACTGATTGAGCCGCTGCGGGATCTGTTCAAGGACGAGGTGCGGGCCCTGGGGCTCGAATTGGGCCTCCCCGACGACATGATCTGGCGACATCCGTTCCCCGGTCCCGGCCTGGCGGTCCGGTGTCTCGGCGAGGTGCGTCGCGAACGGCTGGAGGTGCTCCGCAAAGCCGACACCATTGTACTCGACGAACTGCGCAAGGCCGGCCTGTACCGCCAGGTCCAACAGGCGTTCGCCGTGCTCTTGCCCGTGCAGAGCGTGGGGGTGATGGGAGACTTCCGCACCTACGAAGAAACCGTCGCCGTGCGGGCGGTCACCACCGAAGATTTCATGACCGCCGACTGGGCCCATCTGCCCCATTCGGTGCTGCAGGCGATCTCGACCCGAATCACCAACTCGGTGCGTGGCATCAATCGGGTGGTCTACGACATCAGCAGCAAACCCCCCAGCACAATCGAGTGGGAATAGCCGCGTCTCGAACATCTTGAGCCCGAACCCCCAAACGGCTCCCGCGATGCGGGAGCCGTTTTTTTTGCCCCCCCTGCTCTCTTTAAAAAAGAGAACCCATCCTGCCGACAATTCGACAGGATGGATTC
>Ga0315899_10001361_pt1 | contig 28060 bp, 29 predicted proteins | sample LakEriMetagenome_2_FD_203518 | JGI IMG/M metagenome (GOLD analysis project Ga0315899, IMG submission 203518) | Freshwater fungal communities from buoy surface, Lake Erie, Ohio, United States - Buoy 4 MA112 | ecosystem: Environmental > Aquatic > Freshwater > Lake | place: USA: Lake Erie, Ohio... | reverse complement strand
TCCTCGGCCGGCGAGCGCGGCACGCCCGGGCGGGCGCGACGCTTGGGCGCCGGCTTGCCCTCGGCGGCCAGCTTCTTCGGCACCGACAGCGTCGGACGCCTGCGCGCGGCCGGCGCCGGCGCGGGCGCGGCGCCGATCGGCCCGTCGTCCTCGGCCCGGGGCCGCCACAGCACGACCAGCTTCCCGATCGCCTGCACCAGCGCCGCGCCGGTGCGCGCCTCCAGTTCCGCGGCCATCGCCTGGCGCGCGTCGCGGTCGTCCCCGAAGATGCGGACCTTGATCAGTCCGTGCGCGCCGAGCGCGCGGTCGGTCTCGGCGACCACCGCGTCGGTGAGGCCGTCGTTGCCGAGCATGACGACGGAGTCGAGCTCGTGCGCGCGCGCCCGCAAGGCTCGGCGGTCCGCGGACGACAACGTGGGGGCGGGGGCCGGCGTGCGGCCTTCTTCGGGCAGGTCTGTCATAGGCGCAGTGTAGTCGACCGGAATCCATGGCGAAGAACCGCTTCAGCAAGGCGTGGATCCACGCGCACCTGAACGATCCGTACGTGAAGCTCGCGCAGCAGCGGAAGTACCGCTCGCGCGCGGCCTTCAAGCTGATCGAGATCGACGATCAGGACCGGCTGATCCGGCCCGGCCAGACGATCGTCGACCTCGGCTCGGCCCCGGGCAGCTGGTCGCAGGTGCTGCGCGAGAAGCTCGCCGGCCCCGGCGGCACGGTGAACGGCCGGATCGTCGCGATCGACGTGCTGCCGATGGAGCCGGTCGACGGCGTGGTGTTCCTGGAGGGCGACTTCCGCGACGACGCGGTGCTCGCGCAGTTCGAGGCGCTGCTCGAGGGCCGCAAGGCCGACCTTGTGCTTTCCGACATGGCTCCCAACCTGTCCGGCGTGGGGCTGGCCGACGCGGCGCGGATGGGGCACCTCGCCGAGCTGGCGCTGGAGTTCGCCGAGCGGCACCTGAAGCCGGACGGCGCGCTGCTGATCAAGTGCTTCCACGGCAGCGGCTACAGCCAGATCGTCGAGGCGTTCAAGCGGACGTTCGTCTCGGTCGCCGTGCGCAAGCCGAAGGCGTCCCGGGCGGAGTCGGCCGAAACCTACCTGCTGGGGCGGCGTCTGAAGCAGGGCACCGGGGAATCCGTGGTGTCGTCCGGGGCTTGACAATGGACGAGCGGCCGGTTCCAGGGGCCGATCGGGGGTAGAATGGTTCGATTCGACCGGGCTCGCCGCGTGGCGGGCCGCGAAGGAGCGTTTACGTGAACAACATGTTCTCCAAGGCGGCGGTCTGGCTGGTGATCGCGCTGGTCCTGTTCACCGTGTTCAAGCAGTTCGACACGCGACAGGTCCGGGGCGGCGACATGCCGTACTCGCAGTTCATGGACGAGGCCAAGGCCGGGCGCATCGACAGCGTCGTGGTCGACGGCCGGACCCTTCGCGCCAAGACCAAGGAAGGCCGGGGCATCACCGTCTACTCGCCGGGTTCCGGCGACATCTGGATGGTGTCCGACCTGATGAAGTTCGGCGTGCAGGTCAACGCCAAGCCCGAGGAGGAGCAGAGCCTGCTGATGAGCATCTTCATCAGCTGGTTCCCGATGCTGCTGCTGATCGGCGTCTGGGTGTTCTTCATGCGCCAGATGCAGGGCGGCGGGCGCGGCGGCGCGTTCTCGTTCGGCAAGAGCCGCGCGCGGATGCTCGACGAGTCGAACAACTCGATCACCTTCGCCGACGTCGCCGGCTGCGACGAGGCCAAGGAAGAGGTCCAGGAACTGGTCGACTTCCTGCGCGACCCCTCCAAGTTCCAGAAGCTCGGCGGCCGGATCCCGCGCGGCGTGCTGATGGTCGGCTCGCCCGGTACCGGCAAGACGCTGCTCGCCAAGGCGATCGCCGGCGAGGCGAAGGTGCCGTTCTTCAGCATCTCCGGCTCGGACTTCGTCGAGATGTTCGTCGGCGTGGGCGCGGCCCGCGTGCGCGACATGTTCGAGAACGCCAAGAAGCACGCGCCCTGCATCCTGTTCATCGACGAGATCGACGCGGTCGGCCGCCAGCGCGGCGCGGGCCTCGGCGGCGGCAACGACGAGCGCGAGCAGACGCTGAACCAGCTGCTGGTCGAGATGGACGGCTTCGAGACCGGCCAGGGCATCATCGTGATCGCCGCGACCAACCGGCCCGACGTGCTCGACCCGGCGCTGCTGCGCCCGGGCCGCTTCGACCGCCAGGTGGTCGTGCCGCTGCCGGACATCCGCGGCCGCGAGCAGATCCTGAACGTGCACATGCGCAAGGTCCCGATCGGCCCGGACGTCAAGGCCGACGTGATCGCGCGCGGCACGCCCGGCATGTCCGGCGCGGACCTCGCCAACCTCGTGAACGAGGCGGCGCTGTTCGCCGCGCGTCGCGCGGCCCGGCTGGTCGAGATGATCGACTTCGAGCGCGCCAAGGACAAGATCATCATGGGCGCCGAGCGGCGCTCGATCGTGATGCCCGAGGAGGAGCGCCGCAACACCGCCTATCACGAGTCCGGCCACGCGCTGGTCGCGCGGATGCTGCCCAAGACCGACCCGGTCCACAAGGTCACGATCATCCCGCGCGGCCGCGCGCTCGGCGTCACCATGCAGCTGCCCACCGAGGACCGCTACAGCATGGACCGCGAGCGCATGAAGAGCATGATCTCGGTGCTCTTCGGCGGCCGGATCGCCGAGGAGGTGTTCATGAACCAGATGACCACCGGCGCGTCCAACGACTTCGAGCGGGCGACCGCGCTGGCCCGCGACATGGTCACGCGCTACGGCATGAGCGAGACGCTCGGTCCGATGGTCTACGCGGAGAACGAGGGCGAGGTCTTCCTGGGCCGGTCGATCACCAAGACGACCAACATGTCCGAGGAGACGATGCGCAAGGTCGACTCCGAGATCCGCCGGATCATCGACGAGCAGTATGCGGTGGCCCGAAAGATCATCGAGGAGAACCGCGACAAGATCGAGGCGATGACCAAGGCGCTGCTCGAGTGGGAGACCATCGACGCCGAGCAGATCGAGGACATCATCGCCGGCCGTCCGCCGCGCGCGCCGAAGGACCGCGGTCCCAACCAGCCGGGCACGCCGCCAGCCTCGCCGTCGCCGGGCGTCGCGCCCAACGCGCCGGCCGCGCCCGCAGCGCACTGACGGGCCCGCGGCGCACGCGCCGCAGGCCCGCCCCGACGGCCACGCGCCCGCCCTCCGGCGGGCGCGTCCGTTTCCGGCGCCACCGACGCCGCGCCGCCCCGACGCCTCCGAAGCCCCGATGACGAGCCCGAGCTCCAGCGCCCCTCGCGACCCGGCCCCGACGCTGCGCTGCGGCCGCTTCGAGCTCGCGCTCGGCCGGCCGCGGATCATGGGCGTCGTCAACCTGACCGCGGATTCGTTCTCCGACGGCGGCCGCTGGCTCGAGTCCTCTGCTGCGATCGCGCACGCCCACCGGCTGCTGGAGGAGGGCGCCGAGCTGCTCGACCTCGGCGCCGAGTCCACGCGGCCCGGCGCGCCGCCGGTGGCGGCCGAGGTCGAGCTCGCCCGCCTGCGCCCGGTGCTGCGCGCGCTCGCCGACGCCGGCGTGCCGCTGTCGGTCGACACCCGCAAGCCCGAGGTGATGCGCGCGGTGCTCGACGAGGGCGCCGACATGATCAACGACGTCGCGGGCTTTCGCACCGAGGCGGCGATCGACGCGGTGCGCGGCTCGGGGGCCGCGTGTTGCGCGATGCACATGCTCGGCGACCCGCTGACGATGCAGCAGGCGCCCGTCTATCGGGACGTCGTCCTCGAGGTCCGCGATTGGCTTGCCGCACGGGTGGCCGCGTTGCAGCATGCCGGGGTGGACCGCGCGCGGATCGTCGTCGACCCGGGCATCGGCTTCGGCAAGACCCTCGAGCACAACCTCGCGCTCCTCGCGCGGCTGCCCGAAGCGTCGCCCCCGGGGGTGCCGGTGCTGGTCGGCGTGTCTCGCAAGTCGATGCTCGGCGCGATCACCGGCCGGTCCGTCGGCGAGCGGCTGCCCGGGAGCCTCGCGGCGATGCTCGCCGCGGTCGCGCGCGGCGCGCGGATCGTCCGCGTGCACGACGTCGCCGCGACGCGCGACGCGCTCGCCGTCTGGAGCGCGATCGACGGCGCCCGCGCCTGAAACGAACGGCTGGGAAGGACACGAACGATGGGACGCAAGTACTTCGGGACCGATGGGGTGCGCGGACGGGTCGGCGAGGCGCCGATCACGCCGGAGTTCGTGATGCGGCTCGGCTACGCGGCGGGCCGCGTGCTCGCGCAGCGCACCGGCCCGCGTCCGGCGGTGCTGATCGGCAAGGACACCCGCATTTCCGGCTACCTGCTCGAGGCCGCGCTCGAGGCCGGCTTCTCGGCCGCGGGCGTGGACGTGCTGCTGTCGGGTCCGCTGCCCACCCCCGCGGTCGCGTACCTGACGCGCGCGCTGCGGCTGTCGGCCGGCGTGGTGATCAGCGCGTCGCACAATCCGTTCGACGACAACGGCATCAAGTTCTTCTCGCTCGACGGCAACAAGCTGCCCGACGAGACCGAGGCGCGCATCGAGGCTGCGCTCGAGGAGCCGATGGGCTGCGTGAAGTCCGAGCAGCTCGGCCGCGCGAAGCGCATCGAGGACGCCGCCGGCCGCTACATCGAGTTCTGCAAGAGCACCTTCCCCAACGACCTCGACCTGCACGGCCTGAAGGTCGTCGTCGACTGCGCGCACGGCGCCGCATACCACACCGCGCCGCACGTGTTCCACGAGCTCGGCGCCGAGGTGGTGTCGATCGGCACCTCGCCGAACGGCCTGAACATCAACGACAAGGTCGGCGCGACGCACACCGACGCCCTGTGCAAGGCGGTGCTCGAGCACCGGGCCGACCTCGGCATCGCGCTCGACGGCGACGCCGACCGGCTGATGATGTGCGACGCGAGCGGCCGCCTCTTCAACGGCGACGAGCTGCTCTACCTCATCGTGCGCGAGCGCACTCGCCACCGCCACGTCGCGGGCACCGTCGGCACCCTGATGTCGAACTTCGGCCTCGAGCAGGCGTTCCAGCGGCTCGGCGTGAACTTCGCGCGCGCGAAGGTCGGCGACCGCTACGTGCTGGAGATGATGCAGCAGCGCGGCTGGCTGTACGGCGGCGAGAGCTCGGGGCACCTGCTGTGCCTCGACTGCCACACCACCGGCGACGGCACGATCAGCGCGCTGCAGGTGCTGGGCGCGGTGCGGCGCAGTGGCAAGACCCTCGCCGAGCTGACCGATGACCTCGTCATGTATCCGCAGCGCCTGATCAACGTGAAGGTCGCCAAGGGCTTCGACTGGCAGGGGCACGCCGCGCTGCGCGAGGCGACCGTGCAGGTCGAGCGCGAGCTCGGCACCGACGGTCGCGTGCTGATCCGCCCGTCGGGCACCGAGCCGCTGCTGCGCGTGATGGTCGAGGCGCGCAACGACGACACCGCCGACCGGCTGGCCCGGCGGCTCGCGGAGTCGGTGGCGGCCTGAACGTCGGACGGGCGCGCGAGGGACCGTCGTCGGGGACCACGACGGGGCGCGTGGCGCCCCGTGTCGTGTCGATCGACCGATGCGCAGCGAAGCGCGCCCGGTCCGTCGGGCGTCAGATGCCCGGCGTCACCAGGAAGGCCGCGATGTCGGCCAGGTCCTGCCCGTTGAGCACCGGGAACGCGAGCTGGCGCATCGTGCCGCCCGCGTTGTTCGAGATCGCGCGCGCGATCAGCTCCGGATTGTTCGCCGCTCGCAGCGCCGTGGGCGAGAACTGCGCCGGGCCGTGACAGCCCTCGCACGACAGCATCGTGTTCGGCAGGTCCGAGTAGATCGCCTTGCCGCGTACCGCGTTGCCGGCTGGGTAGCCCGACGAAGCCGGCGCGGGCGCCGCAGCCGGGGCCGGTGCCGGTGCCGCCGCGGGAGCCGCGGTCGTCGTGCCGGTCGTCGTGGTGCTCGTCGGCGAGTCGCTGCCTCCGCCGCCGCACGCGGCCAGCGCGGCCAGCGTCAGCGCCGAGGCGATCCGCAGGGTGGTCGGGGTGCGTTTCATCGTGGGGCTCCGCAGTGCGCGTCGCAGCGGGGCGGGCGACGCGTCGGCGAGGATGCCGGCCGTCCGCGCGCCGCGCAGTCGCGCCCCGCGCGAGCGGTCGGTTCGGTGCACCGATTGGCGCGAGACCGTGGCGCGCGACCGCTCGTCGTCGCGCCGGCGCACCCGACCCGATGCGCTACACTCGCCCGGCGTCGGGGCGTAGCTCAGCCCGGTAGAGTGCTTGCTTTGGGAGCAAGATGTCGGAGGTTCGAATCCTCTCGCCCCGACCATCGGCTATACTCGCGGTCTTGCCCTGCAGGACCCTCTGCCCGTAGCTCAGCTGGATAGAGCATCGGCCTTCTAAGCCGAGGGTCACAGGTTCGAGTCCTGTCGGGCAGGCCAGGTTTCTCCGGCGCGGCGCCCGCTGCCCGGACCGGTGGTGGCTGTAGCTCAGTTGGTAGAGTCCCGGATTGTGATTCCGGTTGTCGGGGGTTCGAGTCCCCTCAGCCACCCCACGCATCGCTGACGAAAGGGCCCCGAGCGGGCCCTTTGTCTTGGGTACGGGCCGCGCGGCCGCTCGTCGCGACGTCGCGAGTCACGCTGCAGGCCATGTGCGTCTCGACGGCACCGGCGACCCGGGAGGACCGACCGCCGGTCCCGTGTCGTTTGTCCCTGCGCGCGTGCGCGTGCAGCGTCGGGCCCTATCCTTTCCCGAGCAGGACGTGCCGATGCGCAGACCCCGACCGATCCCGTTCGCTGCCGTGCTGCTGCTCGCTGTGGCATCCGGGTGCGCGTCGCTGGCGCCCGAGCCGCCGCCGCCGGCCCCGGCCCCCGCGGCCGCGGCCGCGGCCGCGGCCGCTCCCGAGACGAGCGTGGTGGACGACGCCGCGCCCGCGCCCAAGGCCGCGGCGAGCCCCGCGGGCACGACGCGCCCGGCCGCGCCGCGCACGGCGGCCCGCTCCGCTGCGGCCGCGGCGAGCGCGAAGTCCGGCGCCTCGTCGGACTCCCGGGCGCGCGCGCCGGTCACCTCGCCCGAAGGAGGCGCAGGGGCCGCCGCGGCACGAAGTGCGACGCCCGCGTCGGACCCGTCGGTCGGTCCGAGCGTGACGACCTTCGTCTTCTCCGACGCGCCGGCACCGGTCCGTCGCGAGGCCACCCGCGGCGAGGCGGCCCCCGCCCCGAACGCGGCCCGCACGCCCGAGGGCTTCAACCCCTATCGCATCGCCTACGCGCCGGGCACGTACCGGTGCGAGCTCGGCCGCAGCGTCCAGGTCCGCACGGTGGCCGCGGACCAGCGCAGCACGGTGCTGCGCTGGGGCGAGGGCGACTACACGCTGCGCTCGGTCGATGCGCGCAGCGGCGCGCTGCGCTACGAGGACCCGGCCGCGGGCCTCGCGTGGATCGTGCTGAAGGATCGGGCGATGCTGCTCGACACGCGGGCCGGCCAGCGGCTCGCGAACGCGTGCAGGGCCCAGGCGACAGGCGGCCGGGACGGCGCCTGACCGCTTCGTCCGCGCGCGCTCCTATACTGGTCGCGCGATGCCCTCGAACTTCCACGACCGGGACCCCCTCTGGCGGCTGCGCCACGCGCTGGCGGGCGTGACGCTCGCGCTGCTGCTGTCGGTGTTCGTCGCGGCGTTCGCCGGCAGCGCGATCGGCGACGCGACCGGCGGCGACTACGACCGCCGCGTCACGATCTACCTGCTGCTCCTCGTCTACGTGGTCGCCGGCGCGGTGGTGCTGTTCGTCAAGGTCGCCCGGCACGAGACCCGACCGCTGTCGCCGGGCCGTGTCCTGCGCTGGTTCGCGAGCCTGTGGCTGTGGCCGGTGCTGCTGCTCGCGGCGGTGCGCCGCCCGCCGGGCGACGCACCGTCGTCGTGATGCGGTTCCGCGTGAGGCCGCGCGTCGCGCGGTAGGTCTCGAAGCGCTCGCGAAGGCCGGCACCGGCGCGGTCGGCCTGCGGCCACGCTGGCCATGCCATCGCCGCTGCCCCCTCGCGAGTCCGCCATGCCGTCCATCACCACCCGGACCTTCCGCCTGGCCGCCCCCGACTGGACCGGCCCCGACTGTCGCGCGGCCTGGGGCCTGGGCGCGGTGCTGCTGGTCGTCGCGGTGGCGCTGATCGCGCTCGACGTCGAGCTGACGCAGTACCAGAAGGCCTTCTTCGACGCGTTGCAGGGCCAGGACGCACCGGCCTTGCGCAAGGCGATCGGGGTGTTCTTCGTCACCGTCGCGCTGCTGATCGCCGCACTGGTGGCGAAGGCCCGGCTCGAGCAGGCGCTGACGATCCGCTGGCGGGCGCACCTCACCCGCAGCATGCTGTCGCGCTGGCTCGACGGCCACACCTTCTACCGCATCGAGCGCGACAACGCCTGCGACAACCCGGACCAGCGGCTCACCGACGACACGACGAGTACGTGCGGCTGATGATCCCGCTGACGCCGGGCTTCGTCACCAACCTCGGCACCTTCGGGTCGATGGGCTGGATCCTCTGGCAGCACGCCGGGCCGGTGAGCTTCGAGCTGGGCGGCGGCACCGTCACCGTCCCGGGCTACCTGTTCTGGGTGGCCATCGGCTGGGGCCTGCTGCAGACGGTGGCCACGCACCGCGCGGGCCACACGCTCGCCGGCGCGACCGTGGTCCAGCAGGCGACCGAGGCCGACTTCCGCTTCGCGCTCGCGAAGGTGCGCGACTCGGCCGAGCAGGTCGCGCTGTACCGCGGCAACGCGGTCGAGCAGCAGCGGCTGATGCGGCTGTTCGACGCGATTCGCGCGAACTGGGCACGCTGATGCAGGACGTGGCGGCCTTCGCGGCCTTCGCGGCCACAGTGCAGGCGGTCGCGTGGTTCGCGCTCCGCTACCGCGACCTGTTCCAGCTGTCGGCCCGCGTGCAGCGCCTCTCGGGCATGCAGGCGGCGATGGACGCGCCGCCGCCCGAGGGCATCACCGTGTCGCGCGACGGTGCGTCGCCGGCGGTGGAGGGCGAGGACGTCGCGCTCGGCCTGCCCGAGCGCCGCCTGCTGAGCCGCATCGGCGCGATGCGCTTCGCGCCCGGCGAGCGCTGGCTGGTGCACGGCCCGTCGGGTTGCGGCAAGAGCACGCTGCTGCGCGCGATCGCCGGGCTGTGGCCGTTCCAGGACGGCCGCATCCGCCTGCCCGGCGGCGCGCGGGTGATGTTCCTGCCGCAGAAGAGCTACCTGCCCGACGGCCCGCTCGACGAGGTGCTGGCGTATCCGGAAGCGGTGCGCGAGGGCGATCCCGCGCGGTTCGCGCAGGTGCTCGCCGACTGCCGCCTGCCACACCTGGTGCCGCGCCTCGCCGAGTCGACGCGCTGGAGCCACCGGCTCTCGCCCGGCGAGCAGCAGCGCCTCGCCTTCGCGCAGGCGCTGCTCTACGCCCCCGACGTGCTCTTGATGGACGAGGCCACCAGCGCGCTCGACAACGACACCGAGGCGCACCTGATGACGCTGCTCGCCGAGCGGCTGCCGCGCTGCACGGTGGTGAGCGTCGCGCACCGGACCACGCTGGAGGCGTTCCACGGCCACACGCTGGAGCTGAAGGCGCCGGCGCGCGGCTGAAGGCACTGCGGCGGCCCGTCGGCGCTGCGACGGCATCGTGCCGGGGCGTTGACGGGATCGTCCGCATCGGGACTGTATGGACGCGGCCGTTCGACCGACGACGTCGCGACAGCCTTCCTCGAGGAGAGATCCGCATGCCGACCTCCACCTGCACCTCCGCCCCGCCGCACGACGGCCCGCCGTCGCCCGAGCGCCGCGTGCTGCTCGCCGCCGGCGCCTCCCTGGTGTGCGTGCCCGGCGCCGCATGGTCCCGCCCCGGGGCCGAGCCCACGCCGTCCCAGATGGAGGGGCCGTACTACCCGGTCGAGCCGATCCCGATCCGCGCCCGCCTGCGCGAGCTCGACGGCCGCAGGGCCCAGGGGCAGGGGCTGCTGCTCGCCGGACAGGTCTGGCGCGAGGGGCGTCCGGTGCCGCAGGCGCGGGTCGAGATCTGGCAGTGCGACGCGCGCGGCATCTACCGGCATCCCGCGCAGCGGGGCGAGCCCGACCCCGGCTTCGCGGGGTACGGCGCGCAGGTCACCGACGCCGAGGGGCGCTGGGCGTTCGACACGCTGATGCCCGTCGCCTACGAGAGCCGCCCGCCGCACATCCACCTGCGGGTGAAGCTCGCGGGGCGCACGGCGCTCACGTCGCAGCTCTACCTCGACGGACAGACCGAGGAGAGCGGTTTCCTGCGAAGGGTTCCCGGCCTGCAGGGGCCGCGCGACCGGCTGACGCTGCGGCCGGTGCCTGGCGAGGCCGGGCGCGAGCCGTCGGCCCGCTTCGACATCGTGCTGGCCTGACGGACGACGCTCGGGTCGCGTGGCGCGGCGCACCCGCCGCACGGCGCGCTCGGGGTCGCGTTCAAGCGCCGCCCCCCGCCTGCTCCGCGCGGCACGCGCCGCACCGGGGATGACGGTCCGTCGGCCGATTGGGTATAACGGCGGCACGCTCGTCCGGGTCCTTCCATGCCGAGGCAGGTTCGTCCGTCCCGAAACGCTCCGCCGCACGCGCGGCCGGAGACGCCGCTCTATGCGACGCTCGAGAAGTCGCTGGCCGACGCCATCCGCACCGGGCGGCATCCTGAAGGCTCGATGCTGCCCACCGAGGCGGAGCTGTCCCGCACCTGGTCGGTCTCCCGTCAGACCGTCCGCGAGGCCCTGCGCCGGCTCGACGAGCAGGGCCTGATCGTGCGGCGTCGCGGCGTCGGCACGAGGGTCGCCCGCGACGGCGGGGGACGCCGCTTCGTGCTGGGCGTCGGGACCATGACCGACATTGCCGAGTATGCGGATCGCGTCCGGCTGAAGGTGGAGTCGATGGCGAGCGTGAAGGCGAACGCGGAACTCGCGACCGTGCTCGGATGCCGAGCGGGCAGCCTGTGGATCGAGGTCAGGGGATGGCGCTACCCGGTCGGCGAGTCGGGGACGCCGGTCGCGGTCACGCGGATGTGGATCCGGGCGGACTACCCGGGACTCGAGCGACGACTTCGCGACATTGGCGGCACCGCGGTACACCGGCTCCTCGAGGACGAGTTCGGCGAGCACATCGGTGAGATCGAGCAGGAGATCACCGCCATCGCCATCCAGCCGGACGATGCGCGCCGGCTCGGCGTCGACCCCGGATCGCCGGGTCTTCGAATGCGCCGTCGCTTCCACGGCCGCGGCGGGCGCGTCGTGCTCGCTGGCTACGCCGTCTATCCGGGCGACCGGTTCTCGCACACGAGCCACTTCAAGCGGGACCGCGCCTGACGGTCGCGGGCGGCCCCCGTCGACGGGGCGCACGCGGAGTCCGCGACGCGAAATTGACATCGCGCGAGTTCTGCCGATACGCTGCGGACACAAACATTTGTACGGACCAGGGAGCACGCCTGGGAGGAGACGATCGTGCCGAGGCTCCCCGCGCCCGTCGAGGCGTACAACGTCGAGGATCTGCGCCGGCACGCACGACGCGTGCTGCCGCGCGGCCTGTTCGAGTTCCTGGACCGCGGCACCGAGGACGAATACGGGCTCGCCGCGAATCGTGCGGCCTTCGATCGCGTGCGATTCCGGCCGAACGTCCTGGTCGACGTCTCGAAGCGCTCGACGGCGACCACGCTGTTCGGCGGGAGCGCCAGCATGCCGGTCGTCGTCGCGCCCACCGGGGCGGCCGGCCTGCTTTGGCTCGACGGCGAGATCGCGGTCGCGCGTGCCGCCCGGGAAGCGGGCATCCCGTTCACGCTGTCGACCGCCTCGATCGTCTCGATGGAGCGCGTCGCGGCCGAGGCGGGCGGACGCCTGTGGTTCCAGCTGTACATGTGGCCCGACCGGGAGATGTCGTACCGCCTCGTCGATCGCGTGCGGGCGGCCGGCTACGAGGCGCTGATGGTCACGGTCGACACCGCCGTGACCCCCAACCGCGAGTACAACCCGCGCAACGGCTTCTCGCTGCCGATGCGGATCTCGCGGCGCAACGCGCTCGACGTCGCGCTGCACCCGCGCTGGTTCCTGACGGTCTTCGCCCGGTACCTGATGCGCTCGGGCATCCCGATGCTCGAGAACTATCCGGAGGAGCTGCGGGTCAAGCTGACCGCCGATCCGAAGCGCAAGGGCGGCCTGCCCAAGAACGACGCGCTCGACTGGAGCGACCTGCGCGACCTGCGTCGACGCTGGGACGGGCCGCTGATGATCAAGGGCATCCTGCATCCCGACGACGCGGCGCGGGCGGTGGAGTGCGGGGTCGACGGCGTGATCGTGTCGAACCACGGCGGCCGGAACCTCGACGCCGCGATGCCGACGCTCGACGCGCTGCCGGCGATCGTGGATCGGGTCGGCGGGCGGTGCGACGTGCTGCTCGATAGCGGCGTGCGTCGAGGCAGCGACGTCGCCAAGGCGGTCGCGCTCGGCGCGAAGGCGGTCATGGTCGGACGCGCCCCGCTGTACGGCGTCGCGGCCGCGGGCGAGACCGGCGCGAGGCAGGCGCTGCAGTTCGTCCGGGAGGAGCTCGAGCGCGTGATGGGCTTCCTCGGCTGCAACACGATCGCCGACCTCGGATCGCGGATCCTCGACGTTGAGGAGATCGCACGGACCGCGTCCGCGCCCCCGATCCCCGCCCGGGTGCCTCGCTCGTCGACCGAGTCGGCCGCATCGGCCTCGGTCCGCGTGCTCGCGGGCGGCAAGCCCGCCTGACCCGAACCTGAACCGGAGCATCGAGGATGAACGTCGAATTCGAACGGATCGGCAGGACCTTCGCCGCACGCGTCCACGGCGTCGACCTCGCGCGCGGCATCGGCCCGAAGGAGGTCGAGGCCCTCGAGGAGGGCCTCGCGCGCAACGGCGTGCTGGTCTTCGAGGACCAGCGCATCGAGGACGACGCGCAGCAGGCGTTCATCCAGCAGTTCGGCCCGCCCCACCAGGCGGTGCTGAAGGAGATCGCCTCGAACCATCCGCACTTCTACGACATCGGGACCGTCGACTTCGCGGGCAACCTTCGCACCAAGGACAGCGTTGCCGACCTGTACATGCGGGCCAACCTGCTGTGGCACACCGACGGCGCGCAGAACCAGCCGCCGATCCGCCTGACGGCCCTGCACGCCCGAGTGCTGCCGCCCGAGCCGCCACCCACCGAGTACGCGGACATGCACGCGGCCTGGGAGGCGCTGTCGCCCGAGATGCAGCGCTCGCTCGAGGGGCTCGTCGTCGAGCACAGCATCTACCGGTCGCGCGAGCAGATGGGCATGAAGATGTCGGACTTCAGCGAGGAGTCGCTGCGTGCGCGCAAGCCGGTGCACCACCCGCTCGTGCGCACCAACGCCCGCACGGGCTGGAAGTCGCTCTATCTCGCGTCGCACGCGTCGCACGTGATCGACTGGCCGATGGAGAAGGGTCGACGACTGATCGAGGAGCTGATCGCCCACGCCACCCGGCCCGAGTTCGTCTACTCGCACGCGTGGTCGCTGCACCAGCTGGTGATGTGGGACGACTCCTGGACGATGCACCGTGCCACGCCCTACGAGGGCGGCCATCCCCGGCACCTGCGATGGTGCGCGGTGAGGGAGCTCGAGGCGGTCTGAAGAAGCAGGCCGGGGCGGCGCGTCGCTCGCCGCATCCGGACACGAGGAGGAGGTAGGACACATGATCGGGCGTCTGTTCGCGGGCCTCGCGCTCGCGCTGCTCGCCGCCTCGGCCGGCGCGCAGGGCGCGTGGCCGGCGCGGCCGGTGAAGCTGGTGGTGCCGTTCGCGCCGGGCCAGGTGACCGACTGGCTCGGCCGCATGATGGCCGAGCAGATGGCCGCCGAGTTCGGGCAGCCCGTCGTCGTCGAGAACCGCGCCGGCGCCAACGGCACGATCGGCAACGCGTGGGCGGTCGCGCAGCCAGCCGACGGCTACACGCTCGTGATCACCTCCAACGGCACGCACTCGGCGGGCCCCACGCTCTTCAGGAAGCTCGGCTACGACCCGGTGAAGAGCTTCGCGCACATCGGCGGGCTGATGAGCCTGCCCTGGATGCTGATGGTGCGGCCGGACTTCCCGGCCCGCACCCTCGAGGAGTTCCTCGCCCACGCCCGCGCAAACCCCGGCAAGCTCGCCGTCGGCTACGGCTCGTCGAGCTCGCGCCTCGCGATCCACCAGCTGAAGACGCTCGGCCGCATCGACGTGCTCGAGGTCGCCTACAAGGGGCTCGGCCAGACGATCACCGACGTGCGGGGCGGCCAGCTGCAGTTCAACTTCCTCGACATGGGCTCGGCGATGTCGCAGGAGAAGGGCGGCGGCCTGCGCGGCATCGCGGTCACCTCGCCGAAGCGCTCGCCGGTGGCGCCCGACAAGCCCGCGATCGCCGAGGTGCTGCCGGGCTACGAGATGGTGTCCTGGCTCGGCATCGCCGCGCCCGCGGGCACGCCCGACGCGATCGTGCGGCGGGTGCACGAGGTCGTCTCGCGGATCCTCGCGCGGCCCGACATCCGCGAGAAGATCGCCGCGTACGGCGGCGAGCCGATGGCGGTCGACGGCGCGCAGATCGTCGGGATCATCGGCGCCGAGACCCCGGTGTGGGCGAAGTTCGCGAAGGAGGCCGGCATCGAGCCGGAGTGACGATGAAGATCGGACGATTCCGGGGCGCCGACGGCGCCGAGCGGCTGGGCGTCGTGCTCGGCGAGACCTTCGGCGAGCAGCGCGTGCTCGATCTCGGCGCCGCCTTCGACGCCTTCGGGTCGCGGCCCGCGCCCCGCACGATGGACGCGCTGATCGAGGCCGGCGAGACGGGCCTGCAGGCCGCGCGCGACGCGGTCGAGCGTGCCGGGCGCGGCGGCGAGGCCGGCTGGTTCCGCGCCGAGCCCGAGGTGCCCTGGATGCTGCCGATCCGCGTGCGCACCTGCATCGCGGGCGGGCGCAACTTCGCGGCGCATCGCGAGGAGACGCTCGAATACTGGAAGAAGCAGGGCGCGAAGCTGCACAGCGAGATCCCGATGGGCTTCGTGAAGCTCGCCAGCTCGATGGTCCCGACCCGCAGCGTCGTCAGGCGTCCCCCCGAGACCGAGTGGTTCGACTACGAGGTCGAGGCGACCGCGGTGATCGGACGGCCCTGCGAGCGCGTGTCCGAGGAACGGGCGCTCGACGCCGTCTTCGGCTACACGATCCTGAACGACCTGTCCGCGCGAGAGCTTCAGCGCAAGGAGATGGCCAACCAGTCGATCCTGCTGGGCAAGAACTTCCCGGGCCTCGGCCCGCTTGGCCCCTGGATCACGACTGCCGACGAGGTGCCCGATCCGTCGGTGCTCGGCGTCGAGCTGCGGGTCAACGGCGAGGTGCGCCAGAAGGCTGACTGCGGCGACCTGATCTTCCCGTTCCCGCGGATGATCGCGCACTGGTCCCGCATGGGGCTCGATCGGGGCGATCTCGTCACGACCGGATCGCCCGAAGGCGTCGCGATCGGCCGGCCCGATCCGATGCCGTTCTACCTGAAGCCGGGCGACGTCGTGCATGCGATCGTCGACCGGGTCGGCACGCTCGAGACGACGATCGCCTGAGCGCGGCCGCGCGCAGGCAGAGGAGCGACGATGGATCGACGCACGATGCTCGCGGCGGGCGCCGCGCTGCTCGCCGGCTCGCCGGCGGGTGTCAGGGCCAACGAACCGAACTGGCCGTCGCGGCCGATCACGTTCGTCGTCCCGATCTCGGCCGGCAGCCCCACCGACGTGATGGCCCGGGCGGTCGCGCAGGACCTGTCGCCGAAGCTCGGGCAGCCGATCGTGGTCGACAACAAGCCGGGCGGCGGCGGGCTGATCGCGACGACGGCGGTGCAGCAGGCCAAGCCCGACGGGCACACGTTCCTGTTCACCATCTCCTCGCATTCGATCAATCCCGCGGTCCGCAAGCAGGTCCGCTACGACCCGATCCGGGACTTCACGCCGATCGGGCTGATCGGCGCGGTGCCCCACGTGCTGGTGGTCGGCCCGCACGTGCCGGCGCAGGACCTCGCGGCGCTCGTCGCGCTCGCCCGCAGCAAGCCCGATCGCCTGTCCTACGGATCGGCGGGCATCGGCATCTCCAACCACATGGAGGGCGAGCTCTTCGCCAGCATGATCGGCGCGCGGATGGTCCACGTGCCCTACAAGGGCGGTTCGTCCGAGGCGCGCGCCGACCTGTTCGCCGGCCGCATCGACATGCTGTTCGACGTGCTCGCCAACGCCGCGCCCTTCGTCCGGGAGGGGCGGCTGAAGGCGATGGGCGTCGCGCAGGCGCGGCGCAGCCGGCTCGCGCCCGAGATCCCGACGCTCGCCGAGTCGGGCCTCCCGGGGTTCGACGTGATGCCCTGGACCGGCCTGCTCGGGCCGGCTGGCGTCGATCCCGCGATCGCGCGCCGGCTCGGTCGCGTGCTCGTCGACACCGTCACCGAGCCGAAGATGGTCGAGCGTCTCGCGACCACCGGCATCGAGGCGATCGGCCAGACCCCCGAGCAGTTCGCGGCGTTCCTGCAGCGCGACGTCGCGCAGTGGAACGAGGTCGCGCGCAAGGCCCGGATCGAGATCGACTGATGGACATGCCCGCCACCCACTTCTACGAGCCCGACAAGGGCCATCGCCTGCCGCACTCCCCGCTCAAGGCGATCGTCGCGCCGCGGCCGATCGGCTGGATCTCGACGATCGACGAGGCGGGCCGGGTGAACCTCGCGCCCTACAGCTTCTTCAACGCGGTGTGCGAGAGTCCGCCGATCGTCTACTTCTCGAGCAAGGGGCGAAAGGACTCGCTGCGCAATGCGCAGCGCACCGGCGAGTTCGTCGCCAACCTGGTCACCGAGGACCTGGCGTTCGCGATGAACGAGTCCGCCGCCGAGGTGGCCCCGGGCGTCGACGAGATGGCGCTCGCCGGGCTCGAGCCGGCGCCGTCGACGCTCGTGCGGCCGCCGCGCGTCGCACGCGCAGCGGCGGCGCTCGAGTGCCGGCTGCTCGAGGTGAGGGAGCTCGTCGATCTCGACGGGCGACCGACCGACTGGCACATGGTGCTCGGCCAGGTCGTCGGCGTGCACGTCGATCCGCGCCACCTGAAGGACGGGCTGTTCGACACCGCGGGCGCGCGGGTCATGGCCCGCTGCGGCTACCGCGGGTTCTACTCGGTCGTCGACCGGCTTGTCGAGATCACCAGGCCCGCCGAATCGTCCGCGCTGGCACCGTGAAGGCTGCCGCGCACCCGCGAAGGAGACCGTGATGAAGAGATGGCTGGCGACGATCGCGACCGTGGCGCTGTCGACCGTGGCGGTGGCACAGGAGGCCTACCCGAGCCGGGCGATCCGGATGATCCTGCCGTTCCCGCCCGGCAACCCGACCGACGCGTCGGGCCGGCTGGTCGCCGAGCGGATGGCCGCCCAGCTCGGCCAGCCGGTGGTGGTCGAGAACCGCGCGGGCGCCGGGGGACAGGTCGGCGTGAAGCAGCTCGCCGACAGCCGCTCCGACGGCTACACGTTCGGGATGGTCTCGAACGGCACGAACGGGGCGGCCGCGACGGTCTTCAGCAAGCTGCCCTACGACCCGGTGGCCGCCTTCGACTTCATCGGCCGTTACGGAACCGTGCCGTGGGTCATGGCGGTGAAGCCCGACTCGCCGATCCGCGACCTGGCGGGCTTCCTCGCGAGCGCCCGCGCGCAGCCGGGCAAGCTCGCAGGCAACCAGCACTCGGGCAGTTCCCGCCTGGTGCTGAACCTGCTCAAGGTGCGCGGCAAGGTCGACCTCGTCGAGGTCGCCTACGTGAACCCGCTGCACGTGGTCGCCGACGTCGGCTCGGGACAGCTGCAGTTCGGGTTCCTCACGCCCGACATGGCCGCCAATTTCGAGAAGCAGGGCCGCATCCGGCTGATCGGCGCGACTTCGGCCGAACGGATCTCCGAGCTGCCCGACGTGCCCGCGATCGCGGAGACGCTGCCCGGCTTCGAGTTCGTGTCCTGGATCGGCCTCGCGGCGCCGGCGGGCACGCCGGCCCCGGTGATGCAGAAGTTGCGGGCCGCCTTCTTCCAGGCCCTGTCGCAGCCGGACATGAAGGAACGAATGCGGACGATGGGCATGACGCTCGTCGTCGACCCCAAGGAAGACTTCGCCGGCCTGATCCGGGAGGAGACGGCCTTCTGGACGAAGCACGCGAAGGAACTCGGCATCACGCAGGCCCAGTGAGGAACGGAACCATGCGAGTCTCCAGGATCGGCGGCACGTTCGCCGCGCGCGTCGAGGGCGTCGACCTCCGCGAGCGCCCCGACGCGACGCTGCGCGACCGGATCGAGGACGCCCTCGCCGAGCACGGCGTGCTCGTGTTCGGCGACCAGCGGCTCGACGACGACGCGCAGCAGGCCTTCATCGAGACCTTCGGTCCTCCGGTCGTCGCGACCCTGAAGGAGATCCGCAGCGACCATCCCCACTTCCTGGACATCGGCACCGTCGACCACGATGGCAACACGGTCGACCCGTCGAGTGCACGGGGGATGTACATGAAGGCCAATCTGCTCTGGCACACGGACGGATCGCAGTCCCAGCCTCCGATCCGGCTGACCGCGCTGCATGCGCGGCGACTGCCGTCGGTGCCGCCGCCGACCGAGTACGCCGACATGCGTGCGGCGTGGAACGCGCTGCCCTCGTCGCGGCGCGAGGCGCTCGAGGGGCTCGTGATCGAGCACAGCATCTTCTGGTCGCGCGAGCAGATCGGCATGCGCGCCGAGGACTTCACTGAGGAGACGCGCGCCTCGAGGGCACCGGTGCACCATCCGCTGGTGCGAAGGCATCGCCGCAACGGTCGGGCGTCGCTGTACCTGGCGTCGCACGCGTCGCATGTGGTCGGCCTTCCGGTCGCGCACGGGCGTGCGCTCCTGCGCGAGCTGATCGAGTTCGCCACCCAACCGCAGTTCGTGTACGCGCACGCGTGGCGACCGCACGACCTGGTGATCTGGGACGACAGCTGGACCATGCATCGCGCGACGCCCTACGAGGGCAGCGAGCCGCGCGCGCTGCGCTGGTGCGGGGTCAGGGAGACCGTGGCGGTGTGAGGCCGCGGGCAGCGGCTCCGCCGGCGTTCCGCTACCCTCCGGGTGCCGGTCGGGCCGTCCGGCCCCGATCGCATGATGACCGCGACACCGCCGCGCCCCGCGCCCATCCGATGTGCGACCCCCGGAATCCGTCCCCGATGTCCCATCCTCCCGTCGTCCCCGCCGACCCGATGCCCCCCCGCGTCGTCGAGGGCGTGACCGACCGCCCCGACGACCACGCCCCCCGCGGCATGCGCCGCGGCCTCACCAGCTACGGCGACGCCGACTTCTCGCTGTACCTGCGCAAGGCCTTCATCAAGGCGATGGGCTACTCCGATGACGCGCTGTCGCGCCCGATCGTCGGCATCACCGACACGTACAGCGCGTTCAACCCGTGCCACCGCACGGTGCCGGAGCTGATCGGCGCGATCGAGCGCGGCGTGATGCTCGCCGGCGGGCTGCCGATGCGCTTCCCGGTCGTCTCGATGCACGAGTCGTTCTCGCATCCGACGAGCATGTACCTGCGCAACCTGATGTCGATCGACGTCGAGGAGATGGTCGCCGCGCAGCCGATGGACGCGGTGGTGCTGATCGGCGGCTGCGACAAGACGGTGCCCGCGCTGCTGATGGGCGCGGCGAGCGCCGACGTGCCGGCGGTGATGACAGTGACCGGCCCGATGATGACCGGCGACCACCGCGGCGAGCGGCTCGGTGCGTGCACCGACTGCCGACGCTTCTGGGCGCGCTTTCGCGCCGGCGAGATCGAGGCCGCGGAGATCGACGAGGTCGAGGGCAAGCTCGCGCCCACCGCGGGCACCTGCGCGGTGATGGGCACCGCGAGCACGATGGCGCTGATCGCCGAGACGCTCGGCATGATGCTGCCCGGCGGCGCGACCATTCCGGCGGTGTTCGCCGACCGGCTGCGCCATGCCGAGGCGAGCGGCGCGCACGCGGTCGCGATCGCGCGCAGCCGCGTCACGCCCCGCCAGGTGATGACGCCGGCCGCCTTCGACAACGCGATCCGCGTGCTGCACGCGGTCGGTGGCTCGACCAACGCGGTGATCCACCTGACCGCGATCGCCGGGCGCCTCGGCATCCCGTTCGAGCTGGACCGCTTCGACGCGATCGGCCGCGAGGTGCCGGTGCTGGTCGACCTGAAGCCCTCGGGGCAGCACTACCTCGAGGACATGTACCGCGCGGGCGGGCTCGCGACGCTGTTCCGCGAGCTGGGCGACCTGCTCGACAGCTCGGTGCGCAACATCGACGGCCGCACGGTCGTGCAGATCGTCGCCGACGCGCCGCCGCCGTTCCCGCAGGACGTGGTGCGGTCGCGTTCGGCGCCGATCCACGTCGGCGGCGCGCTGCGCGTGCTGCGCGGCAACCTCGCGCCCGGCGGCGCGATGATCAAGCAGTCGGCCGCGAGCCCCGCGCTGCTGCGGCACGAGGGCCGCGCGGTGGTGTTCGAGACGCTGCAGGACCTCGCCGAGCGGATCGACGACCCGGCCCTCGACGTCGCGGCCGACGACGTGCTGGTGCTGCGCAATGCCGGCCCGCGCGGCGCGCCGGGCATGCCCGAGGCGGGCTACCTTCCGATCCCGCGCAAGCTCGCACGCCAGGGCGTGAAGGACATGGTGCGGATCTCGGATGCGCGGATGAGCGGCACCGCGTTCGGCACCGTGGTGCTGCACGTGACGCCCGAGGCGGCCGCGGGCGGGCCGCTCGCCGCGGTGCGCACCGGCGACCGCATCCGGCTCGACGTCGAGGCCGGCCGCATCGAGCTGCTTGTCGACGACGCGACGATCGCCGAGCGGCTGCGCGGCCACGCGCCGCCCGAGCACGCGCGCTCGGGCCGCGGCTACATGAAGCTGTGGCTGAAGGAGGTCACGCAGGCCGATCGCGGCTGCGACTTCGACTTCCTGGCGGGCGGGTCGTCCGGCGGGCGCTAACGCCCGTCCGGGCGCTCCCGGGTGGTGACTCCGACGTACACCCCCGCGCCGATGATCAGTGCGGAGCCGACCCACGTCCACGCGTCCGGCATCTCCGAGAACAGCCACCAGCCGACGATCACCGAGCCGACCATCTGCCAGTACTGGAACGGCGACAGCAGGTTCGCCGCAGCGTAGGTCATCGCACGCGCCACGCAGTAGTGGCCGAGCCCGCCGATCACCCCGAGGCTGCCGAGCAGCGCGACGTCGGTCCACGAGGCCGGGGTGCGCCATGCGAACGGCACCACCAGGCTCATCAGCACCGAGCCCACCAGCGCCGAGTAGACGACCGAGGTCTCCGGCCGGTCGATGCCCGCGACCCGCCGCGTCAGGATCTGGTAGACCGCGAAGCAGGCGGCGCTGCCGACGATCAGCAGCGAGGCCCACTGGAACACCGCGGCGCCGGGGCGGATGACCACCAGCACGCCGAGGAAGCCGACGGTGACCGCGACGACCCGCGACAGGCGGATGCGCTCGCCGAGCATCGGTCCGGCGAGCAGCACGACGATCAGCGGCGCGGTGAACGAGATCGACGCGGCCTGCGCGATCGGCACGAAGCGGATCGCGCTGAAGAACAGGAAGGTCGAGCCGATCAGCAGCAGCGAGCGGAAGCACTGCACGCCGGGGCGGCGGGTGCGCACGATGCCCCAGCCGTGTCGCGGCACGACCAGCGCGAGCGCGAACAGCAGGTGGCTCACGGTGCGCGCCCAGACGACCTGCTCGGACGAGTAGTCGCGGCTCATCAGCTTCGCGAGCCCGTTCATCACGGGAAACAGGCTCGCCGCGGCGCACATGAACAGGATGCCCAGCAGCGGCCGGTCGGTCCTCGCCGGCACCGCGAGGGCCTGGGGTGAACTCATGCGGCGAGCCTATCCGCGGGAGCGCGACGCGTCATCCGCGAGGCCCGCTGCCCGGAACGCATCAGTCGATCTGCATCCCCGACTCGCGCACCACCGGCCCCCAGCGCTCGAGCTCCTGGCGCGTCATCGCGGCGAGTTCGGCCGCGTCGGCCTTCAGCGCCGTCGCGCCCTGCGTCGCGCAGAACGCCTCCCAGTCGGCCGAGGCCTGCACCCTCGCGACGCCGGCGCGCATTGCGTCGAGCGCCTCGCGCGAGACGCCCTTCGGGCCGTAGATCCCGACCCAGAGCTCGCCGACGAGCCCCGGCACCGCGTCGAGCGCGAGCGGCACGTCGGGCAGTGCGGCGGCGCGCGTGCGCGAGGGGACCGCGATCGGCTTCACGCGGCCGTCCTTCACGTACGGCAGCGCGGCGGGCACCGTCGCGACCAGGTAGTGGATCTGCCCCCCGATCAGGTCGGTGAGGGCGGGTGCGACGCCCTTGTAGGGCACGTGCGTGATGCGCACCTTCTGGCTGCTCTTCAGCATCTCGAACAGCAGGTGCGAGAAGGTGCCGTTGCCCGACGAACCGTAGGTGTGGCGGTCGGGCTCGCGGCGCGCGAGCGCGACGACCTCGGCGAGCGAGGCCACCGGCACGGCGTTGTTCGCGACGATCACGTGCGGCACCAGCGCGATCGCGGCGACCGGCTCGAAGTCGGCGATCGGGTCGTAGCCCGGCTGCTTGTAGAGCGCCGGGTTCACGCTCTGCGCGCTGTTGACGGTCGCGAGCCACACGCTGCCGTCGCGCGGCGCCTGCTTGGCGACCCAGGCCGAGCCGATGTTGCCGCCCGCGCCCGGGCGGTTCTCGACGACCACCGAGCCGTCGAGCACCTTCGCGAGGCGCGGCGCGAGCGCGCGCGCGAACACGTCGTTGGAGCCGCCGGCGGCCTGCGGCACGAGCAGGGTGAGCGACTTCGGCAGCGCGGCCTGGGCGCGGGCGGGCAGGGCGGCGGCGAGCGGCGACAGCGCGGCCGCCGCGGCGAGCCGGCGGCGCAGCGGGTGCGGGACGGTCATGGGGTCTCCTCGTTCCGGACGCGACCCGGGTCCGGACGCGCTCGCGAACGAGTGTAGCGCCACGTCGCAGCCACGCGGCCGCGGCGGGCGGGAGACGGAACGGACGTTACGCGGGCGGGGTGTCGGGCGTCATCACGATCTTGCCGAGCGCCGCGCCCGAGGCGAGCAGCTCGTGCGCGCGCCGCACCTCGGAGAAGGGCAGGCGCGTCCAGATCGCCGGCGCGATCTCGCCGTGGGTCAACGCGTCGATCACGGTGCGCATCAGCGCACGTCGTGCGTCGCGCTGGTGGTCGTAGTAGTGGAACGAGAACTGGCGCACGCCCGGGCAGACCGCCATGTGCGTGCGCAGCGCGGCGGTGAGGTGCTCGGCCGGCAGCGGCGAGAATCCGTTGTACGAGACCAGCGTGCCCCAGTCGCCGAGCGCGGCCACGAGGTCGACGAAGCCGGGCCCGCCGGCGTGCTCGAAGACGCGACCGACGCCCGCGTCGCCGGTGAGTTCGCGCACCCGCGTGGCGACCGGCTCGGTCCGGTAGAAGATCACCTCGTCGACGCCGTTGCGCCGTGCGAACGCGGCCTTCTCCTCGGAGCTGACGGTGCCGAGCACGCGCAGGCCCTCGCGCTTGGCGAGCTGCGCGATCGCGCTGCCGATGCCGCCCGCGGCGCCGACGACCAGCACGCTGCGCGGGGCGAGCGGGTGGCCGCACTCCTGCAGCAGCGCCTGCGCGACCTGGTAGTTCGGCAGGCAGACCGCCTGCTCGAGGTCGACGTGCGGCGCGAGCGGGTGGATCGCGTCGGCCGGCGCGACGACGACCTCGGCGTAGCAGCCGCCGCGCATCGGCAGGTCGCGCGCGCTGAGCAGCGCCTTCGACCCCACCTCGATCCCGGTGACGCCGGGGCCGACCGCGGTGACGATGCCGGCGACGTCGTTGCCGGGGTTCGCGGGCAGCGGCGGCATCCACTTGTAGACGCCGCTGCGGATCAGCGCGTCGGGCATGCTGACGCCGAACGCGCGCGCGGTGAGCTGCACCTGGCCCGGGCCCGGGACGGGCACCGGCAGGTCGACGAGCTCGAGCGCCTCGGGTCCTCCGGGTTTCGACACCTGCACGGCCTTCATGGCGGTCTCCTCGTGGTGGGTCGGACGCGCGTCGCGGGCTACTGCAGCCCGGCGGCGTCCATCGCGAGCAGCGCCGCGGTCACGCTGCGCTCGGTCGACGTGACGTGGCGCACCAGCAGCTCGCCGGCGCGCTCGGCGTCGCGCGCGAGCACGGCGTCGAGCAGCCGGCGGTGCTCGGCGTTCTTGCTGCGCGGCAGCACGCGGTGGCGCGCGGAGAAGCGGCGATAGCGCTCGGCGCGGTCGAAGAGCTGCTCGACGAGCGCGCGCAGCAGCGGCGACGACGCGCCCGCGTAGATGGCCATGTGGAACGCGCGGTGCCGCTTCGACCAGCCGTCGTCGAGCGCCGGTGCCACGTCCTTCAGCCGCTGCTCGACGAGTGCCAGCGCGTGCGCGGCGGCGACCAGCGCGGCCTCCCACGCGTCGTCGCCGTGGGCGATCGCGTCGCGCAGCGCCTCGCCCTCGACGAGCAGGCGCACGCGGGTCAGGTCGGCCATCCCGGCGACGGTGATCGGCGCGACGCGAAAGCCCCGGTTCTCGAACGCGTCGACGAGGCCGAGCGAGACCAGCCGGCTGAGCGCCTCGCGCAGCGGGCTGCTGCTCACCTCGAAGCGCTCGCCGAGCTCCTCGACGCGAAGCCGGTCGCCCGGCGCGAACTCGCAGCGGACAATCGCCGCGCGCAACGCGTCGAAGACCGCGTCGGTGCGGGTGGGGCCGGACGGGGAAGCTGTGGGGGGGTTCGGGCGCATCGGGTCGGCGGACTTCGGGCGACGACGGCGCAGTGTAGCACGCGGCCATGGACGAAAGTACAGTTTGCGCATGAAACACGTTTTGTGCACAATGCGGACGAACCGGCCCGATCCGCCGACCCGACCCACGGAGCCCGCATGCGCCTTCTCTCCTTCAACCTCGCCGGCCGCGACACCTGGGGCGCGGTCGCCGGCGACAAGGTCGTCGATCTCGGCGCCGCCACCGGCATCCCGACGCTCGCCGAGTTCATCGGCAGCACGCGCTGGTCCGAGCGGGAGGCGCTCGCCGCCGCCGCGGCCCCGGTCGCATCGCTCGCCGGACTCGATCTGTTGCCCCCGATCCCGCGGCCCGAGAAGATCGTCTGCGCGGTGCGCAACTACATGGACCACCACCAGGAGGTGCTGGCCGCCGGCATGCAGCGCGAGCTGTCGGAGCAGCCGCCGATCTTCCTCAGGGTCTGGCGCTCGCAGGTCGCGCACGGCAAGCCGATCGTGCGGCCGCACGTGTCCGAGTCGCTGGACTGGGAGGGCGAGCTCGCGGTGATCATCGGCAAGCCGGGGCGCTGCATCGACGCGGCGCACGCCTGGGAGCACGTGGCCGGCTACTCGATCTACAACGACGCCAGCGTTCGCGAGTGGCAGTTCCACGCGAAGCAGATCGCGTCGGGCAAGAACTTCGAGTCGACCGGCGGGTTCGGCCCGTGGATGGTCACCGCCGACGAGATCGAGCCCGGTCGGGCGCTGAAGCTCGAGACGCGGCTGAACGGCGAGACCGTGCAGTCGAGCCACACCGGCCACATGATCTTCCCGATCCCGACGCTGATCGCCTACGCGTCGACGATCTTCACCCTCGTGCCCGGCGACCTGATCATCACCGGCACGCCCGCCGGCGTCGGCTGGAGCCGCAAGCCGCCGCGCTTCATGAAGCCCGGCGATGTCTGCGAGGTCGAGATCGAGGGCATCGGCACGCTCTCGAACCCGATCGTGCAGCAGGCCTGAGCGCCGAAGCGCAAGGAGGAGACATGAACGGACGCAGGGCGGCGCTCGGCGCCGCAGCCGGCCTCACCGCAGGCCTCGCCGCCTGGACGCTGCCCGTGCGCGGCCAGGCCTTCCCGGACCGGCCGCTGAAGATCGTGCAGGGCTTCGCGCCCGGCGGCAACGCGGACACGATCGCGCGGCTGGTCGGCGCCGAGATGCAGAAGGGCCTCGGCCAGCCGGTGATCGTGGAGACGATGACCGGCGCCGGCGGCACGATCGCCTCGGCGGCCGTCGCCCGCGCGAAGCCCGACGGGCACACGCTGCTGCTCGCGACCGGCGGGCACGTCGTCGCCGCGGCGATGATGGCCAAGCCCAGCTACCGGCCGGCCGCCGACTACGAGGCGATCTCGACGATCACGTTCTTCCCGTTCCTGGTGGTCGTGCCCGCCGACTCGAAGTTCCCGTCGCTCGCGGCGGTGCTGTCGGCGGCACGCGCCGCGCCCGGCACGGTCGCCTTCGGCAGCGCCGGCGTGGGCAGCACGCACCACCTCGCGGGCGAGCTGCTCGCGCGCACCGCGGCCGCGCCGTTGCTGCACGTGCCCTACAAGGGCGACTCCGCGTCGCTGACCGGGCTGCTGGCCGGCGACGTGCCGATGGTCATCGCACCGCCCACCGCGGCGCTGGGGCAGATCCGCGCCGGCCGGCTGCGCGCGATCGCGACGACCGGCCCGCAGCGCTGGCCGGGCCTGCCCGAGGTGCCGACCGTCGCCGAGCAGGGCGTGGCCGGCTACGACGTGCGCTCGTGGGCGGGCCTGCTGGCGCCCGCGGGCACCGCGCGCCCGATCGTCGAGCGGCTGCACGCCGAGGTGCAGAAGTCGCTGCAGGAGCCGGGGGTCCGGCAGAAGCTCGTCGACATCGGCGGCGAGGCGCGCGGCCTCGCGCCCGACGAGATGAAGGCGATGCTGGTCGCCGAGTCCGACCGCTGGAACCGCCTGGTCACCGAAGCCGGCATCGCCCGGGAATGAGGATCGCCACATGTCGCTGATCGACGTGCGCAAGCGCACCCTGTCCGTCGAGACCACGTTCCACGAGAACGGGCCCGCGCCCGGCACGCCGCTTCGGATCGCGAGCGCCTGCGCGGTGATCCGCAACCCCTACGCGGGTCGCTACGAGCCCGACCTGATGCCCTTCATGGCCGAGCTGCGCACGCTCGGCCGCTCGCTCGCCGAGGAGCTGGTCGTCGCGCTCGGCGGCGCGCCGCAGGTCGAGGTGTACGGCAAGGCGGCCATCGTCGGCGTCGACGGCGAGCTCGAGCACGGCGCGGTCTGGCACGAGGCGGGCGGCTGGGCGATGCGCTCGGTGCTCGGCGAGCCGAAGGCGATCGTGCCGGCGGCCAAGGCCGTCGCGTCGGCGGGCTACCGGCTGATGATGCCGCTGCACCACGTGCACGCGTGCTACGTCCGCAGCCACTTCAACGGCGTGGAGGTGGGCATCCAGGACGCGCCGCGGCCCCGCGAGATCCTGTACGCGCTCGCGATGGGCACCGGCGGGCGCGTGCATTCGCGCCTGGGCGGGCTCACCAAGGAGAATGTGTCCGTCCACGACGGCCAGCGCTGAACGCGCCGCACCGGGAGCCCGCATGACCGCCTCGACCTTCGCGCCCAACCTGTCCCACTGCGGCGTCTTCGTGCGCGACCTCGACCGGATGTCGCGGTTCTACCGCGAGGTCTTCGACATGGAGGAGACCGACCGCGGGCAGGGCGTGACCTTCCGGATGACGATCGCCTTCCTCAGCGGCCGCGCCGACCAGCACCACCAGCTCGCGCTCGCGACCGGCCGCGGCGAGGACGCGCCGAGCACCGTGATGCAGCTGTCGTTCAAGGTCGCCGAGATCGCCCACCTGCGCGAGGCGCGCGCCCGCGCGCTCGCGCACGGCGCGACCGGGATGCGCGGCCTGAACCACGGCAATGCGCTGTCGATCTACTTCTCGGATCCCGAGGGCAACACCGTCGAGGTCTACCTCGACACGCCCTGGCAGGTGAGCCAGCCGCACGGCGACCCGCTCGACCTCGACCGGCCGGACGACGAGATCTGGGCCGAGACCGAGCGTATCTGCCGCGCGGACCCGACCTTCGAGCCGGCACGCGACTGGACGGCGCGCTTCGAGTCGCGGCTGCGTGCGATCCGCGGGGACGCGGCGGCCGGCGAGTCCTGACACCCCGGCGGGACGACGACCCGCGCACGCATCCCAGGGAGACATCCACGATGAC